>Ga0310122_10000159_pt1 | contig 43225 bp, 48 predicted proteins | sample CB6_Bottom_1051__FD_203503 | JGI IMG/M metagenome (GOLD analysis project Ga0310122, IMG submission 203503) | Marine microbial communities from Western Arctic Ocean, Canada - CB6_Bottom_1051 | ecosystem: Environmental > Aquatic > Marine > Oceanic | place: Canada: Western Arctic Ocean | collected...
ATAATTATATTAATAATAGTTTATTTATAAACTTTTTCTTATTATGTTTAGGGAATTAAGTTTTATAAATCTTAATATTATCAAAATTATGCATAGTTCTATATTTTTGTAATTATCTAGTAGTTACAAGTAGAAACATTTAAATACTAATTTGGGTTATAAAGAGTATGAAAATTAGAAAAATTTTACCATGTATTTTAATGAGTACAAGTTTAGCACTAACTGGATGCCAAGATGATACTGGTTACAAAACTAGTAAAAATACTATAGAAAACAAAGTTGAAAAAGAAAAAAAAGAAAAAAAAAATATAGTTCAATTTGGACATTATTCTTTAGATGTTGGTACTTTTAATTATCTTATGAAAGAAGGTACTAGTACTAATGATGAGCCTATAACATATGAAGAGTTAATTGGTTTCTGTAAGGCATACGATAACAATAAAGATAATTATTTATCTAAAAAAGAAGTTGATGAAGGATTTGAAGATTTAGCAGCTTCTGCTAAATAAAGATTTGTATTAATTTTTATTTTAAATAATCATTGTCTGAACAAGTCGGTGGTCCCGTTGTGGATGAAATACATGTTCCAGGATTACAGCATTTAATACTCTCATGCCCATTAGCCTTACCCTCACACTTTACTCTTCCTCCCGGACAAATCCCTCCAGCAAAAACAGTACAAGAATCTGGGGCAAAAAAACCATTGCCACTACACTTTTGATATCTCTTATCACAACAATAAAATTCACAAAGAAGGCCATTACCCTTGAATCTTTTCGCACACTCATTTCCATTAGGTTTACACCATGCATAACCATGTTTTTTTGCACACTTCTCTTTAGGAGAACGTAAACAACAAACATTATCTTTTTTGCTAGAACAAAATTGAGTTCGAGGTTCTTCACATTGTTCCTTCTTATCTGGCGAACACCAAGCTGCATACTTATATTTTTTACAAGACGATCCTTCAGGGCAACAAGCTTTGGCATTCCCTTTAGAGGCCCCACACCATGTTGATGGAAATTTACAAGTAGGTCCAGCTTTAAACTCACACCCTGCAGGCTCACCAAATTCATCACAAGGTATTTTATTATCACTATCTATATTATAATCATCATCACCATCATCTTCCAGATCATTATCCATTCCAAAAAAAGTCCCCAACCCCCCTTCCTCTTCACTAACCGGCTTATTATAAATCATCGCCCAAATAAATAATCCAATTAATATAATTACAACTGCTATAATAATAGTTTTAGTATCAATTCCTTTTCTTTTTTTCCTTACCATTTACACTCTTTTTTCTTATCGTTCTTAAGAAATTATACTTTATAAGTATTTCAAACTAAAACCAAGCATGAAAAGAACCAACTGAGTAATAAGCAGGATAATAGCTATTACTATAACTTCCGTAATTACCGTAATAATTACCGCCAAATCCACCAAATCCTCCGCCAAATCTATTAAATCCACCACCAAAAAAAGGATATCCTCCAAGCCTATTAGTATAACCAAGTCTATTATATCCAAATCCACCGCCATAACCTAAACCACCAAAGCCCCCAAAGAAACTTGGATACATATTTGAATAACCATAATTCTTAAAAAAAAGAGCAGGCCTATCATCTCCGCTTTCGTACATTTTATACCTGTAATTTCCATAAGACCCTTTGAAAATAGGTTTTTTAACTTGATTATCAGAATTATTATTACCATAGTAATAAGAAGCACTACTCTTTCCAGAAGGCCCTTTATATTTATGATCAAAAGGAGCACTTGATTTCTTACTACAATCTATATAATAACCATTATCTCCTTTACATAATCCAGCTGAAACACTTCCAACTAATAAAACTAATAATATTACACTTGCCAAAAATAAATATATTTTTTTAATCATTTTCAGTATTATATCAGAACTCTTCTTCCTCATTGAGGGCTATCTATATGCTACATTATCTATATTTAAAGCTTCCTATTCATTCTCCGCCAAACCTTTTCTTTCCCTAAGCCTTCTAACAACTTCTGGCTGCAATCCAGGAGGAACTCGTTCAAAAGACTGATCAATCATGCTAAAATTACCTCTACCTTCAGTTTCCGACCTAACATCTGAAGCCAAACCAATCATTTCAGCAACAGGAAGCTTGGTCTTAATTGTAACATGCCCAGATGTCTGAACAATGTCTGCGATCTGCCCTCTTTTACTCTGTAATAACTTTGTCAAAGCCCCCATATAGTCTAAAGGACCTTCAACTAAAAGAGTTTGAATCGGTTCTAACAAAACAGGCCCAGCTGTTCCTATCGACGCCCTAATAGCATCTCTGACAGCAGGATAAATTTGAGCAGGACCTCTATGAATAGCATCTTCATGCAGTTTCAAATCAACTAAACTAATTTTCAATTTAGCGCAAGGCTCTCTGGTTAATACTCCTGCATCAATAACTTGCTCAACACCATCCATTGCCATTTCAATAACTTCCCCAATATGAACCTCCCCTTTAGTCTTGTCCAAAAACACACAATCTTTGTAAATATTTCTATACTGCCTTGCTTCTTCATTGCTAACTCCAAGTTCAGACAGTTTAGCCCATAACTCCTCATTTTTCTTCTTCTTCATTCTACCTTCCCTAATATCTCCTTTCTTAATAGCTTGATAAACATTATCCTGCAATGGTTCAACTTCAATCCAAAATAAGTTATGCTTATTTGGGGATTTACCTTCCCCCTTACTTCCAGGTTTCAAAACAGTTTCCCTATAAACGACAATTGGCTCAGAAGTCTTAACATCAACTCCTTTCTCAGTCTTAATTCTATTCTCAATAATCTCTAAATGCAACTCTCCCATTCCAGACATCAAGTTCTCTCCAGTCTCCTCATTAATTTCAATCTGTAAAGTAGGATCTTCCTTACCAACTTTCTTCAAAACCTCAATTAATTTTGGTAAATCTTGAGGTTTATGAACACTAATAGATTTTGTAATAACAGGATCAAAAATGTGTTTAATATTCTCAAAGCTTTCCTCTGGTTCTAATGTAATTGTCTCTCCAGGTTGACTTATTATTCCTGTAATAGCAAGAACATTTCCTGCAGGAACTGCCTCCAACTGTTCAGGCTTAATCCCATTATAAACCAAAACCTGCTGTATTCTTTGTCTTTTCTTATCAGTATTCAAATAAACTTCCATCCCTGGCTTTAAAGTTCCTGAAAACAACCTACCAGCACTTATTTCCTTACCAGATCTTTTATCAATTATAGTATTTGTAATAATAAATGCAGGATCTGCATTAGCATCACATTCAATTAATCCTTTTCCAAAATCACTCTCAACATCTCCTGGCCATATTTTAGGGATCCTATATTTCTGAGCATCAACAGGACTAGGAAGATGCTTTATAACAACATCTAACAAAACTTCATGCAAAGGAGCATTCTCCCAAAACCAATCCTTTCTTTCATCTACTTCTTTATTCTGATTCTCAATAATATCTTTAAAACTAATTCCTTTTTTCTGCATAAAGGCAGCCGATAAAGCCCAGTTTTCCTTAGCACTTCCAAAAACAACACTGCCTTCAGCGACGCTAACTTTCCACTTTTCCCTATAATCTTTTTCAGCTATCTGCTCAATTAACAGATTAAAATGATCAATAATTTTCATAAATCTCTCCTGCATTTTTTCAGGAGTTAATTTTAGCTCTTTAATCATCCTATCAACTTTGTTAATAAATAAAATAGGCTTAACTCTTTCTCGCAGTGCCTGCTTCATAACTGTTTCTGTCTGTGGCATAATTCCCTCAATAGCACAAACCAATACAATAGTACCATCAATAGCCCTCATAGCTCTTGTAACATTACCAGAAAAATCTACATGACCAGGAGTATCAATTAAATTAATTAAATATTCTTTGCCCTCTAATTCGTGAGCCATTGAAACATTTGCAGCATCAACAGTCAATAATCTTTCCTGCTCATCAGCATGCTGCCATGTTGCCATCCCTCCTTCCAAAGCTCCAGCAAGTTTCTCACTCATCATTCCAGCCGCAGCCAACAAGTTGTCAGTTAAAGCAGTCTTACCATGATGAATATGTGCCGAAGTAGCTATATTTCTAATGTTTGCCTGAGCCTTTACTAATCTATCAATCTTCTCCAATGATGTTTCTTTTTTTGCTGTCATGTTAATTAAACTTAATATGTTAATTGATATAGAAGTCGGTTTAAAAATGTTTTTGTGACTAATTAAGCTTATCAATCAACTCAGATGCTCCATAAATAGCTCTTGGAGCTATATAAGAAATTCCCACATTCCATACTGCCAACCCTGCAAAGTAAGCTAGTCTCCCCCCTATCTTCCTCTTTGCATCACTTAAAGAAATATCTCCTATTAAAACACTACAGGTATCTTCGTCTGCTTCTTTATCCATTCTCTTATTAGCATGAAACATCCCATAAACAGGTATCAAATCAGTCAACTCTTTTTTCATTTTATTTGAATTTCTATGAAATTTAAATGATTGAAAATCAAAGATTTTTCAATTTTATCTCGCACTATCAGCTTGTTTCTCACTATCTCTTTTCTTAGCAATAGCATAACTATCAGCTTCATTATTATAAGCTTTAATTATCTCAGAAGATAAAGCTTGCTCGATCTTTGTCTTTTTATTAAACGACTTGTCATACGAACCATGAACAATAACCCTAAGTGTCATAGTAACTCTTCTCAATGGACTTATATCAACAGCCTGAGGATATCTCGCCCCACCATACTCAATAACCGTAACTCCATCTCTAGGAGCAGCATTCTCAATAGCTGTAACTAAAACCTGAACGGGATTCATCTTCATTTTATCCTCAATAATGTTCAAAGTATTAATAACAATTTTCATAGCTTGATTATACTTCCCAGTTTTAAAGGTCTGAATTTTATGCTTTTTCCCTCTATGCCCAGGAACAGTAATAAGATTAGCAAATATTTCCAATAAATTAATTTTAGCTTTTCCAAATTTCTCTCTAACTCTTCCATAACTCTTAACAACTAACTTTGGATCAAGATTAATATATCGCCTTATTCCAGGATCATTAATCTTTATATCACTTACATCATATAAATCAAAAAGTTTGAAATCGTTAGAATCCTTTTTTAATTCGGCCATTTGGTCTATGACTTCCTCTTCTTGATTTTCAATGACTTCAACTTTAGTTGAAGGATCAGAGATTTTAATCTCTGAATCTTGTATTTGTTCTTGTTCTGCCATTATGCTGCATCTGGATTATATATCCTCAAAAAACTATGACCCTCTTCTTTTGCTTGATATTCTATATCTTCAATAGGATCTTCTGCTTGATCTTCCATTGCAGATAAGGTATCAGTCAAAGATTCATTTCCTTGTACGAGCCAATAAGTTTCTGAAATAAAATTTAAAGTAACAGGATCTCCTTGATATTCCTCTTTAACTTTTTCTCTCAAACCTTCATAATCTGCAATATTATATGTTTCCATTGTTTTATTCTCCTTGATTTGGATTATATATCCTTAATTTAGGTTGCTCATGTTGGTTATAATTTTCCCTTAACTTATCTATAGCTTCATCTGTTTTACTCATTCTCTCTGAAAGTTTTCTTTTCCTCATCCTAAAGTTCTCCATAAAATCTTGAAATTCTTCTCCCATTTTATCTCCTTCCCTTCTCGATCTTTCCTTGCCACAATCTAGGCAAAGGTTGATCATTTACTTTAGTAACTTTCCATCTAACTCCTGGGATATCCCCCATAGATCTTCCTTGTTTCCCCCCAATCCTCTCAATAATGACTTCATCATGTTCATCAACAAATTTCTGGGCTAAATTTCCAGGAATAAAAGCAGTAACAACTTTAGAGTTTTTAATCAATTGAACCTTGCAGCATTTTCTCATAGCAGAGTTCGGTTGCTTTGCTTCTTTTTGGATTTTTTCAGTAACAATACCCTTAGCTTGATTCTTTCCTCCAAGAGGATCCGATTTCTTAAATAAACCAAGAGTTTTCATTTTATATTTACGATCTTTCCATCTAAATTTACGTCTATTCTTCATCAATTTAGTCGCATTTCTAAGTCCCATTGTAATAATCTATCAGAAAATAGGTTTAAAAATCTTCCTAATTTTTAATTTGGAAGTTCTTAAATTCTTTTAAAATTTTAAAGGGTTTACTATCTCACCATCACTTTCTTAACACCAAAATATTGCCCTAAAATATTCTGCATCTCATTCAACCTAACCCGACTTCTACCAATCAATGCAGCCTTACTTTGAGAAGTTGCATTAATAATTACCTCATCTCCCTTTACATCTATTCCCTTAAATCTAACTGGTTTTGTAATCATAGAAACAAAATTCTCAATATCTTCTTTTCCATGAGGAATAGCAATAATCTTAATCCTTTTTCCAATCACTCTGCTCAATTTCTCAAGATTCTGATTACCTTTGCCAATAGCTTTCATCACAAAATGTCTAGGAACAGCAAACAAAATAGTATTATTATACTCAAAACAATGATTACATCTTATTCTAGTTATTTTATGGAAAAGATTTACATATCTTATAAATTGCATGTCCAAAACTTTAATCATTTTCTTTTAGGGTCTGATTAAGAATTGTTAATTGGGTTTTTAAAACTTTTCCCTAAGGAAAATATTTATAAACAGAAAACAACTAACATAAACATGAAAGAGGGAAAATTAGCATTACTTGTTTTTGAAACTGTTTTTAGCCTAACAAACTTGGCATTTGATTTAGCGAAAGAACAAAAACCTGCAGTTCCAGACAAACCTGTTGCAATATCAATCAGAATGGACACAATGAATAGTGCAACTGTCCATTTTATTAAAGGACCAATACCAGAATATACAGCATTAAATAATTTTTACAATACTAAAAATCAATCAAATTATATACTTGATGATTACTAAAAATAATTAATTATTTTCCACTAATTTCTTTAACACTCTTAGTATCTTTAGTCAACTTAGCAACAGACTTAATGGCTTTTGGCTTTTCAGTTGTTAAAGGTCCAGAAACTTCAACCATTAATCCAGGCAATCCAGTACCAACTGGAACAGGTTGATTCAAAATTATATTCTCAATTACAGAATTTAATTCATCTTTATTATCTTTCAAAGTAGCATTTACAAATTGTTTAATAGGTGTTTCAAAACTAGCTCGAGCTAAAATAGATGTCTTCTGTGAAATAATTCCCATTCTTGTTATACCTTTAACAGTACCATCAGCAGTCATAGCATCTGAAATCAACTGTGAGTGTCTTTGGTCAATATCCAATCCTTGAGAATTTAAAACTTTATAAACTTCCTTAATTATAACTGCCCTAGCAACCTCAATCCCAAAAACTTCATTAACCTCATGGAGATCATTACTTATAGTTCTTGTCTCATCAACTTCTTTAAATTTGATCACATCATCAAGATTTGTTCCAGCAGTAAGAATAACATAACCTTCATCCCTTTTAACAACTAAAATTTGACTAATCCCCTTAATACCTGAAATCTGGGTGTCCTTAACTTTTTCCTTTAATTTATAAATTTCTTTAAAATCAAGCTCTTTCCCATCAAAAATAATCAAATCTCCACTAACTTTTGCAGTTCCACTTAATTTCCCAAATTCATTCAATCTTTTGACAATCGTATCAAGAGAAGAATGCACTCGTCTAAAGGCCTCTTTATCAATAACAGCCTCTATTTTTTTATCAGAGAAATTAATCTTAATTTCTTTTATAATGTCTTTCAACTTAACCTCTTTAATATTTTCAGCCAAAACTTTTGCAGTTTTTTCATTATCAAAAGCTTTTTTCAAATAAACTTCCATTTCAGGAGTTGAAGGAGTTCTCCTTGCATCGAAAATTTCAATTAATCTTGGCAATCCTGAAGTAACCTGCATTTCAGCAACACCTGCGAAGTGAAATACATTTAATGCCATTTGAGTAGAAGGTTCTCCAAATGATTGAGCAGTCAAGATTCCAATTGCTTCTCCAGGACTTATGTCTTCATTTTTATGAAGGGCAGAAACATCTTTTCCATCTCCCCCATACCTAAATTGGATAATCCTTCCACTACCATCTCTAACAGTTTTATCATATTCAATTCTTATATCTTGCAATGCATTTGCCAATCTTCTATATAAATAACCTGATCTTGGAGTTCTTAAAGCAGTATCCATTAAAGCATCTCTACCAGTAATAGCTCCAAAGAAAAACTCATAAGGCTGTAATCCTTCTAAAAACGAGCTATAAATAAATCCCTTTGATTTTGGAGACAAATCATATTCTTTAAAAAATGACAATGTTCTATTGCTGAAACCTATTCCAATTCTTTTAGCCCATAGTGCTTGCTGACCAACACAACATGCCATCTGAGTTATATTTAAAACACTACCCCCAGAACCTGAATCCATCATAATACTTATTGGATTACTTTTATAGACCTCCTCCCCAACAATTTTACCTACTTTAGTTCTAATAGCATTTAAAGTTTGCAATATTTTTATTTCTCTTGTCTCCTCTGATGTTTTTCCAGGAATAACCTCAAGACTTCCTTTTTCAAAATTTTCAATTATCTCTTCAGTTTTCTTCTCAGCTTCTTTTATAACTTCATCAGTAGATTTCCTTACCTGTTCGTTTACATTTAAGTCATCAACACTTATTGTAAATCCATGATTTGTCAGATAATTTGTACCAAGAGAGAAAGATTTCTCCAAAATTTTAATAGTTTCTTCTCTTCCTAAATTTTTATCCAAGAATTTCAATAACTCTCCAGACTCAACACCAAAAACATTTTCATCAACATTTCCTGATTCAATCTTTCCATTTTTGATAACAAAAGATTTTCCATCCTTGCCAACACCCTTATAATCAATTTTTGGAAGGACATTAGAAATTACATCCTTTCCATTAACAATATTCTTTCCTATTGTTCCATCAATACCAGATTGGTACAATAACTGAATTGCATCAGCCTTAGGTAAATCAACATTACTTAAAATATAATTTCCTGTAACTGAATCAACAATACATCCTAATAAATTACTGTTATCCTTATAAGACATCAGATTTTTATTAACATCCATTAAGATTTTTGCTTCTGCTCTAGCCTCTTCAGTTTGAGGGACATGAATGTTCATTTCATCCCCATCAAAATCTGCATTATAAGGGGGGGCTGCAGCAGGATGTATTCTGAAAGTTTTATATGGTAAAATTTTAACAAAATGCGCCATTAAACTTGCTTTGTGCAAACTTGGATGTCTATTAAACAAAACAACATCATTATCAATTAACTGTCTTTCAACAACATAACCTGGTTCTAATTCCTCTAAAATTTCCTGCTTTAAATCATCTGTAATTCTCTTTCTCCTCCCATCTGGCCTTATAACATAGTTAGCAGTAGGATACTCTTCATTTGAAATTATTTTTTTCAGTTTGTTTACGTTTAAAGTATTAACTTTTTCATTAACAGTTAAAAACCTTGCAATCTCCTTAGGCACCCCAACCTCATTAATTTTTAATGCCGGGTCGGGAGAAATAACAGTTCTAGAACTAAAATTAACTCTTTTTCCAGCTAAATTATGCCTAATTCTCCCTTCTTTACCTTTAATTCTTTCAGTTATTGTTTTTAACGGTTGTCCACTACGATGACGAGCTGGAGGAATTTTTGTTATTGAATTATCAAAAAAAGTTGTAACATGATACTGCAATAAATCCCATAAATCTTCAATAATAACTTCTGGAGCTCCTGCATTTAAATTTTCCCACAATCTTTGATTCGATCTAATTATGTCTGATAATTTATGGGTTAAGTCATCTTCACTTCTTTCTCCACTTTCCAAAGTAATACTGGGACGAACTGTTACAGGAGGTACTAACAATAAAGTCAAGACGCCCCATTCAGGTCTGAATATGTTAGGATCAATACCAGCAAGTTTTATTTCATCATCAGGAACTCTTGAAATCCTATCCCTTATTTCTCCAGGAAATAATCTCTTTTTTCCCATCTTAAATGTGCTTGGTTTTTGCAGTTTAACTTTTTCTTGTTCTGCCATACAATGAGGACATTTCTTAGAATCCTTAGCTCTCTTTAATCTATCCTTAATTGTCTTATACTTCTCCATATCTTTTTCTTTGATCATTAATCTATTGCATTCAGAACAATAACATCTTAAAAACAATTCAACAATTGGAATATATTTAATATGAAATAAAGGTCTAGCAAGCTCTATAATTCCTGGGTGCCCCAAACATTCCTTCAACCTTCCACCACATGTTCTACATCTAACTCCAGGATCTATTGCCCCTAACCTTAAATCCATCAACCCTCCATCAACTGGATACCCGTCTACATCATAAAGTTCAGGAGTTATAATCTTAGCTTTACTCATTTTCTTAATCTCGTCAGGACTAAGCAAAGTAAATTGCAAACTTGCTACTTGTTTTCTAACTGCTTTAGCCATATTGTTCTCTTGCTCCTCCTAATTCATTTTCCAAATATTTTCTCTCCACTACATCTGTCTTATTACCCATAATTCTATCCATTTCCTCATCTAAAATTGAAATTTGTCTTTTCAAGCTTATTGATTTTTTAACAAGAGCATCATATTTCTTTCCTACAATAACATGTTTAAAGGTCTCTCTTCTTGCTTTTATTGGGTTGTCAACATAATCATCCATTTTATTCATACTTATTCTTCAAATTAAATTTAGTTTTAATATGTAAACTTTGAATTTCATCAACTAATAGTTTAAAGGCATAAGATATTTCTACGGGCTCTATTTCCTGACTATTACACATTGGACATAATAACTTCCCCCTAATATTATCTTCAATAGCAACAGCCCCACACTTAGTGCAAATATGCAAGATAACTTTATCAGAATCATATCTCTCCTTTAACAATAATGAAGCACCATGTGCAACCAAAGCTTGTTGCTCCATCTCCCCTAGACGAAGGGCTCCACCTTTCGCTCTACCTTCAACAGGCTGCCTTGTCAACAAAGTAACTTTACCAGAAGCCCTCGCATGCATTTTATTACTAACCATATATTTCAACTTCAAATAATACATATTCCCAACATAAATCTTAACATTCAGCATCTTTCCGGTAACACCATTGTAAATAGTTTCTTTTCCATCTGCTCTAAACCCTAATTCTTCTAACTGCTTTTCCAACCCTTCAATTTTCTGCCCTGAAAATCCAGTCCCATCCATTATCTTTCCAGATAAACAACCAACTTTACCAGACAGTAACTCTATCAAGTAACCAACAGTCATTCTACCAGGAATACCATGGGGATTAAAAAGAACATCAGGTTTTACTCCAGATGAAGTAAACGGCATGTCATTTTCAGAAACAATGGCACCAACAATACCTTTCTGTCCGTGAGCAGTTGCAAATTTATCACCTAATTCAGGGATTCTCTGATCTCTTGTCCTAACTCTAATAACTTTATTCCCTTGACCATCTTCAGTAACAAAAACAGCATCTACTATAGCTTTCTCTTCTTGCCTTATAACAGAACTTGCTTCTTTTTTAGTTCTAATTGAAATTTCTCTAACTTCCGACAAAAACTTTGGAGGACTTGTCTTTCCAATAACAACCTCTCCTGAATTTAGCTTAGCTTCAGTATAAACAACTCCATCATCCTCCAAAAACCTATAACTTTCCTCTGTCCTATAACCAGAAACATCTTTTTCAGGGATTGTAATATCATCTCTTAACCCTCCAGCATAATTCAACTCAACTGAAGCATAAGGCCTGTAATAGGTACTTCTTCCTAATCCTCTATCAACACTACCCTTATTTAAAATCAAAGCATCTTCCATATTATAACCTTCATGAGTCATAATAGCTACAACAACATTTTGCCCAGCAGGATGAACATTCAGAGTATCATAAACAAAACTTTTAACTAAAGGCTCCTGAGGATAATGCAAAATATTAACATCAGTATCAATTCTACATAAAAAATTAGCAGCATATAATCCTAAAGCCTGCTTCTGAGTCTTACTTCCTCTATTTAATCTACTTGACTGGTCATAATTAGCATAAGGAACTAAACTAGTAACAACTCCAAGCAAATCAATCTTATCAATCTCCAAATGGGTATGATCTTCAGTTATATCTTTTTCTTCTAAGGCAACTAAAGCATTTTCCTCCTCAGCAGCATCTAAATATTCTATTACACTTTTTTTAATTAAATCATCCCACTTCATATTCCCCCCTCTCAATTCTTTAATAATATTTTCTGTTAATCTAGACTTCCCCCCCTCAAGGATGATTAAAGGTCTCATAACTCTACCAATTTCAATAGACAGAATAACATTATCCAAAGCCTTATTGGATTTAATACTCAGTTCAACAGGCAATTCTCCAATTCTTCTCTTCTCTCTTAATTCAGAAATAAACTCTTTTGCATTCTCAATATATCCAACAAATCTCCCATTCAAAAAAACATCTTTCCCTTCCCCTCCACTTTCAATATCCTTCTTCAAATTAAATTCTTTTAAAATCTTAATCAATTTTTCATCATCTAAAGTAGATCTTGTAGAAATTTTTGCTAACAAAGCAAGATTTTTTCTCAAACCAATCTCTGTTCCTTCAGGAGTTTCAATTGGACAGAATCTACCATAGTGTGTTGGATGCAAAGTTCTAGCTAAGAAATTTTCCTGCTCTCCAGGCAACATCGAACTCACCCTCTGTAATTGACTTATAATCGCCAAATAGTTAGTCTTATCCATATTTTGAGTAACACCAGACCTCTCACCAATCCAATTACCAGTTGCAATTGCTGATTCTATTCTATGAGTAAACAAAGTAGATTTAGCAATTGTTTTAATAGAATAAAACTTCTTTCTCTTCTGAATTTTCTGCAATGAATGTCTAATATCTCTTAACAAAATATTAATATTGATTCTAAACAAATCAGCCAGTAAATCGCCAGACATTCTAACTCTCTTGTTAGAATAATGATCTTTATCAGTTAAATTACTAGGATTTTCCTTAGCAACAAAAAATTGTTTCATAAATTTGCACAAAGTAATTGCTTTCTCAATCCTATGTTCTTTCTTCAAACCAATATGGGGTAAAAAATAAGAATCAAGCCTTTGTTTTATCCTATCTAAAATCTCCTTATTAGTTCCTTGTAAGGAAGTTGAAGTCGCTTCAGCAATAGCCAGCATTGCATCTTCATCAGTCCTTATATTAGCATATTCATACAAATTAACTATTAAACTATCATTCTCTTTGTCAACATATTTTGCAATATCACTTTCCTTTGTTAATCCCAAAGCTTTTAATATAATAATAATTGGAATATTCTTAAATCTAGAAAAACTAACCTCGACAATGCCTTCTTTTGTATCTGTTATTGAAACAGGAATCCTGTAACTTCCCCTTTTTGAAAACAATCTCAACATAATCCCTAACTTACTTTTTTCAATGAAGGGCTGGTTTTCTGCCAAGTCTTCTGCCATAACAATTACTCTTTCATTACCATTAATTATAAAATATCCTCCGGGATCCTTTGGATCAATATATTCCTCAATCAATTGACCTTTATCAAGATTAGCTAAATTACAAGCATCACTTTTTATAATGATTGGGATCTTTCCTATTTCCACATCATGACTGTCTAATTGTCCTGCTTGTTTGATAGTTATTTCAACACTAACTGGAGCAGAATAAGTCAAACTTCTTATTCTGGCCTCGCTCGGCATTAATACATGAGAGCTTCCATCAGCCTCCACAACTTGGGGCTTTCCAACCTTAATCTTGCCAAGCTTAATCTCAATATCTTCATCACCACTCATATTCTCATTCAGTTCATCAATAATCTCCTGCATTCTATGGTTAATAAAATTATTAAAACTAACAATATTTGACTCAATCAAACTATGATCTTCTAAAAATTTCCGAACAAGAAGATGTTCTTCTTTTTGTTGTTGTGGTTCTAGTCTCATTTTATTTATTCCTTATTTCCATATTTAATTAACATATTTGTCAATAACAATAATTTCTAATTCTAAACACTAACTACTCTATAATAAGCAAATACTTTCCCAGTCTCTTCATCTTTCCTTTCTATCTTAACAATATCTCCAACATCACAGCCTTCTGGCAATATAACATCATTAATTCTAATTTTAGGTAATTGAACGGGAGAAATATTTAACTCTTTTATCAGTTTCTCAAACTCTTCAGGATTTAATTTAATCTGTTTGGGTTCTAATACGTGCATTTTGTGGAGGGATGATACGCTAAAGAAGAATTTTTAAATATTTACAAATAAATCTCAAATTTTCCTTTAACAACTTTACAGTTATAAAATAATCAACAGAAAGGTTTATAAAACTTTCTATTCACGCAAAAAAATTCCAAAATTCCTCATAATCACCAAATCCCAATAATACTTATAAAATCTAACCCATAATTAAACAAATGAAAGAGATTGAAAAAAAAGACCCTGAAATAGCTAATTTAATGACAAAAGAACTAATAAGACAGAAAGAGATGTTGAATCTCATTCCTTCTGAAAATTATGTATCAAAAGAGGTACTAAAAGCATGCAGTTCAGTGTTAAACAATAAATACTCAGAAGGTTATCCTAAGAAAAGATATTATCAGGGCCAGGAATTTATTGATGAAATAGAGATTATTGCTATAGAAAGAGCAAAAAAACTATTTGGGGCAGAACATGCAAACGTGCAACCTTATTCAGGAAGTCCTGCAAACCTTGCTGTTTACCATGCCCTTCTTAACCCAGGCGATAAAATTCTTGGAATGCAATTAGACATGGGAGGACACTTAACTCATGGCCATAAGGTTAATTTCTCATCCAGATATTTCCAATCAGTTCAATATCCAGTAGACCAACAAACAGAACTACTTGATATGGATGAAATAAGAAAAATAGCAATACAAGAAAAGCCAAAAATAATTGTCTCAGGAGCAACAGCATATCCAAGAAAAATTGATTTCAAGGCCTTTCATGAAATAGCAGAGGAAGTTAATGCCTATTCTTTCGCAGACATCTCACACATAGCGGGTTTAATAATTGGCAACCAACATCCATCCCCTTTTCCATTTACAGATGTTGTAATGACAACAACTCATAAAACTCTTAGGGGGCCAAGAGGTGCAATTATATTATCTAAAAAAGAAGATAGATTAGCAACTATAAGTCCAGAAGAACTTGAAGGTTTAGATGAAGAGAAACAAGAAAAAGCAAAAGAAAGAGCTAAAAATCTTGCATTAAAAATAGATAAAGCAATATTTCCTGGATTGCAGGGAGGGCCACATGATCACATTATTGCAGGAAAGGCAATTGCTTTCAAAGAAGCCGCTACAGAAGACTTCCAATTATATGCAGAACAAATTGTAAAAAATGCAAAAGCATTAGCAAATACTCTCATGGAAAACAACATAAAACTAGTTACAGATGGAACAGATAACCATTTAATTCTAATAGATCTAAGAAATTTTGGAATAGGGATGGGGAAACCCATTGCAATATCTCTAGAAAAAGGAGGGATCTGCACTAACTACAATACAGTTCCTTACGATCCTTCAACCCCCTTCAAACCTTCTGGAATAAGAATAGGCACACCAATCTTAACAACAAGAGGTATGAAAGAATCAGAAATGGAATTAATAGGAGATTGGATAGCAAAAATAATAAAATCCCCAGACAACAATGAACTTCAAGAAAAAACAAACCTACAAGTTAAAGAACTTTGTGCAAGGTTTCCTGTTTATGAGGATTTATGAATAACAGATAATTATTTAAGTATTGAAATTTTATATTTATCACAATGGAAGAACAGGTATTAGATTTTACTGTATTAATAGAAAAAGATGAGGATGGAATTTATGTGGCCAGTGTTCCAGACATACAAGGATGTCATACCCAGGGAAAAACAATCCCAGAAGTTATAGAAAGGATCAAGGAAGCTATTGAATTATGTTTAGAGGGAGATGAAGAACCCATTATCCCTATGAAATTTGTTGGGATACAAAAAGTACAAGTAGAAAAGCCAGTAAGGTAAGATGGTTAAGTTAGTAACTATTTCTGGAAAAAAATTATGTAAAATTTTAGAAAGATTAGGTTTTGAGAAAATCTATGGAAAAGGAAGTCATGTAAGATTTAAACATCTTGATGGAAGAAGAACAGTTGTCCCCATCCATGGAAATGAAGATCTCGGAAAAGGATTATTGAGACATATATTAAAGCAAATTAGATTAAGTAAGGAAGATTATGATGAATTGAGACAAAAAGTTTGATAGTAATAAAACCAACTCAACAAAATAAATATTTATAAATACAAATTCCATTTTATTATGTATTAAGCATAATAACTTATTATCTTAAAAAAGATGGAATCATATTTAAGACTTGTTGACGGAATTCTAAGACATGGAATAGAAAAGCAAGACAGAACTGGGGTTGGAACAACAGCATTATTTGGAGTTCAGCTTAAGCATGACATGAGCAAAGGATTCCCACTTTTAACAACAAAGAAAATGTTTACTAGGGCCATTTTAGTTGAACTTGAAGGTTTTCTAAATGGAATAACAGACAAGAAGTGGTATCAAGATAGAAACTGCAAAATATGGAATGAATGGTGCAATCCAATGAAAGTTCCTTATGGTCACGACGAAGAGACTAAACAAAAAATGTTTGAGGAAAGAGATTTAGGTCCTGTTTATGGCTTTCAATGGAGACATTTCGGAGCAAAATATGAGGGATATGATAAAGATTATACTGGACAAGGAGTTGATCAAATAAAAAACGTTCTAGAAACACTAAAATCAAATCCACATAGTAGAAGAATGATAGTTAATGCTTGGAATCCTGTAGACCTCAATCAAATGGCTCTTGAACCATGTCATTATTCATGGGAAGTTAATGTTATCAATGGGAAATTAAACTTAAAATGGAATCAAAGATCTGTGGACACAATGTTAGGCCTGCCATTCAACATAGCAAGTTATGGGATTCTCTTGCATTTATTAGCAAAAGAAACTAATCTTAAACCAGGAATTTTAATAGCACACTTAGGTGATACGCACATCTATAAAAATCATATTGAAGGAGCAAAAGAACAGTTAACAAGAAAACCTAATAATCTCCCTGAACTAAAAATCAATGACTTCAATTCCATATTTAATTGGAAACACGACCAAGTTGAATTTATCAATTACAATCATCACCCAAGGATTTCTTTTCCTATAGCAGTTTAAAATGAGTTTAAAATAAGTTTAAAATGGATATAAACATAATTGTTGCCATAACAGACCAAAGAGTGATTGGGAATCATGGTAAACTACCTTGGAGCATTCCAGAGGATCTCAAATTATTCAAGGACATAACAAATAACAATACTGTCCTAATGGGAAGAAAGACTTTTGAATCTATTCCTGAAAAATTCAGACCCTTACCAAATAGAAATAATATTGTCATAACAAGCAAAAACCAGGAGCCTCCAGGAGTTGATTTCTGTAAATCAATAGAAGAAGGAATTGAAAAAGCTAAATCCTATGGAAAATCTATTTTCATCATTGGGGGGCAATCAATCTACAAAGAAGCTTTGCCTTTAGCAACAAAACTTTATATCTCTCATGTAAAGTATCCCCATGAAGGGAACATTTTTTTCCCAGAAGTTAATTTTGATGAATGGCAAGTAATTGAAGAAAAAGATTATGGAGAATTCATTTTTAGGAAGTATGAGAGGAAACATAATTAGAAACAACCCTAAAAACCTCGTTATGAATATCTTCTATTGTCCTTGCATTCCTACCATCTTCAGAACACAAAACTTTTCTCCAATCATAAAATTCGGAAAGCTCAAGATAGGACTTCTCAGCATTCCTTAGATGATTTTCATTAGATTCATGAGAATCAAGAACCTCTCCCCTATCACCTTTCAATTTTTCCGCAGCTTCAAAAGGCATATATAAAAATATAATTAAATCAGGTCTAGGCAATTCTAATAGGCCATATTCTAATTTTTCTATCCAATCACGTAACTTAGCTCTCTCTTCTTCATCCAGCAACTTCCCGCATTGATGACCCATATTTGATTCAACATATCTATCTAAAATAATGATCTTCCCTCCATCTAGCTTATCCTTTATATCAAGAGCAGCAGCTTTTCTATCTGCCGCATAATACAAACAAGCTATCTTTGGATCTAATTTATCAGCATCCCCAAACCAAGACCCAACCTCAACCCTCTTACCTTTTCCTAAATAACAATCTCCAACAATATCCCCAGTAGGAGTACCATACTTAGGGAAAGAAATAATTTCACAATCATGCCCCAAAGACTTCAATTTTTCAAAAAGTAATTCAGATTGCGTCTGTTTACCAGAACAATCAGTGCCTTCAATAACAATTAATTTCCCCTTTGTCATTTGAAATCATAACATTAATATTATATAAATAAATCTGTGATTTATTAATGCAATCTTTATAACTTCAAATTTTTATCATTTGAAGGGATAAAGATTTGTGAATGCAAATCTTTATATACCCAAAATATTTTCATAGAAAATGAGCATAATAAGTGTAGTAATGGATCCAGTTCAGAGAAAGGAATATATAGATAACCAGTTGACACTGGATGGATTGTCACATATTGAAGAAGACCCCCATGCAGCTTATTGTCCTATCTCTCTTACATCAACTCCTGAAAAATTAAAACATGCAATCAGTTCTCGACAAGAAATATTAATGAATGATGTTCTTGCTCCAGCTGGAATAACTGCATATGATCCTGGTTCAGCACCATTTTCTCCCGATAAAAATTTAACTGCACAGCCAAATGAGATTTATGCTGTTGATTCTGGAAAAATAGTAGGAGCACGTTTCTTTGTAGGACATAACCTTTTGCCTTCTTCAGGACAAGGAATTGAAGCTGAAAAAGCTAAAGTTTACAACCGTATCTCTGTTATTTTAATGGATAAGAATGTAAGAGTCTCAAGAATGCAGCCTCATCGTGCAATCTATTTGCAATATGATAATTTCCAAGAAGAATCAAGTCAATTTATACCCCTTTTTGAAATGCTTCAAGAATATGAACCAGGAATGGGATTTAATGAAAGTCTCCCAGTTCTACTTGGATTTAAAGATGGATCAGATCCCATTGATCTTGAAGAAAAGGTTTATAGAGAATTTCCAGACTTGCAATATGAGTATAATGGAGAAACACCAATCATGAAATTAAGATCCGAAAACCCAGAATTGTTCTATGAGAATCGGTAAACCTTCAAGGCACAGCAATAGCTTTATAAATGGTATTTTGTTACTACTCTTATGGAACTAATAGAAGCTTTTGAACAAGGCAAGGTAGAAGGTACTGAAACTATAGTGAATACTATTGATACAGCAATTTCCAAGGTTTTTATTGGAAAGCATAAGGTTTACAAAGTATATCATAAGGAAAACAGTTTTTTTGGAAATTTAGGAGATCCTGCTTATAGAAAAGAATTCTATAATCAAGATTTTTCTTGGAATCAAATTATGTCTCCGCACGTATATTTGAAATTACATCCTGTTAAGTTTAAGGGAAGTAAATTCGTAGCTGTTCCTGATAAAGAAGCTGAAGATTATTTCATTGAAATGATGCTTGTTGATACAACTGCAACAGTTTCACATCTTTTGTTATCAGAAAAGCTCTCTTCAGAAAATGTAAAAAAAATAGCAAAGGCATTCAATGAGAGAATTAAGAAACTTAACAAAGAGAAACTTAATGAATTGTCTAGTATAAAAAAATCCTGGTATGAACTATGGGAAAAACGTTTAGACGATCTTGAAAAATTCTCGCTCGAACAATCATTAATAAAATCTGACTTACTTAAAAGGGCAATTAATGCTTTACGTAAACAACTTAAAGAATCAAATTATTTTAAAGACTATCAACATTCTAAACTTTCTGTAGGCATAGATGGTCACTCTGATAATGTTATTCTTAGCAACGATCAAATAAACTTTCTTGATATTTTTCTTGTTAGAGAAAATTGGAGGCTGATTGATCCACATTTTGATATTTGTAGAATCGCAGCGGATATTGATGCCTTAGGTCAATCTGAACTTGTACCAGTTTTATATGAAAATTCATCTCATAATCCTTATGATATACCTAAAGAGGTGCGTATATCTTATGAATTAGTATCTGCTACAATTAAGGGAATTTATAATGTGATTATTGGAAAGGAGAACCTTGCCAAAATGTATATTCCTCTTATTGATAAACTTACGAAGGAGTTAGAGAAATAATATGGCAAAACCAAAATTAATACTTGATTACGATGGCACGTTAACTGATGTAAAAGCCAATTTCTCAGAATATAAAGAACGTTTTAAAAATATCTTCAGCTCAATAACTGAAATACCATTATCAAAGTTAAATAGGATTGAAGAAGTAGTTAGAAAAGAAGTAGAAAAAGATCCAACTAGAGGATGGGAAAATAATGGAGCAATTGTTGCACCAGCACTCACAGATCCGTATATGCTTAATGTTACTGTTTATCAAGGCATTTGTAGTAAATTAAAAATGTCTGTAGAAGAAAGAGATAATTTATTGGGCATGTGTTACAAAGAAGCATATAGTGCATCTTCTACAACATTCAAAAATGGATTAGATGAGTTCTTACATGACGTTCAAGATAAATATGATGTATCCGTTGTTACAAATTCATCAAAAAAGAATGTTGCTAAGGACTTAGAAGGAGTTGATTTTCCTAGTAATTTGGTGTTTGGTGGAGCAAGAAAATATGTTTTAGATCAAGATTGGCAGGAGATACCTATTTCTACTCAACCACCAGACTTTCCAAGACCTGTAATGCTGAGAAGAAAAAATTACTTTCAAGTTCTTAAAAGATTAGAAGCATCCCACCTAGATACCACCGTACTTGGAGATATATATGAAATAGATCTCGCTCTTCCAGATTATCTTGGCTTAGAAATTGTCCACATGACAAATGAATCTACTCCTAGTTATGAAACTGATTACATTAACAAGCATCCTAATGGATCAGTTGTAAAAGATCTTGAAGAAGCAAGAGAGGTTTTGCTTTAAACATTGAATTTATTCTAATAATTAAAAATGGCCCGTGAGGGATTTGAACCCCCGACACTCGGATTAAAAGTCCGATGCTCTAACCAGACTGAGCTAACGAGCCATAAATCATTTAATTTTATTTAGTTTAAAAAACTTCCTAACTTAAAATTATTCCAACAATTCCTTAATCTTATCTTCAATCTCTTCCCCTGTCTTATTGCCTACAATTCTATCAACTTCTTTACCATCTTTAAAAATTATTAAACAAGGAATGCTTTTTACATCAAACTTTTCAGTCAATTCCTGATTATCTTCTTTATTAATTTTAACAAACTTAACTTCCTTCATATTATCAGCTAATTCCTCTATAATCGGAGAAAGCATAAGACAAGGCATACACCAATCAGCAAAAAAATCAACGACAACTAATTTATGAGAATTATTAATTACTTCATCAAATTCTTGATTTGTAATCTCCATTGCTGATTCGTTTCTGACCATTTTCTATTATCTAGGTTAATTCCATCACCCCTAATTATTTCTTTACTAATCATTTAAAAAACAAGAAATATGAGGTTAATAAATGTTTCTCTAAATCACTGATCTTCATACTTTTCAAGAACATTTTCTAAAATTTCAAACACAACCCCTGCTTGCTTAAATAATTCTTCACTTTCAGAATCAGCATGATACCGTTTCTTGCAGACAATCCTTTTTATACCAACATTAATAATCATCTTAGCACATGCAGCACAAGGAGTCATCTTGGCATAAATTGTACTTCCTTCAATAGAAATACCAATCTTAGCAGCCTGACATATCGCATTTTGCTCAGCATGAGCAGTTCTTAAACAGTGTCTACTTTCACTTCCATCCTCATGAATAACAGTCTTCATTAAATGTCCAACTTCATCACAATGTGGTAATCCTTTAGGACTTCCAGCATAGCCTCCGACCAAAATGTGCTTATCTTTAACAATAACACAACCAGTTCTACCCCTATTACAAGTTCCCCTAGTTCCAGTTACTTCAGCAAGATTCATAAAATATTCATCCCATGAGGGTCTAACATGACTTTTAATTTTTCCAAGAATCCCTCCAATCTTATCAATTAATTCTTCAGTACTTCCTTCATTATCAATTACAAAGTCAGCCATTTCAACACATTTCTTAATATTTTGCTTGGTAGGATCTGGTGATTCCATTTCTCTTTGCTCACCACTAAGAAACTCTTCAAAACTAATCTCCTTACCATCAGTTTCTTCATTTCTTATATCTGATCTTTCATATCTAACTTTAGGATCTGCATCAACTGCAATAAGATAAAATTCTCCTTTTTCTCTCAAAGCTTCAACTTCAGAAGGATTCCTCAAACTTTCTATTACAGAATTTCCTCCCTTTATTTTTGCAACAGAATAAAGTTGCTCTGCAATATAGCTAGGAGAATATCTTCCACGCAACTCATTTCCAATTAAAATCATATTATCTCTATTTATCTCCAACCCTTTCCTTTTAATCTCCTCTATTAAAAACTTTCTAACAGAATAATGTTTAAATCCTTTTTCAACTAATATATTAGCAACAGTGCTTTTACCAGCAGCCAAAGTTCCAGTAATACCAATTATCATTTAAGCAAAAATCTAACTTACAATATAAATATTATTACTCTAGAAAACATCAATCCCAGTCTAAACTTCCAGCAGTCTGGTATTCAGTAACTTTCGTCTCAAAAAAATTCTTTTCTTTATTCAAATCAGCTGCTTGGGACATCCATGGAAAAGGATTTTCCTTATGATAAATTTTAGGCAAGTTAATTCTCTCTAATCTTCTATCAGCAATATATTCAACATATTCACAAAATTGTTCAGGATTAATACCCAATAAGCCATCTGGACAAGCATCATAAGCATATCTTTTCTCTAAATCAACAGATTTCTTAATCAACTCAATAATTTCTTTTTGAAAGTCTGGAGTCCAAATTTCAGGATTCTCAGCTTTTATTGTATTAATCAAATCACATCCAAAAGCAAGATGAACACTTTCATCCCTCATTATAAACTCAAACTGCTCGCCAAGTCCAACCATTTTCCTCTGCCTTTTCAAAGCAAGCATCATCGCAAATCCAGCATAAAAGAAAATCCCTTCCATTATAACATAATAACCAATAAGGTCATGCAAGAACTTCTGGATATTTTCAGTACTATCTGTCTTAAAATTAGGATCAAAAACACTTTTTGTTAATTCAATAACAAAATCATCTTTCGCCTTTATTGATGGTACAGTATTATACATATTATAAATTTCATCAGGGTCTAATCCTAAAGTATCACAGCAATAAATGAAAGTATCTGTATGGATTGCTTCTTCAAAAGCCTGCCTCAACAAATATTGTCTACATTCAGGATTTGTAATATGATTATAAACAGCAAGAATTATATTATTTGCAGTAAGACTTTCAGCAGTTGAAAAAAAACCCAAATTATGCAATATCAGTTTCCTCTCTGCTGGAGTAATCTTTATATCTGATTTCCATTGTTGAACATCATCTTGCATTGGGACTTCTTCAGGTACCCAATTATTTGCCACACCATCTTTATAATGTTGTCTTGCCCATAAATATTTCATTGGCAAAATCTTATTAGGATCTGTTTTTGGATTATTTATAATTGTCATTTTAACAAATTCTCAGTATCTTATTGACAGGCCTCACAATCTTCATCATCTATCGCGCATACTTTTGGACCTGCATTAACATTTACTTCCTCAACAACTTTATCCCCTTTCCCAGAATCCCTCTTTTGGGTAAAACCAAACTTACCAGCATCTAAGGTAGATTTTTCAACTTGAGTAGCAGCCATTGACCTCAAATAATAAGTTGTCTTAAGACCTTTTTGCCATGCGTACATATAAGTATCATGAAGTTTCCTTCCCGAAACCCCATTAATAAAAATGTTCAATGATTGACTTTGGTCTATCCATTTCCCTCGAGCCGCAACAATATCTATCAAAACCCTTGGTTCTATATCGAAAGCCTCTCTATACTTCTCTTTAAGCTCATCTGGAATCCCTCCAATCATTTTCAAATTACCATCACAATACTTCAATTGCTCTAACATCTCTTCATTCCATAAATTCAATCTCTTCAAATCATTTATCAAGTAGTGATTAATAATAGTAAATTCCCCAGTTACATTTGCTTTTACATAAATATTTTTATAAATAGGTTCTATACATGGAAAACATCCAGAAATATTTCCTATAGTGGCTGTTGGAGCTATGGCCATCACATTAGAATTTCTCATTCCAAATTCCTTAACATGATTCCTAACAATACTCCAATCTAACCTTTCCTCTCTCGAAACATCAATCTTCATATCTCTTTCATTTTCTATCAAATCAATAGTATCAACAGGAAAGATTCCTCTATCCCACTTCGAACCTTTGTAAGATTCATATTTCTCTCTTTCCTTAGCAAGCTCAGATGAAGTTAAAATAGCATAATAAGAAATTATCTCCATGCTTTTATCAGCAAACTCTATAGCGTCTTTAGATTCAAAATTAATATTTAATTTGTAAAGAGCATCTTGAAAACCCATCAAACCAAGACCAACAGGCCTATGCTTCAAGTTAGAATTCTTAGCTTCTTTAGTAGGATAAAAATTTAAATCAATAACATTATCCAGCATTCTTACAGCTGTCCTAACAGTTTTCTCAATTAAACTAATATCTAATTTACAATCAATGACATGCCTTCCTAAATTTATTGACCCAAGATTGCAAACAGCCGTTTCATCTTCAGAAGTGTTTAAAGTAATTTCGGTACATAAATTTGAACTATTAACAATCCCCACATGATCTTGAGGAGATCTAATATTGCAAGGATCTTTAAAAGTCATCCAAGGATGCCCTGTCTCAAACAACATGGAAAGCATTTTCCTCCACAATTTAACAGCTGAAACAACTTTAAATGTTTCCATCTCCCCTCTTTTAGCCATTTCTTCATACTCTACATATCTCTTATCAAATTTCTTACCATATAAACCATGTAAATCAATCGCCTCATGAGGAGAAAATAAAGTCCAATCCTCATTTTTAAGAACTCTTTTCATAAACAAATCAGGAATCCAATTTGCAGTATTCATATCATGAGTCCTTCTCCTTTCATCTCCAGTATTTCTTTTTAAATCTAAAAAATCTTCTATTTCAAAATGCCATGTTTCCAAATAAGCAACAACGGCTCCTCTTTTCCTACCACTCCTATTAATAGCTAAGGCAGCATCATTTGCTATTTTAAGATAAGGTATAACTCCTTGACTTTCAATTCTAACACTTTTTATGATAGACCCGACAGCCCTTATATTGGACCAATCATTTGCAACCCCTCCAGACCATTTAGATAATTGGGCATTGTCCCCATAACTCTTAAAAATATGTCTTAAATCATCCATAACAGTTGTTAAATAACAAGAACTTAACTGAGGGCGTGTTGTACCCGAGTTAAAAAGGGTAGGAGAAGATGAAACAAATTTTAAAGACGATAATAAATCATAAAATTCAATAGCTCTTTCAGTTTTATTTTCCTCATTAAGTGACAAACCCATAGCAACTCGCATCCAAAAACCTTGAGGCATTTCAATTCTCCTTTTTCCAATCTTGGCAAAATACCTATCATAAAGGATCTCGACCCCCATATATTGTAATAAATTATCTCTCTCTATTTTCAATTCCTTGCTTAATCTTTCCAAATCAAATTCTAAAAGTCTTTTATCAAAAATTCCTTCTTCAATTCCTTTCTGTATACTATAGGTAAAAGAACCCCTGTATAAGTTCTCCATATTAGGGTTGTTATGAGGTTCTCCCACAACCTCCCTATATAACTTAAACAAAAATAATTTAGCAGAAACATAATTATAAGCTGGATCTTTCTCTATAAATGAAATACTTGCCAAAATCAAAGCTTTCTCAATCTCCTCAATACTAACTCCATCATAAATGTTTCTTACAACTTCATTTGAAATACTTTCAATGGAAATGGTATCTCCATATCCTTTAGCAGCACTCCTTATAATCTCATTAATCTTATTAAGATCAAATAAAATTGTTCTGCCATCTCTTTTTTTGACTCTTAATTTTCCAAGCCGAGCTTTTTCAAAAGTTATTTCTTGCTGTTTTTCTCTTTCACTTCTCCTTTCAGCCCTATACAAAATATAAGCCTTAGCAATTTCATAAAGATCATTATCAATTAAATGTTTTTCAACTATATCTTGAATATTTTCTACATTAGGATAAAAATCAACAAATCTATCTTGAATTTCTTCAACAATGCCTGAAACTACTTTATCTAAATCCTCATCACTCAATTCTTTTTTAGTCGCTCTTACAGTTTTACTTATTGCAGTTTTTATTTTATCAGAATTAAAATCTACAACCTCTCCAGTCCTTTTCGTAATAAAAAATTGTTTTTCGGTTATTTGCATTTTCTTCTTTTTTTTCTTTACGAATTTTAAACCCCCTTAAACTTCTTGTTCCGTTAGATAACTCTCTTTTATAAGTAACTTGAATATCTGATTCGTAAAATATACATTTCATCGCTTCAGTAAACACACAATATATTGTATACCTTCTTTTTTTGTTATCAACCTATTGTATAAACTATGTCTACAAATAAAAACCAGTATTTAAATATTACCATGTTTAAAAACAGATTAAGAAATAACTAATCCTCAAACAACGAAAAGTATATTAACTTGCACCCCCTATAAATATACGGAGAAAAAATGCCTAGCGATATTTTCCGTGACATAGAAGATGAAATTAATATATTCTGCCCAAATTGTGGAGATACAAATATAATTGCTGAATATAATCAGGGATTCTTTGGTTTTAATAGGTGTGGGAAATGTGGATTTAAAAAAGGAGATAAAAAAAAAGATTTCATTGATTGATAAAAACTTCTGAGGGAAATGTTTATAAACACAAATTAACTTTACTAAATATCAAAAACAAAAAAGGTGAAAAATGTACAGACTAAAAAAAATAAAGGTAGTATCTTTAGCATATACAGTTACTCTAATCTATTTTATTTTAGGAGTAATTTTAGGAATCTTTGTGGCATTATTGAAAACAAACCCTATAGTCACAAACTCAGTGAATCCAGATCTATTAAACCTGTCTTATTTGCAAATAATATTATTATATCCTATAGCTTACGCTGCTGGAGGATTTATAATCTCCATAATAGTGGGATATGTATATAATCTAGTTTCTAAAAGAACCGGCGGAGTTGCAATTCAATTAGTAAAAAGCAGTAAATAATAAGTAATAAGATTAGTTCTAATCTACACAAACTTTAAATATCAATTTTTATCTTATATATTCAATAAACATAATAATTAAGATATATCATCATGGCAAAACTAATTTTAAATAATGAACAAGAAAAAGAGTTGGCTGACGGAAGTGAGATAAAAGATGTCTGCGAAGAAGATTTTAAAATACCATTTGGATGTAAGGATGGCCTTTGCGGAACTTGCATAATTAAAATAGAAGAAGGTAATGAAAATCTCTCTGAAAAAAATGAAAAAGAAGAAGACATGCTACCAGACGAACCAAACTCAAGGCTTGCATGTCAATGCAGAGTAAAATCTGGGACTGTTAAAATAGACTATTAGCACTACAATTTTATTTATTATCTTCTTATTATATATTTCTCTGAACAAAAAAGGTTTTAAAGCAAGCCGATTTCTAATGATTAAACAGGTGTTCAGTTATGGTCAAACTTCCAGAAAAATGTTTCATAGTTGCTGATGAAGAAGGATATTCAAATAAATTTGCTAAAGATATTTATAAAAAACTAGATGAAAGAACCCCCGGAGTCTTTTCTTTTAATAAAATAGAAACCGTAACTCATAGGAATAAAGAAAGATTACTCCATATAGAAAAGAATGTTAGGGGTAGTCATTGTTTTTATATAGCAGAATCAAATCAAGACCCCCAATATTGGTTAACTGAACTAGCCTTTGTCAGCCATACTCTAAAAAATTCACAAGCCGAAGAGATAATTTGTGTCTTACCAAATTTATTTTTTTCAAGACAAGATAGAAAAGATAGAGCGAGAGTTCCAATTGCGGCAAAGGTGGTTGCAGATATGGTTGGACTTTATGCAGATAGGATTCTTACTGTTGATGTCCATAGTCAACAAATTCAAGGATTTTATGATATACCTTTTGATAGTCTTCCATCTTTTAGAACGGTAGCAGAATATTTACAAGAGAATCATCCAAAAATTATAGAAGATAAGAATCTTGCTATAGCAAGTCCTGATGCTGGAGGGGGCAAAAGAGCAGAAAGTTTTGCTGGTAGACTTAGAAATCCCAATATAGCTATAGGTTATAAAATAAGAATTAAAAATGGGGATGTAGAAGAAATAAGATTTCCAAAAGAACAAGTAGAAGGGAAAAATATTTTATTAATTGATGATATCATAGATTCTGGAGGGACTTTAGTTGAAGCTTATGAAGAACTTAAAAAGAAAGGGGCTCAAAAAATTTATGCATACTGCACTCATGCCTTTTTTACAGAAGGATATGATATCTTAAAAAAATTTGACAGGATGTTTATAGGAGATACGGTTAAACAGCCCTATGTGTCTAGGGCTAAAATTCCATCTAAACTAGAAAGAAAATTAGATGTAATACCCTTTGCCCCTCTTTTTGCAGAAGCAATATATAGGACATGTATTGGGGAAAGTCTTAGTGCTCTATTTAAATAATAACTTCATTAACTTCTCTAAACATCGCATCCACTTACTTTAGCCAAAACATCAATACTGATATCTCCAGAAATTTTCTCATCATCTATAACCCACGTTGGAAAATAATCTATACCTCTGTTAATACAATCAAACTTATTTAACAAACAATTAAAAACCTCAACATTTCCTAAAAAATCTTTTGTTTCAAAATCATCAAGAGTTTCTATGGGATTATTTGAATTAATATAAAGAACTATTTCCTTTTCCTCCAAGCATTTATTAAAATCTTTTTTTTCTACATTAACAACAACAGAAAACCCAGTATATTTTGTTATGGCACTTGCGACAAAATAAAAAATTACAACTAAAACTGTCAACATTACTATGGTCCTTATAATCCCTCTTTTGTTCATCATATTTATAATACTAACAATCACTAAACTTTATAAATCTTCATAAACCTCAACTTTGTTGAAGGGTCATAAATTTTAATTTCTGAGTCTTTGATTTTGAATGAGTTAAAACTCCCAAAGATTTTTTAAATCTTCAAAGTCTATAATTTTGAATGAGTTAAAAATCCGAAGGATTTTTAAACCTTTTTTTCTAACTTAAACCATGCCAATCACATTAACAATCTGGATAATAATTATATTAGCCGCAATAGTGATAATTTTTATTTATTATTACAACAGATTTGTAACTCTCGAAAATAGAATTGAAAACAGTGAAGCTCAAATAGACGTGCAATTAAAAAAACGAGCAGATCTTGTTCCAAGTCTCGTTAAAGTTGTAAAGGGTTATGCAGAACATGAACAAACTATTTTTGATAAAATTACCAAAGCTAGATCTGAATTAGTAAAAAGTAAAGGCCTAGGAGATAAAGTAAAGGCAGGAGATGTTTTGCAAGGATTTTTAGGAAGATTATTTGCAATCGCAGAAAGCAATCCAGAATTAAAGGCCAATCAAAATTACTTGCATCTTCAAAAAGAACTTGCAGCTATTGAAGACAAAGTTGCTTATGCAAGACAGTTTTATAATGATGGTGTGATGGATTATGAAAATGCCTCGGAGAAATTCCCAGGAGTTTTTTTCTTCAAACTTTATGGAAGAAAAAAGAAAGATTTCTTGAAAATTCCAGCATCTCATAGAGCTATGCCTGACATTGATCTTTAAGATCAACCTACCATCCAATTGACTTATAAAAAATATTAAATACTTTAACTCATTTTTCCCATAATGCAAAATAGAATCTCATTCCACGAACAAATCTCAAGAAACAAATTCAAATCTGTTATACTTCTGATCTCAATACTCATAGTATTTCTCGTTCTAGGCTATGTGATAGGACTTGCTTTAGGCCCTGATTACTTTGCTATGATAATGATAATAGCAATAATAATCTCAGTATTTTACATCTGGTTTGGTTATTATAATTCCCATAAACTTGCCCTCTCATCTGTAAATGCAAAACGAGCTTTAGTATCAGATTATCCAGAATATCATCATATTGTTGAAGGCCTGTGTTTAGCGAGTGGACTACCAAAACCAAAATTATATACTATGGAAGACAGAAACATCAATGCATTTGCTTCTGGAAGAGATCCAAGAAATGCGGTTATCTGTGTAACAACAGGCTGTCTTGAAAAATTAGACAAACATGAGCTAGAAGGAATTCTTGCTCATGAGTTATCACATGTAGCAAATTATGACATAAGATTCATGACAATCGCTGCTATCTTGGTAGGAATGATTGCAATAATAAGTCAAATCTTTCTAAGAAGTTTATTCTGGAGATCTTTTTCAGGAGGAGGTGATAGGGATAACAAAGCTCAAATATTCTTCATTATAATAGGAATAATACTAGCAATTTTAGCTCCAATTGCAGTTACATTAGTCCAATTAGGAATCTCAAGAAAAAGAGAATATACTGCAGACGCAAGTGCAGTTAAGTTCATAAGAACTCCAACAGGACTTATCAGTGCATTAAAAAAAATAAAACATGAACACCCGACTAGGGAAGACAGACAAATAAGCAAGGCAGTAGCTCCTTTATTCATCTCAGACCCCTTTAAAAGAAAGATAGGCAGCTTCTTCGCCACACATCCCCCACTAGAGAAGCGTATAGCTATTTTAGAGAGTATGTAAGTAATTATATTTACCAAAAACACCCTGTCACTACCATAAAATACTCATTTTACCGACGATAAATTTATAAAGAAAAGTGCACTTTATAGGTTATGAAAGTAGAAACTAAGCGACTACAGAGAACAGAATTCTTAGATTGTTGTAGTTATAATTCTACCATTTCAAATATTTTTACAATCATTAAATACCCTATTTAACCTCACCCCAATATCCGAGTGAAGTTGAATCGAACCATAGTATGTTAATTCAAAACTACCCGTCTAACGAAACACAAGAGATATGTGATGTGTGTAGTGAGACATTTACAAACCCTCTTTGCCCTTTCTGTCTTACAATTGAAATCAAGGCCTGGTTAACACTATATCCAACCCTAAATCAAGAACTACTTCCAAGAATAAACAAATACTTGGATAAAATAAACAACAAAATAACAAATTATGGGATAATTTGTATTAAATGTAAAACTAACCGAGCTATTGTATGTACTTACTGCTTTACAGATTTTGTATTCAATGAATTACAAGATCTAAATACAGAAAAAATGATATTAAAAGAATTCTTTCAATTCTTTAACTTTGATTTTGAAGGCACTGGTTATACTAAAGAAGCTGAAGAGCTGGGAGTCATTTAATAATAAATGATAGAATATCAAAATGAAACAAAAAATAAGCTATTGGATGGACGAAGAAGCATCAGGTGATGAGATACACCTAGAGGATATAGAAGGAATAGTAGAATAAGATGATAGGAAAGTGTCCAAACTGCGGAATAAACTTAAAAGAACCTCCTTTTGATAAAAGGGAGACAAATGAAGTAGTTATAACTCTAAAATATAGAGATTTTATAGATAATAGTAAACCCATGGCATCTATAGAAAAAGCAGGATATTGTGAGATATGTGATGCAAAGCTTAAGGATTTAGAGAAACAAAAAGAAATGAAAGTTGAAAATTAAAACCCAATCTCCCAATAACTTTTAAATCTTAAAAATTTTAATTTTTGGGAGTTAAAAGTTACCAGATAACTTTTAAAACCCATTCTACAATACTAATTAATGGGAATTTTTGATTTTTTCAAGAAACAAAAACAGCAAGTAGAGATAACCATAGAAAAAATCTCTTTTAAAGATACTAAAAACTGGATTCAAAATAAAAAACAAGAGCTAAAAAAACAAGACCAAGACTTCTTAAATGAGATTAATAGCATCATTAAAGAACTAATTGACAATCTAAAAGAATCTACTATTTCTCTCAAAAATGTTGATTTAAACAAAAAAAAGGCTGAAGAAAGAGTAAAAATAATAGTTCAGCAAAATTTAGAAAATTATATGAATAATATTAATGAACTAATAGAGGATTTAAGCAAATTAAATGAACTTAACTCTTCAAAAGACATAATCAAAAAAATTGATTCTTTATTTTCTAATTTTCAAAAAAAATCTGAATTAAATTTCCAAAAAGCAACTTTTTTAATAGGAGAATTAGGAGAAATTAGGGATAAAATAGAAGATTTCTTCAAAAAATTTGACAAATTATTGACCGACAATCAATCTATCATCAATACTTCAAATATAACAGAATCTATTGATAAAAAATTAAAAAAACTGTCCGAGATAGAAGAAGCAAATGGAAAAATAAAAACTGAGATTGAATCAGATAAAGATAAAATAGACGAATTTAATAAAAAAATTAAAGATCTCAAAATATCTATAGAACAAAACAAACAAAGTAATGAATACAAAGAAGAAATAGATAAAATAGATAAAATAAAAAACCAACAAAAAGAATTAGAAAAAGAAATTTACATACTTAAGAGTCTAGTTGACCTAAAAATATTAGCAAATATTTTCCATAAAAATGAAAAAGAAATGGCATTAATCAAAAAATACAAGGAAAATTTCCTTAAAGCATTTAAAAAAGATCCCAAGGGGATTATGGAAATAATAGATTCTACAAGTCAAATTGAAAATAAGCCAGCCATAAACAAAAAAATTGAAACTATAACCAAATTAAACAACGAAATTCAAGGTCTTGAAAATCTTCCCATAAAATTTATTACAGAAATAGACTTGAAAAATTCAGAGGTAAATAAACTTAATAGCAATATTAAAGATATTAATAACAATATAGAAAAATTAAAGAAAAGATATGAAAAAACAAAGATAATAGAAAAAGGTGAATTGGAAATGCTCAAAATAGAATTTAAAGAACTTAACATAGAACTTAGTGATTAAATCACTACATCCTATAACTTTTTATACCTCAAATCATACAAATAGTTAAACATCGCAAGGAGGTTTAATTAAAATAAAATGGCAAAAGTGAAAGTATATTCAACAACAACATGTCCGCATTGTCATGATGCTAAAGATTTCTTAAAAGAACAAGGAGTTCCATTTGAAGATATAAATGTTCAAGAAGACGAAAAAGCTAGAGAAGAAATGATAGAAAAATCTGGACAAAGGGGTGTTCCAGTTTTGGATATAGACGGAGAAATATTAGTCGGATTTGATAGAGATAAAATAGAAGATTTGATTAAAAAATAAATAAAAAATTAAACAGGAGGAGATATCAAAATGGAAAAAGATGAACCATGTCCAGATTGTGGATGCAAACCATGTACTTGTGGGAAATAAGATTAGAGGATAATAATTAATATAAATCAAAGATTAATTGTATTTACCAATATGCAAATATCAAATATAACTTTAAGTAATAATACAGAAATTCCATCTATAGGGTTAGGAACTTGGCAGTTAACAGGGCCTGAATGTTTACATGCAATTAAAACTGCGTTAAAGATTGGTTATAGGCATATAGACACAGCAGAAATGTACATGAATGAATCAGAAATAGGGCAAGTAATTCGGGAATCAACCATTCCAAGAGACCAACTTTTTATAACTTCAAAAGCCTGGCAAAACAATCTAAACTTTGAGAGAGTTATAAAAGCCTGTGAAATTTCTCTAAAAAGACTTAAAACAGATTATCTAGACCTTTACTTAATCCATTGGCCTGACAAATATTTGAACATGAAAGAAATTCTCAGAGGTTTCAAACAATTATACGATCAAAAAAAGATTAAAGCTTTTGGAGTAAGCAACTTTACAATAAATCATTTAAAAGATGTAATTCCAATATGCAAAGAATTAGATCTTCCTATTTCTGTCAATCAGGTAGAATTCCATCCTCTCCTCTATCAAAAAGAACTTTTAGATTTTTGTAAAGAAAATAACATAACAATCACTGCTTATTCTCCTCTTGCAACAGGAAAAATTGTGAAAGATGAAACCATAAAAGAACTTGCCATTAAACACGACAAAACTCCTTCTCAAATTTCACTTAGATGGTTATTATCCAAAGGAATAGTTGTCATACCCAAAGCAAGTTCTGACATTCATTTGCAACAAAACATCGATATAGACTTCACTTTAGACCAAGAAGATATAGAAAGAATTGATAATATTAAACATCAGGAAAGAATGATAAATCCTGGATTCAGTGAGTTTGATTATTGAAATCTTTAACAATCACAATTTATTTAAACAAACAAATTCTTATTAACAAATGCCTTTAACAGACTACAACGCAAAATCTTTAGAACTTCATGAAAGACTAAAGGGGAAACTAGAAGTTAAATCAAAAGTCCCCGTTGAAACAAAAGATGATTTATCAACAGCTTATACTCCAGGGGTAGCCGAGCCATCAAGAAAAATTGCAGAAAATCCTGAAGATGTTTACAAATACACTTTCAAATCAAACACCGTCGCTGTAATCTCGGACGGCTCATCTGTCTTAGGACTTGGTAATATAGGAGCTGAAGCCTCATTGCCAGTAATGGAAGGAAAAGCAATTTTATTTAAAGAATTTGCAGACATAGATGCTTTCCCAATTTGCATAAAAGAACAAAACACTCAACTTACTATTGACACAATAAAAAACATTTCTCCAGTTTTTGGTGGAATTAATTTAGAAGATATTAAAGCCCCAGAATGTTTTGAAATAGAAGAAGCTTTGCAAGATCTTGGGATCCCTGTAATGCATGATGATCAGCATGGAACAGCAATAGTAGTTCTCGCAGCTCTTATAAATTCATTAAAACTAAGAGAATCCAAAAAAGAAGATGTACAAGTTGTCATAAATGGAGCGGGGGCGGCAGGAATTGCAGTAACAAAACTCCTTCTAAAATATGGCTTCAAAAATATTATCATCCTTGATAGCAAGGGAACAATCTACAAGGGAAGAGAAGACCTTAACCCTATTAAAAATGAAATGGCAACCCTTACAAACCATGATCTAATAAAAGGAGACTTATCAACAGCATTACAAAAAGCAGATATTTTCATTGGAGTCAGCAGACCAAATCTTGTTGATGAAAAAATGATAAAGTCTATGAACGATAAACCAATTGTCTTAGCAATGTCAAATCCAATTCCAGAAATTATGCCAGATTTAGCAAAAAAAGGGGGAGCTTTCATTATAGCAACTGGCAGATCTGACTTTCCAAATCAAGTTAATAATGTACTAGCCTTCCCAGGAGTTTTCAGAGGAGCTTTAGACATCAGAGCTAAAAAGATAACAAATGGGATGAAGTTGGCTGCCGCCGAAGCCTTAGCATCTACAATTAAACCAGAAATAGATAAAATTCTGCCATCTGCTTTAGATAAATCAATTGTTCCCGCAATTGCCGAAGCTGTTAAACGAGCTTATAAGGAATAATATTTCCTTATAGAAATCTTTATATATTAATATTTATTTCCTATTAAAATTATCTAATAAAAAAGATGGTAAAAACAGGTCTCTCTCATAATAAAGGCATGGAATATGATAGTCTTGATGTTTTTTCTAATTTACATCAAGATAAACTAAATGGTAGCAATCCCTTACCAGGAGTTGAAGAAGTTAATCCTAAGACTAGAACTCCTTATAAATTTAGAAAATCCTTAAATAGAATAGTAATAAGATCTCAAATCAAACCCTTATTTGATAAAGAATCTCGTTGTAGAAATTCTAAGATGAAATCCCTTTTAGAAAGATATCATACTGACACGTATGCAGGGAAAATCGGGGGAATTGATGCAAGAATTGAATTTCAAAATGATGCTCCTTGCTATATATATGCAAAAACTCTAGAAGATTTTTATAAGGTTTATCATATAGCAGTAGATAGGACAATAGAAAGAGGTAATTAATCTTTTTTCTGCCTATCTAAAAATTTTCTAATAAACTTTTTATTCTTATCAGTATCAATAACTCCTCTAATCTCATAAACTTCTCCTTCATTAAGCTTCCTTTTTTCAGCTTTAATTTCTGAAATTCCTTTTTCATAAGATCCCTTTGTAACCAAGACCTGTTTATCTGAGCTTTCTGCTAATCTCTTAGCAATAACAATAAAATTACCCAAAGCAGTAAACTTAAGCTTCTTGTTCTCAACTTTATTAATAATCTCTCCAGAATTTATCCCAATACCAAAATCAATTTTATCTTTAAACTTTTTATTATGCTCTTTTAAAACTCTAACAACTTTCTCAGCAACCTTAGCAGCTTCAACCTCATTCTTATTAGTTCTAGTCATTAAAGGGCTAAATACAATAAAAATAAAATCCCCCTGCTCGTAAACAGCTCCTTTTTTATCATAAACATGTTCAATAGCTTTTTCCAAACTTTGTTTCTCAGCCTTTCCAATTTTATTTTTAATTTTTAAAACAAGAACAGCAGCATTAGATTTATGGCCTTTTAAAACTAAAACCTGATCAGCTTGATTATTAACTACTGGACTTTTTTCCAAGTTTTTTTCTTCTGGCCCCTTAACCGCTTCATTACCATCTTCTTTCTTTTCTTGAACAACTTGCTGTTGACCAGCAAGTTCAACAACACCTTTTTTATTCCTATGAAAAGCAAAAGATTTTTTCTTAAAAACATTCCTAAATAAAAATAACAATCCAATTCCTAAAACTATAATTACAAAAATCCATCCAATAGGTCCACCCACACTCAAACCACCTTCATTAATAGCATTAACATTTACAGCATTCCCAGTCAACATAACTCCATTTTGGGCTATCTCACTCTCACCATCACTAACTCTAATATTATACTCATCTCCAGGACCTGTCAACTTAAATTTTTTACTCTCACCTAAATCAAGATCAACTTTTTTAATAAAAGGCTTGCCATTCAATTCAACTTCAATATCTTTATTATAAGGAATATTTCCAATATTTGTAACAATCAAACTATCATTAACTAATTCAAAGGAAACAATGGCTTTTTCATTCACAAAGAATTTTTTAACATCACTAGCCTCTCCACTACTCGCTTCTATATCATAATAACCAGAACTTAAATTAGTTGGCAGTTTATATCCAATTGTCTCTAAAGAACGACCAATTTTCTCAAAATATCTTGTTGTATCTTCACCCCTAATAACAATAGAAACTTCATCATCAATATTAATCCCAGTTTGATCTAACAAACTTGGTTTCACCTCTATCAATGAACCAGGATCAAAATTCTGATTATTTAGGGCAAGATCTATATTACTCAAAATTTGGAATACTTTCAAATTAGCCATTGTAATCCCCTCACTAGTTCTCTGGGTAGAAACTCCTTCATAAGCGATAATATCAATCCTAAAATCACCAGCAGGCACATCTTTAATCAACTTTATACTAACTGAAAAATCTCCATCAACAACTTTACCATAAAATTTCCCAGCATCAAAATTCTCAACTTCTTCAACAACCCCTTCAATTGCTTCTTCCCCTTCTACAACTTCTTCAGATTCAGTATTTTCCTCAGAACTAGAATCACTATCACTTTCTTCTACAACTTCCTCTCCATCTTCATCAACTACTTCATCATTTTCAGATTCGCTAACTTCCTCGTCAACTACTTCTTCAACAATCTCAGGTTGAAATAAACTCAAAAGAGGAATACTTATTTCAATCTCTCCATTAACAAAATTCCCATTAAGCTTCTCTACTGTCCCAGAAACAACAATCTCTTCTCCTGGATTTGCAAAAAAAGCATCTTTGGATAACTTAATTATTAATAATTTAGAAATCTCAAAAACATTACTCCTTACTGCATCCTCAGAATACTCTCCTAAAAAATAACAGGGCCCATTCGCCTGATCAATTGTAAAAAAATTCAAAGGTAGTTTAACATTAACATCTCCCATCTCATCAGGCAAATTATTAAACTCAATAACTTTATTGTCATTACAAAACAAACTAACCTTCAATAATCTATTATCACCTTCAGCAATTGGATCAACATTAATAGTAATATCAATCATATCTCCCAGATTATATTTACTATCTAAACCAGAGAAAAAAACTCCCGCACTTACAAAACCAACCATTAAACTAATCATCAATAAACCAAATACACCGCTAACTATAAACAAACTTCTCTTTTTCATCTTTTGAAATTTCCTCTGGAAATGAGGAATTGAAAATCACCAATTTTCATATTATTACTAATAAAATAAGATATTTAAAGGTTTTTAGTGTGGAAAACCCATATACCTCAAACAAAATTTAAGCTTCCTCTACCAATGACTTAATTGCTGATTTATCAAGTTCTACTCCAAGTTTCTTAAAAGGGGACCCCACAATATCATTCATACACATATAAAAACCTAATTCAAATAACCCCACTCCAGTTAATGCAATATATGGGTTTCCTGTCTGGGAATATAAACCTAATCCTATCCCAAAATCTAAAAATCTTTTTACAGCAAAGACAGCAGGGTTTGATCCGACAATTAAATCCCAAGCTGTTGGAGGAGGATACCTCTCCCTTACCTCTGACAAAAAAAGGACCCTGCTAGTTTCATCGTCCAAATCTTTATTAGGGTGTTTTAAGAATTTTCCTTTTGAAAGCCCAATTCTCCCAGATTGATTTATTTGCCAACAATCAACAAATTCTAATCCATCCTCTCCCTCTTTAACTCTAGTAAATAAATCAGTATATCTTGCTTTCCAATTTTCTCTTGGCAGTGTTTTAATCATATAATTTTTAATCTTAAGTTTTGCATCATCTCCTACTAAAGGGTTAATTAAATTCACTATTAATCCTGTAGAATTCCAATAGGTTAATCTCCCATTATCCGTCCTTGTCATAACATTAGTAGATAGAACATCAAATCTATCCCTATATCCAGCATCATTTGATAAATTTTCTAAATGAGAATAATCTCTCCTTTCAAATGAATCATAAAACTCATGCAATCTAGCTTCCATTACAAAAAGAAAAATAAAATCTTTAAAAACCTTTATATAATAAAACATCCAAGATAAGGTTTAAATATCCCTCATCCTTTTTTCTAACATGAAAATCAAAAACATAAAATCTGACAATGAAAAACTCGTTAAGGAGTTTGGAGCTAGTCATATCTCTAAGATAAAAAATCTGCCAAAATTTTATACCTTTGAAAAAGAATTAATATATTCTCATAGAGACTTTGATAAATTCCTAGAAGCTCTTAAAAAAGGAGAGAAATGTGCCATTCTTTCAGGTTTAAATGCCTCAGGAACAATTCATTTGGGCCATAAGCCTGTTTTTGACACTAATCTATTTTTCCAGAAAAAATATAGCATTCCAGTATTCATACCAATATCTGATGATGAATCCTATGTGACTGGTAAAGTTGACAGTCAAGAAGAAGCTTTAAAAAACTCCATTCAGCTAGCAAAAGAACTTATCGCATACGGATTCGACCCAAACAAAACTTTCTTCATAATCGATCAAATATACACTAACATTTACAATCTAGCTATAAAACTATCAAAAAAAGTCAATTTATCAGAAATAAAGGCTACATATGGTTACAAAAGTGAAGATAATATTGGAACTCATTTTTATTCTGCCATTCAATCAGCACACATTCTATTCCCTCAAGAAAAATTTGGAATAAAAAATGTCCTTGTCCCTATAGGCCCTGATGAAGATGCTCATTTAAGAATAAGCAGAGACATTGCCTCAAGATTCAATTACAAAAAGCCAGCAACAGTACATGCAGTTTTCTTACCCGGTTTAAATGGGGGTAAAATGTCTAAATCAAAAAATAATGCAATATTTTTCAATGACAATAAAAAGGACATAATTAAAAAAGTAAACCAAGCCTTTTCAGGAGGACAGCAAACTTTAGAAGAACATAAAAGACTTGGAGGTAATCCAGATATAGATATTTCATGTCTATATCTTTCAAAATTCTTCCTAAATAACAAACAAACAGAACAGCTTTTCAAAGACTATAAGTCTGGAAAACTATTAAGCAAAGATGTAAAGAAAATGCTAGCAGATAAATTAATAAAACTAACAACAGAATTCCAAAAAAATCTAAAGAAAGTTTCAAAAAAAGATCTCGATAAAACTATTTTGAAGAACGACTAATCAATTATTTCTCGCATTTGCAATTTCTTCCTTTCCTTCAATATCAAAAATAGCCATTCCTTCCAAAAAGCTCAAACAAATTGCCTTAAAAGGAGTTCCTAAATTAGAAAAACTACTTCCCACAATATTATAATGCCTTAGCTTATCCATTTCAAAATGTCCTAACAAATAATCTTCCCTTAATTCGGGATCCTTCCCAATACCCTCTTTAGAATAAAACTCACTCAATCTGCAATCATCTAACTGATTATAAGCCTCTTTCTCTTCCGCTGTCCAACCAGTAATTGTTAACCTATTCACCATTTTGTTTCATCTCTAAGATAAAATAACTTTAAAAACCTTGCCTACTTATTTTTATTATGAAAATACTATCATTACATTGCGATTACATAAAGTTCAAACCCCTAAAAAAAGCGTTGAAACAGCCTGAAGAACTTTCTAAAAAAAGACAAGAAGAAATAACAGTCCAAGAACCCTTAGTTATCATGATAGCAGTAGAAAAAAACGACCAAGAAAACAAACAACTAATTAAGCAAATCACTAAAGAAATAAAAGATATCGCAGAACAAGTTAAACCAAAAACTATTGTTCTCTATCCTTATGCTCATTTATCCCCCTCCCTTTCAAAACCAGCATTCGCATTAGAAACTTTAGAAAAAGCAGATAAAGCCCTAAAAAAAGCCAAGTTCAAAACAGTAAGGGCTCCCTTCGGATATTATAAAGAATTTGAGTTAAAGGTTAAAGGTCATCCATTAAGCGAACTATCCAGAGACATTCATTTCGCGGGAGAAATTTCAGAAAAACCAACAGAATCGGGAGAAACTTACGATCATAAACAACTTTTAAGAAAAATATCAAAATCTAAATTAGATACTAGAAAATTAAAAGAAAATGATCATCGAATCTTAGGACAGCAAATGGACTTATTTTCATTTTCAGAAGTAGCTCCTGGAATGGTTTTCTGGCATAATAATGGTTCAATAATTAAAAATGAGCTTATTAATTTTTGGAGAGAGGAGCATACAAAAGCAAGTTATCAAGAAATTCAAACACCTCAGATTTTAGATAAAAAACTTTGGCAAATATCTGGGCATTGGGAAAAATTTAAAGAAAATATGTTTTTAACAGAATATGAAAAAAGAGATTTTGCAATTAAGCCAATGAATTGCCCTGGAGCAATGTTAGTTTATAAGTCAAGTCCAAAATCCTATAAAGACTTACCATTAAGATATGCAGAACTTGGAATAGTTCATAGGCAAGAATTATCAGGAGTTTTAGCAGGATTATTTAGAGCAATACAATTCACTCAAGATGATGCTCATCTATTTTGCACAGAAGCTCAATTAGAAAAAGAAATAATAAATATAATTGATATGATTGATAAATTTTACAAGACATTCAACTTTCCTTATTCTGTTGAACTCTCAACTCGTCCCAAAAAAAGAATCGGATCCGATAAATTATGGGGCAAAGCAGAGAAAACCTTGGAATCTGTGCTAAAAAAGAAAAAAATAAACTTTAAATTAAATAAAGGGGACGGAGCTTTTTACGGTCCTAAAATTGATTTCCACATTAAAGATTCTCTAAACCGAACTTGGCAGCTTGCAACTATCCAGCTCGATTTTGCAATGCCAGAAAGATTCCAGCTATCTTACACAGATAAAAATAACAAATCCAAAACACCAATTATAATTCATAGAGTTATTTATGGTTCAATAGAAAGATTCATTGGAATCCTATTAGAACACACTAAAGGCCATCTTCCACTATGGCTAGCTCCAGTTCAAGTAAGAATAATCAATTTCACAAATAGGAATGATAAAGCTTGTAAGGCTCTGAAGATAGAGTTGAGTAAGAGGAATATTCGTTCCAATCTAGATTTAGGAAGTGAACCCCTTCAGGGAAAAATCAAACAGGCTGAGTTGGAGAAGGTGCCATTAATCGTTGTGATTGGTGATAGAGAGGAGAAAGCAGGGACTTTGGCTGTTAGGCGAGATGGAAAAGTAACTCAAATTAATACTGATGAGTTTGTGGAGATGGTAGCGGGGGAGATTGGGGGTAAAGGTTAAAGTTTTTTCTTGGTTTTTATTTGTTTTTTAATCTTGTCCTTAAAATATTCTTCAGTACCCTTATCCATAAAATAAACATATACCCCCTTATGAGCCCTAGACATTAAAACCCTATAAACATTTTTAAAATGTTGGGTTAATTTTTCATTATTTCTTGTTACCATAACATCATAAGAATTTTCAGCTTTTGACTCCCATTTTTTCTTGTTTTTATTATAAACTAAATCATTTCCAAATATGACCCCAATATAATCAAATTCAAAACCTTGTGAAGTATACACTGTTCCCACTTGTTCCATACCAGAATCATCTGTTGCCCATTTCCAAAATTGATCTTTTTTCTCCCAAGGCATCTTAAAATCCTTAATTTTAACATCATTAACTAAACTTCCATCATATTTTGGTTTACTCCATGGCCAACAAAATCCTGCCACCAATCTTCCAGAATTTTTTTTCAACTTATTTTTATTATCAATAATTTCCTTTAATTTATGTGGAGAATCAACAATCCTAAATTCGATTCTATCTTCATCACCAAAATCCACTTCCTTTTCCTCCTCACCTATTTGTAAAACAGACTCAATCCATTCAAGATATTTTCCTGAACCCCCACACCTGAATTGTGTTTCAAGTTCATACTCATAAATATTCTCTTCATCAACACCTAATTTCTTAGCAGAATCTTTTATTAAACTTATATTTCCAATCTCATTTGGTCTAACTACTTGATATTCATCTATAAAAAATATTGAAAGTTTTGCAGACCTAATTA
>Ga0310122_10000160_pt1 | contig 43082 bp, 33 predicted proteins | sample CB6_Bottom_1051__FD_203503 | JGI IMG/M metagenome (GOLD analysis project Ga0310122, IMG submission 203503) | Marine microbial communities from Western Arctic Ocean, Canada - CB6_Bottom_1051 | ecosystem: Environmental > Aquatic > Marine > Oceanic | place: Canada: Western Arctic Ocean | collected...
CTTGTCGACGCCGGCGGACCGCATCCGTTGGTGGCCAGTGCCGAGTTCGCGCTGATTGGATCGGTGCCGCCTCGCGAGCGGCGTCCCGAGGGACCGTTCGGCGACCACTACGGTTACTACTCGCTGCGTCACGACTACCCGGTCTTCCAGGTGAGCCGGATGGCGCGCCGTCACGACGCCATCTTTCCCGCCACGGTGGTCGGGAAGCCGCGCCAGGAAGACTTCTTCATCGGCGACCTGTTGCAGGAGCTGTTGTCGCCGCTCTTTCCGTTGGTGATGCCGGCAGTCGAGCAGCTCTGGTCGTATGGCGAAACCGGGTATCACTCGCTGACGGCCGCCGTGGTCAAACAGCGCTACGCGCGCGAGGCGATGGCCAGCGCGTTTCGCATCCTCGGGGAGGGGCAGCTCTCGCTCACGAAGTTTCTGCTGGTCACCGACCAGCCGGTTGATTTGAAGGAGTTCCCGGCGACGCTCGAACATCTCCTGGCGCGGACGAACCCCGAAACCGACCTCTACGTGTTCTCCAACCTGTCGATGGACACGCTCGACTACACCGGGCCGGCAGTGAACCGGGGCTCGAAGGGTGTGTGGCTGGGGCTGGGCGACCCAGTGCGAGATCTCCCGGGCGAGTTTTCGGCCGCCGAGCTGCCGCACGGAGTTCACGAGGTCCGGGTGTTCTGTCGCGGTTGTCTCGTGGTGGGCGGCCCGTCCTTCAGCGCCGACCCGGACGCGGCGGCGCGCGTGGCGTCGCATCCGGCCTTCGCCGGGTGGCCCCTGGTGGTCATGACGGACGAGCCGGCCCGGGCCGCGAGAAGCGCGATGAACTTCCTGTGGACCACATTCACACGATTCGAGCCGGCTGCCGACATCCACGCGTCGGCGACTCGCGTTGTCCGAAACCACCTCGTGTATACACCCCCGATCGTGATCGATGCACGTCTGCCGCCCTCGTTCCCCGCCGAGCTCACCTGTCGCCCAGACATCGCGACGACGGTCTCCGAGCGCTGGCGGGAATATTTTCCCGAGCGCGGCGTGGAGATGGGAGACGCCGAGCGCGGGCATCTGGACTAGTACTCAGACGGGGCTTCGCCCCGAACCCCTCGCGGACGCTCGCGGGGGCCCCGATGCCCCGCTCCGCGCCCGCGGGGCGCGCATTGTCGCGCGCCCTGGCCGGCGTCTTTTCCGCAGCCTGCCTCGGTGGCTCACCCGCAGGAGACCGGAGCGGCGTCGTCGGCTTTGTGTTGTGCCGATTTCGGACGCACTGCACTAGACTGGGTGGTAGCGGCTACCGTTTCTGTGTATCGCGGCCGTCACACTGAGCTCAAGAGGTCACACATGAACATGCGATATCTCGTTCCGATCTGCCTTGTCGTGGCGATGGTGTCCTTCACGCCGGCACCGGCCATCGGACAGGGCGAGGCGTCTGCCGGCGGATGGACCGTGCCGCGCACCGCCGATGGGCACCCGGATCTGCAGGGCGTCTGGGCCAACAACAGCGTGACGCCATTCGAGCGGCCGCCACAATGGGCCGGGAAGGAACGGCTGACCGACGAGGAGCTGGCTGACTTGAAGGCGGCGGCCGCCGCGGTTATCGCCAGCGGGCTCGATGCGCAGTTTGGCGATCAGCTGGTGCTCAAAGCGTTGGAGGGCCTCACCGACGCCGACTCATACGACACCACCGGTAACTACAACCAGTTCTGGATGGCCGACCGGGACTTCACGCATCAGACGTCGTTGGTCGTCGACCCACCCGATGGACAACTGCCGGCGCTGACGGCCGCCGCAGAGCGCGTGACAGCGGAACGCCGACGCTATCGCCGCGCCCACCCGGCCGACGGGCCGGAGGACCGGGGTCTTGGTGAGCGGTGCGCCAATTTCGGGGTGCCGCGGCTGGGTGCCGGCTACAACAGCTATTTCCAGATTTTTCAGTCCTCGCAGCACGTGGCCGTGTTCAAGGAGATGGCGCACGACGCCAAGCTGATCCCGCTGGACGGGAGCCCGCATGCGCCCGACGTCGTCCGCCAATGGAACGGAGATTCCCGCGGCCGGTGGGAGGGAGACACGCTGGTGGTCGAGACCACCAACTTCTCGCCCAAGAGCAATTTCAGAGGATCGGCGGAGCACCTGCATCTGGTGGAGCGCTACACGCGGGTCGGGCCAGACACGCTGAACTACGAGGTGAGGGTCACCGACGCGACGATCTGGATACGGCCGTGGACGGTCTTGATTCCGCTGAAGCGCAGCGCGGACGCGGTCTTCGAGTATGCCTGCCACGAGGGCAACTACGGTATGGAGGGGATCCTCTCCGGGCATCGTGCCCAGGAGCGTGCCGATACGGCGGCGCTGACCGAGCGCCGCTAAGAATCCACGACTGAGGACCGAAGGGGGAAGGTGGTGTCGATTCGTCACGTGGCGTGTGCGGCGTCGGTCGTTGTCCTGATGGCGATTGCGCCCGGGCTCGTCGCCTGCGCGCCGCTGGGGGCCCAGGAGGACATCGAGCGCGAGAATCTCACCGACCTTCGCGAAGTCAACGTCGTGGTCGAGCAGGTGTCTACTGACGCCGAGGCGGTTGGTCTGACCCGTCGAGGTTTGCTCTCCGCGGTCGAGCAGCGGCTCGAAGCACGGGGGGTGCCGCAGGGGAGCTCCCGGCAGGGGGCCGATCTGTATATCAACGTGTCTACCCACCAAGGGACCACCGGGCTCTACGCCTACTACGCCCGCGTATCGGTGCAACAGCTGGCCACCATCGAGGGGAACCAGCTGAAGTCCCTCGTCGATACCTGGGCCAGGGCGAGTCTCGGCGCGGTCGGCGGTGCAAACCTGGCGCAGGTTGAAGAGGTCGTGATACAGCTCGTCGATCTGTTCTGCGACGACTACTTCGAGGTCAACGAGCCACGGCGCCGGTGAGCGCTCCAGCCGGTGCGGTGTCCATCGAGAGTGCCCGGAACTTTTGGGGACACTCGATCGTCTGTGTCAATTCTCTCTCTTTCTCTCCTTCTGGACGAGGGCCAGGAATGGTCCAACCTGTACGCACACGGGCTGCCGGTCGAGAGATCGGTCGGCCCGTTTCCTCTGTTGGAGTCCTGTCGGTAGCCGCACGACCCGGGAATAAGCGGGCACGTTGGTCGGTCACTATGAACAGCACGGACGACACGAGGAGGTTGACATGGTGACACAGACCACAGAGATGACAGGGACGATGGTGACAGCGCAGGTGGCGCGAACAACGCGGACAATAGCGACGAGGTGGTTGGGCGCCGTAGTCGTGCCGGCGGCTGTGATGGTCGCACTCGGCGTGTTCGTTGTCGCGGAAACCGCGGTGGCGCAGCCGCCGGACGGGCGCGGAGGGCGTGCTGGTCGCATGGGGCGTCAAGGTAGGCCGGGCGGCGGGCCAGGCGGTCACCTGATGTATCTGAGGGCGGTCGACCTGACTGAGGCCCAGCGGGAGCAGGTCAGGACCATCCACGAGCAGAGCGGCGAGACGACCCGGGCCGCCCACCAGCGGGTCCGAATGGCGCGACGGGCGCTACAGGACGCGGTGACCGCTGACGTAGTGAACGAGGGGGCTATCCATGCGGTGGCCAGCGAGCTCGGCCTCGCCGAGGGCGACGCGGCGGTCCAGCAGGCCTACCTCCACGCCCAGGTGTGGCAGCTGTTTACACTGGAGCAGCAAGAGCAGGCGAGGGCCGCCGAGGCCGAGATGGAGCGGCGTCGGGGTGAGCGCGGGCGGCGCATGGGCGAACGCCGCGAGCGTCGGCACCAGCGTCAGCAACAGGGTCCGTAGCTCGGCGGGAGTGACTACCCAGTATGGCGCGTCAGGTGCGCGCCGATCCCACAACGGCGCGGTCCGAACGGGCCGCGCCGTTGTGGTCCCACCCGATCTTCACGACAGAGCGGCCTCGAGCCTGGCGTCGGCTGTCGGGTCCTCAGTCTTGGCCGCCGAGGTCGGTCTTCATCTGCTGCCACGCCTGCCGTGCTTCCTCGACCGATCCCTCGTCTTCGATCGTCGTGATGTCACCCGGGTCGCGGTCGAGGATGACCGCTTTCAACACCCGCCGCATGATCTTGCCGCTGCGCGTCTTGGGCAACATCGACACGAAGTTCAGCTCGCCGACCACGGCGATCGGGCCGAGCTCGTGCCGGATCGTCGCGATGAGTGCGTGACGCAGCTCGTCCGACGGGGTCTCGTGTTGTTTGAGCAGCACGAAGGCGGAGATTACCTCGCCGCGGGTTTCGTCGGGCCGACCCACGACCCCGCACTCAGCCACGGCGGGATGCTTGAGACAGGCGCTCTCCACCTCGATCGTCCCGATACGGTGTGCGGCGATCTTGATGATCTCGTCGGCCCGGCCGGCGAACCAGAAATACCCGTCCTCGTCGACATGGGCGGAGTCGCCACTGAAGTAGACGCCGGGAATCTTCTGCCAGTAGTCGCGCCCGTAGCGCTCCGGTTCGCCCCAGAGCGCCGCCGTGAGCCCAGGAAACGGGCGTGTGAGCACCATGATGCCCTTCTCGCCGGTGTCGCACGGCGTCCCGTCGAGATGTACGACGGCCGCCTCGATCCCGGGTAGCGGGAGGGTGGCCGAGCCCGGCTTGATCGGCAGCATGTCGAGCCCGTAGGGGTTGCCGAAGACCGGGCCGCTGGTCTCGGTTTGCCACATGTGGTCGATGACCGGGATACGCCCCTTCAGGACGGTGTTCTGCAGCCAGTCCCACGCCGGCGGGTTGAGCACTTCGCCGGCCGAGAACACTCGTTCGACCCGCCTGTGATCCACGCTGGCGAGCGGACCGTCACCATAACGCATCAACGCCCGCACCGCGGTGGGCGAGGTGAAGATGCCGGTCGCCCCCAGCTCCTCGACCACGACCCGCCAGTTGGCCTCCGGTTTCGGGTAGTCGAGCGCACCCTCGAAGACGACCGTCGTGCAGCCGACCAGCAGCGGGGCGTAGACCATGTAGCTGTGTCCGACGATCCAGCCGATGTCGGACGTGGCCCACCAGACATCAGTCGGTCGCATCCCGAAGCACCATCGGGCCATACAGAAAATGTGGACCTGATAGCCGCCGTGCGTGTGGATGGCGAGCTTGGGTTTGGCCGTGGTGCCGGAGGTGGCAAGGATGAACGCCGGGTCGTTCGCCTCCATCGAGATCCAGTCACCGGGCTGTCCCTCACCCCCGGCGAGGAAGGTGTCCCAGGACATGTCCCGGTCCGTGTCCAAGGGCCGTGTCGAGGTGGCACGCTGCAGCACCACCACACGCTCGACGTCGTGCCCGGGGACCCGCAGCGCTGCGTCGACCAGCGGTTTCAGCCCGAACTCCTTCCCCTTGCGGTAGGTCACGTCCGCGGTGAATACGACCTTCGACCCGCTGGCCGTGATGCGGTCGGCGAGCGCCTGCGCTCCGAACCCGGCGAAGATCACCGAGTGCAGGGCGCCGATGCGCGTGCAGGCGAGCATCAGGACGACTGCCTCCGGGCAGGTCGGCATCGACAGGGTAACGCGGTCTCCCTTCTCGACGCCGAGTCCCCGTAGCGCGGCCGCCACTCGCGTCACCTCGTGCATGAGCTGGGCGTAGGTGAGCACTACGCGGTCGTTGCGCTCGTTGACATAGATCAGCGCTGCCCGACCGCCCTGCCCGGCGGCCACATGCCGGTCGACGGCGTTGTGGCACAGGTTGGTGCGGGCGCCGACGAACCAGCGGAACGACGGCGGATCCGGCTGGTAGACACGATCCCACGTACGGAACCAGGGCAATTCTCGGGCCGCGCGTTCCCAGAAACCTTCTGGGTCCCGGCGTCCGTCTTCGATCCAACGCCGGACAAGCGGTGTCGTCAGGTCCATCGGGTTTCCTCTATGTCGTGCCAACGTACCAGATTCTGGATGAGCATGGCGGCCTGCCGGCAAGAGGGGAGTATAGACTGCCCGTGATGCCGCGCGCTGTGACCGTTGGGCTGCACGCCGCGATCGTGGCGGTCACTGAGGAGGAGCCTCGGGTCCTGACAGTGCCCGAGGGCGTTGTCGACCGCCAGATGGCGGCATTGCCCTTCGGACCGTTCGACCCCGACCGTCACCGTACGCTTGAGCTCGGTCTGCGCGCGTGGGTACGCGAGCAGACCGGGATGGACCTCGCCTATGTCGAGCAGCTCTACACCTTTGGCGACCGGGACCGCGCGTTGGCGCCCGACGGCCGGACGATGGTGCTGGCTGTGGCCTACCTAGCGCTGGTGCGTGAACGCCAGCTTGGCGAGGGGCACGGCGCCGCGTGGCACGGCATCTATGGGGTCCTGCCATGGGAGGATCGCCGTGACGGTGAGCCGCGAATCCTGCGTGACCGCATACGCCCGGCGCTGGCCGAGTGGGTGGATGCGGCCGCCGCGGCCAGCGAGCGTCGCGAGCGTCGCGGGCGTGTCGACATCACGTTTGGGTCCGGCGCGGCGCCCTGGGATAGCGAGCGTGTGCTCGATCGTTACGAGTTGCTCTACGAGGCCGGACTGGTCGCGGATTCGGTGAGCGACCGGGCGCTGCTTCATACGGGAAGTGCCCAGGCCGCCTTTGGGGCCCCGCTTGCGCTGGATCACCGGCGCATCCTGGCCACGGCGCTGGGGCGGCTTCGCGGCAAGCTCAAGTACCGACCGCTGGTGTTCGAATTGCTCCCGGAGACCTTCACCCTGTTCCAGCTCCAGCGCACCGTCGAGTCGCTGGTGGGTGTGCGTCTGCACAAGCAGAACTTCCGCCGGCTGGTCGAGCGAGGTGCGCTGGTCGAAGGTACGGGCCAGCTCGAACCGGACACCGGCGGGCGCCCGGCCGAGCTGTTCCGGTTTCGCCGCGAGGTGCTGCACGAGCGGCCGGCCCCGGGCGTCGGTCTTCCCGGTCTGCCGGCGGGACGCACCACATAGCAGGCCGCGCAACAGTTCAGCGGCGGTGTTTGTCCATGCGACGATCCGACACCGTCGTCGGGGTTGACGTCGGCCAGCGGTGCCGGGCTTGACATCGAGTTATACTCATAACTAGTATATATCTAGATTTCACTGGGTAGCAGGAATCAGTTGACGTCCAAGTAATTCTTAAAATGAGTATAAATAGGTGTCAGCCAACAGGAGCTAACCAATGAGGACCTCCGCATCAGGCCGGACACCGCTCGAGTACACCCCGGCGGTCGCGGCTGCAACCGCCGACCTGTACGAGCGGGTGCGGGCAGTGGTGCCACCGCTGGAGTGGCCGGTGCACGCCCCTTACATCGACGCGATCCAGCGGCTGAAAAGGACCCGGGGGGCCGTGGTGCTGGCCCACAACTACCAGACCCCAGAAATATTTCACGGTGTGGCGGATCTGTCCGGCGATTCGCTGGCGCTCGCACAGCAGGCGGCCGAGACCGATGCGGATGTGATCGTGATGTGCGGCGTGCACTTCATGGCCGAGACAGCGAAGATTCTCAGTCCGGAGAAGACCGTCCTGATCCCGGATCTGGAGGCGGGCTGCTCGCTGGCGGCGTCGATCACCGCCGCCGACGTGCGGCTGCTACGGGAGCGGTATCCCGGGGCGCCGGTGGTGACCTACGTCAACACCTCGGCCGAGATCAAAGCCGAATCGGACATCTGTTGCACCTCGTCCAACGCGGTCGAGATTGTGGAATCGCTGGGCGCCGAGCGGGTGATCTTCCTGCCGGACGAGTTCCTGGGTCGTTATGTGGCCGGGAGAACCGCGGTGGAGGTGATCCTGTGGCAGGGACACTGCGAGGTGCACGAGCGGTTCCGCGCTGAGGACCTGCGCGACTTTCGCACGAGCTATCCGGGTATACAGATCTTCGCGCATCCGGAGTGCCCTCCAGACGTGCTGGCCGAGGCCGACTATGTCGGTTCCACGTCCGGGTTGATCCGCCACGTCGAGATGACACGGCCCGAGCGCGTGATGCTGGTGACCGAGTGCTCGATGAGCGACAACGTTGCCGTGGCGCACCCCGAGGTGGAGTTCATCCGGCCCTGTGAGTTGTGTCCGCACATGAAACAGATCACGCTGCCGAAGATTCTCAGGTCGCTCGAACAGATGCAGCACGAGGTCACGGTTGAGCCCGAGGTGGCCGAGCGCGCGCGCCTCGCCGTCGAGCGGATGCTCGCGGTCGGGCGCGGAGCCGGGGGATGAGGGGCGCGGCGGCCCAGGGACGGGTGCAGGCGGTCGAGACCCATGACGTGCTGGTCGTCGGCAGCGGGGTCGGCGGGCTGACGGTTGCGCTCGAGACACCAGGGCTCCGGGTCGGCCTGCTGACCAAGACCGCGCTGGGCCGTGGCGGCTCGAGCCCGATGGCGCAAGGCGGTGTCGCGGCGGCGGTCGGGCCCGGCGACTCGCCAGCGGCGCATGCCGAGGACACGCTGGCGGCGGCCGCGGGTCTGGCGGTGCCGGAACGCGTGAGAATTCTCACCGAGGAGGGGCCGGCCCGGGTCGCGGCGCTCATGGCGCTCGGGACCCGTTTTGACCGGGACGGCGGCGGCGATCTGGCGCTGGGGCGCGAAGCCGCCCACGGGGTCGCGCGCATCCTCCATGCGAACGGCGATGCGACAGGCGCCGAGATCGTGCGGGCGCTGCGCCACGCAGTGGAGTCGTCGCCGACGGTCGAGGTGTTCGAGCGGGCGTTCGCCTGCGAGCTGGTCAGGGAGCGGGGACGGGTGGTCGGGGTGCTGGCGCGTCAGGCCAGCCATGCGACCGGTGCTGTCGTGCTGCATCTGGCGAGGGCTGTGGTGCTGGCGACCGGTGGTGTCGGTCACGTCTACCGGTATACCACCAATCCCCGCGAGAACACCGGCGATGGGCTGGCGATGGCGGCGCGCGCCGGGGCGCGCCTCGTCGATCTCGAGTTCGTGCAGTTTCACCCGACCGCGCTCGATGTCGGGGACGACCCGATGCCGCTGCTGACCGAGGCGCTGCGCGGCGCGGGCGCGACGCTGGTCGATGGGGAGGGGCGTCGCTTCATGGTCGCAGTCCATCCGGCTGGCGAGCTGGCGCCCCGGGACGTCGTGGCTCGAGCGCTGTGGGCGCAGCGGAGGCAGGGACACCGGACATTGCTCGACGCGCGTGACGTGCTCAGCACGTCCGGTCCCGGTGGCGCCTCCCGCTTTCCGACCGCCGTGCGGCACTGTCGAGCCCACGGATTCGACCCGAGCCGCGAGCCGGTGCCGGTCTCACCCGCAGCGCACTATCACATGGGTGGTATCGCCGTGGACCCGCACGGTCGCACGAGTGTGGCGGGTCTCTGGGCGTGCGGCGAGGTCAGCTGCGTCGGTGTGCACGGCGCGAACCGTCTGGCCAGCAACTCCCTGCTCGATGCGCTGGTCTTCGGCGCGCGGGTCGGACGCGATCTGACGCGCGAGGTGCGAGGGCTGCCACCAGCCAAGGCGCTGGTGGGGCGGCACGACGATCGCCTCGTTGGCGAGTCGACCCAAGAGGGTGCCCACGGCGAGATCAGAGGTGAGATTCGGGACCTGATGTGGCGGGACGTCGGGCTGGTCCGTTCCCAGGACGGACTTCAGCAGGCGATCCAGGGCTTGGCCGGGATAGGCCGCCGCCTGGGACCCGGGTCGTCCGAGACCCACAACGTTTTCCTTGTCGCGGGGGCAATCACACAGGCCGCCTACGCCCGGCGGGACAGCCGCGGCGCACACTTCCGGGCAGACCATCCGTCGGATCCCGATACCGGTCACGAGTCGACCGGTTGACCGAGCACGTAGACCATGCCTTCCACCGGGCCGACGCGACCCGTAGCGCCACTGACGCTGATCCAGTATGAGGACCTTGTCCGGCGCGAGCTGGCCGCCGACCTCGGTACCGCCGGTGACATCACGACGGATGCGATCGTCCCGGGCGCGGTGCAGGCCTCGGCCCGAATCGTGGCGCGTCATCCGGGCCGCGTCTGCGGTCTCGAGTGCGCAGTCTTCGCATTCGGGCTGCTCGGGGACGTGCGGCATCGGGTGGCACACGGCGACGGCGCCGATGTCGATGCCGGGACGGTCCTGGCCGAGCTCGACGGCCCGGCACGCGCGCTCTTGTCAGCCGAGCGCACGGCGCTCAACATATTGGGGCATCTCTCGGGTATTGCCACCGCCACTCGGGACCTCGTCCGGGTAGTGGCCGCCGCGGGGCACGCGCGAGTGGTGTGCACCAGGAAGACGACTCCGGGTCTTCGGGCGCTCGAGAAATACGCCGTCCGGGTCGGCGGCGCCTCGAATCATCGCTTCGGTCTGTTTGACGCCGTCCTCATCAAGGACAACCATCGAGCGATCGCGGGCGGCGTCGGGGCCGCGGTTGCGGCGGCGCGCGCGGCGCTCGGGCACCTGGTCACCCTGGAGGTCGAGGTGGACACCCTGGAGCAGCTCGAGGCGGCGCTCGAGGCGGGTGTCGATGCGGTCCTGTTGGACAACATGTCACACCCGGATCTCGAGCGGGCCGTCGCGCGTGTCGGTGGCCGGGTGACCACCGAGGCGTCTGGCGGGATCACACCGGAGACCATCCGCGACGTCGCCGCGACCGGCGTTGATGTGATCTCGGTCGGGTGGATCACGCACAGCGCGCCCGCGTTCGACGTCGGTCTCGACTTTTCTTTCTAAAGGCGGGGCTGCGCCCCGAACCCCCGCGAGCGCGGCGCGGGGACCCCCAAGGCCCCACTCCGCGCCGTCGACTCAGCTCTCTGCGATGTCGAGGTCGAACGCGGCCGTTTCGACGGTGCCGGCCACCTTCACTTGCACGAATATCCGGTATGGACCGGGTTCGGGGAAGACGAACGGAAACGCCACCGTGTTCGTCGCCTCGGCCGGTGCGGTCGCCATGGCTGGCATCGGGCTTCCGTCTCGGCCGCCCTCGCGTTGCTCGAACCGCATCTGCGCGGCCATGCTGATGCTGCCGGACGGGTGCAGGTGGATGAAGACCGTGCCGTCGTCCCGCGATACCGCCGCGTGGCTCATCATACCCATGTAGGGCTCGAGTTCGGCCGGGCTCCCATCCGCCTCGGTCAGCGAGAAGCGGAGGGTTGTTTCCCGGTCGGCGACCGCGTCGACAGCCCGTTCCCATCGCATGGTCCGTCCGCTATCTAGCAGGTACGTGTCCGACCGCGCCGCTCCGAAAGGCGGCAGGACCGCCCAGGAGTCGTCCGGGTCGCGTCCGACCACGGATGTATCTTCCCCGGCGGGTCGTACCTCGGGTGCGCGAACGAAATCGGTGAGTGTCTGGGCGAAGCCGGACTCGTCCACGATGTCCGCGTAGATCCGGTAGGGACCGGCCGGCAACTCGGGGAAGGGCACATCGAATGCGCTGGCGTCGGTCGCGGTCGGGTGCACGTGGGCAAAGCCCGAGAGGTCCCCGTCCTTCACGAGAAACATATGCATGATCTTGCCGTGATCCGGGAGGAGCGGCGTCCAGTTCCGACCACGCCACGCAGGGTCGTCGATCGTCAACCGCAACGTCGGCGCGCCGCCGCTCTCGACAGCCTCGGCCGAGGTGCTCAGCGGTCGGTACATCCTGCCTCGGTAGGCGGCGTCCACCACGTCCCACCAGGTCCAGCCGCCCCACATCAGGGCCCCGAGTCCCAGCGTGGCGACCGCCATCACGGCCCGCCCGAGACGCTGCCGTCTGGGGTCGACGGCGGCGCCGGGCGTGAGCACGCTTTCCCGGACCGCGGCACCGAACACGGTGACGGCGCCGACGAACAGGAACACCGCAGCCAGGCTAAGTCCGATCGTTATCCCTAAGGGCATGTCGAGCCGGCGTTCGGCGATCGCCAGCACCGGCACGAAGGCGGTGCCTTCACCCGCAGTCCCGGCGACGGTGACCTGCACACTGTAGGACCCCGATGTCATCAGCCACAGCTCGGCGCTGTAGAGGTCGGGCTCTCCAGCCACGGGACGGGCGATGTCTCGAGGCGGCGCGCCCTCCAGCCCCACGTCCGCACGGAGCGGGCGGACCGAGACCTGATCGACGCCCGCACCGCTCGTAATCCGGACCGAGATCTGGGCGAGACCGGGAATAACCCCGGGGGTGCGAATGATCACCCGGACACTGTAGGGGCCCGCCGCGCCCTCGAAGTAGGCGTTCGATGTGCCGACGTGCGCCGACGTGGCCAGCACGACAGCCACCACCGCAACGAGTTGCCACGCCTGTGCTATCGCGCCACAACCGCCGCGCTCCCGTTGTCCAGTCACGATGTGCTTCAGATCCCAGTGATCAGTTGGCGGAGCCCACCCGCCTTCGCCGAGGCTTCGGCGGGCAGGCCGGCTTGCTCCTGCCTCCTCCGAGGACACGGGTCTTCCGCTATCTGCGGACCCGAGCCAGCCAGTTGCCCCACCCCAGACCCCCGGTTGCCGACACCATGGCGACGACCGCCGCCCAGCCTGCACCCGCTCGGGTGACCGTGGGGTTCCAGAACTCGTGTTGCCACGAACCCGGTGTCGAGTTGTAGTCCCACTGGTCGGCGCCGAAGACGAAATTGCGGGCGCCTGACGTGAGCAGGAACTCTGAGAAGTACCACTGCACCACGCCGAGCACCAGCATCAATGTGAGTCCTGCGCCGACAGCGGTACTCCACTGCCGGAGCACCGGCGCCCCGGCGGGGAGCCGGTGCATGATGAGGTCGACGGCTAGTGCCGGAATCACGAGCAGGATCGGGAACGCCGGCGGCACCATGCTGTCTACTTGTCGCAGGATCGGCGCGAGCATCGGTTGCGCCGGGAAGAGTTGCAGGACCCAGATCATGATCGTCGTCCCCGCCATATAGATGGCGGCCGCCATTGTGGCACCCCACGGGAACCGCGCGCTTCGGGACAGACCCACCAGGACGAACGGGAAGATCCCCGCGCTGACCAGGAAGAACAGCGTCCCGTGTTGATCGTTGGGGAACGTGATCTCGTTGGTCGTGAGGGTTGCCAGCATCAGCAGCAACACCCCGCCCGCATAGACGAACAGGAAGGATTCTGAGCGCCCGCCCCCCACCGCGGTGTTCTGACGCGCCAGCGCCATCAGCATCGCGCCGATCTGGATCGCCAGGATGCCGGCCGCGAGCACCGTGTGCGGTGGGCTCAGGATCTCCACGTCGAGGCCGTAGGTGTTGTGCCACCAGTCATCGAGCGGGCCCGACGTGATCATCGCGAGTGATCCCCAGATGCACACCCAGGCCCCCAGCGGTCCACGGAACCCCCAGAAACGTACCGCGGCGCCCCGGTCGGTCTCGGTCCCTGCGAAGGTCGTGGCGAGGACGGTCCAGCCGCAGGAGAGGCCCGCGACGGCGCCTCCCAGGTAGATGGCCAGGTGCGCCGGGGTCCAGAACGTGTCGCGGCCAATCGTGCGGTGCCAGGAGATGTCCCAGATGACGCCGATGATCACGCTGGTCGAGGCGAAGGCGACCGCCCAGAGATACCAGGGCACCACCGATCGTTCGACGACAGTCCGGTCGGGCGTCGCGAGTGTGGGGGCGGCCGGGGCCAGCGTGCTCATACTTCAAATCGAGCGAGGCTCCGCCTCAGACCCGGTGGCTCGCCTCGCTAGGTCGCATTTCTCAGGGGCCCCGCTACGCGGGGGCTAGACTCCTTGGCGCAGGCTCTCGCGGGGGCGAAAGGAACACGATCAAAACTTGACTCACTTGACTCAATTGTCGCGGTAAATGTTGTTCAAGGAGTCTAGCGTGCCCAATAGAAAGTCGCAAACCGAATACCTGGCGGAGACGGGAACAAACCAGGTCGGCTCTCGTTCAGATAGACAATTGTGTCACCTGCAGGTATCCTGCTAGGGCGTGTCCGGAGACCTGACACGAACGCATTCCGAAGACAGGTGGGACTGTGACGATGACAAACAATCTTGATGTGCAGCTGAAGCTCGCGGTTGGGGTGGCCACGCTCGCCGCTGCCGTCCTGGTCGGGCCCGGCACGGCCCAGGCAGGGCAGGCTCCTTCGGATCACGACGACGTGACCTTCACCAAGGACATCGCGCCGATTCTGCAGCGTAGCTGCCAGCATTGCCACCAGACCGATTCGGTGGCGCCCATGTCGCTGATCACCTACGCGGAGGTGCGACCCTGGGCGCGTGCCATGAAGCTGCGGACCGGTATGGGGCCGGTGGCGGGTGTGATGCCCCCCTGGTATGTCGAGAAGAACATCGGCATCCAGGAGTACCAGTTTGACCCGTCCCTCAGCCCGGAAGAGGTCGCGAAGATTGCGGCATGGGCTGACGCTGGCGCGCCGCGCGGCAATCCCGCCGACATGCCTCCGCCCAAGCCGGTCGGTGGCGCGGGGCTCTGGACGGCTGGGGAACCGGACCTCATCACCACGACCGAAGCCATCATCCTCGCGGGCGATGCCCCTGACTGGTGGGGTGAGATCACGCCTGTGGAGGTGGGGATCACGGAAGACCGGCATGTGGCGTCGGTCGAGATTCGAGAGATCAACGATGTGCTCGACACCGAGGACTCGCGAGAGACCGTCGGCGGGCGGTTCATCTTCCATCACATGATCTGGAGCACGGCGGTGCTCGGTGAAGACGGGCGTCCTACCGCCGGTGCGTTCTGGCCGGTGCACGAGGTCGGCCGAAATGCCGACGTGTTCGACCCGGAAGGTGCACCGCTGCTGCACGCGGGTTCCAGCGTGGTGTCCGACTCAATTCACCTGCACTCGAACGGCAAAGATACCAAGGCGCACCTGGAGATCGGGTGGCGGTTCCATCCGAAGGGATACGAGCCGAAGTTCCGGTGGGCGCTCCGCGCCCTTGGCAACGGTGTCGATATTGACATCCAGCCGAATCAGAAAGATCAGGAGCTCCACGCCTACTACGTGCTGCCGGAGCACACCAAGATCACGACCTTCGAACCGCACCTCCATGCCCCCGGGGCGCGGATGTGCCTGGAGGCCATCTGGGGATTCAACGTCGAGACACTCACCTGTGCCGGATACGACCACAACTGGGTGCGTGGGTATCAGTACGGCGTCGGCTACGAGCCGCTGCTGCCGAAAGGCACGATCCTCCACATCATCGGTGAGATGGATAACTCGGCCGCCAACAAGAACATCCCCGACCCGAGAAACTGGCAGGGTTCGGGCAACCGGTCGGTCGCCAACATGTTCATCGACCTGGGCAATGGCGTCTCGATGACCGACGAGCAGTTCCAGGAGGCGATGGCCGAGCGGCGCGAGATGCTCAACCTGACGAGGAACGACCACGTCATTGGGTGCCCGTTGTGCTCCGTCATTCCTCCGACAGCACTCGAGTTGGCCCAGGAAGAGTTGGCCAAGGCACAGCAGGCGGTTGCGCGGGCGGAAGCCGCGGCGAAGAAGGTGGAGGCTGAGAGCAGCCAACAGCAGTAGACGCGGTCGGAGCGCTGTCTTGCTAGCTCGTGCCACTCCACGGGGCGCGGCACTTCGGGTGGAAAGCGGCGTTGCACCGGCTCATATGGACGTCTTCTCGGGAGCGCGGTCACCAGGACAACATGACACAGAATAGGGCTTCTTTTCTGAACACCCTGCGCCGCGCCGCGTGCTCGTTGCTGCTTGTCGCGCTGGCGACACTGTTGACCCAGCAGGGGACGAGTGCGCAGCTGACATACAGGTCGGGACAGCCGGTGTCGGCCGCGTTTGAAGGGTGGGAGGAGGACCCCGATGGGTCCCGCCACTTCCTGTTCGGGTACATGAACTCGAACTGGGAAGAGGAGCCCGACGTTCCTGTGGGGCCCGACAACTACTTCGTTTTTGGCGAGGCGGGGACCGGCACCGCGGATGGCGAGGCGTTCGACTCCGCGGTGGCCGACCAGGGCCAGCCGACGCACTTTTTGCCACGCCGCAACCGATTCATTTTTCGTGTCTCGGTTCCAGACGGCTTCAGGGAAAGCGACGAGGTCATCTGGTCGTTGACCACACACGGGCAGACGGTGAGAGCATACGCGTCACTTCGTCTCGACTACAGAGTCGACGGCTTGATCCGAGCGTCAGAGCTGGGTGCGATCGGGGCTGGCACGACGAACCCGACGATTCGCGCGAATACGGCCCCGGAGCTGAGCGTCGAGGGCGAGATCACCCGCATGGTCCGGGTCGGTGAACCACTGATGCTCGTTGCGGTTGCCAGCGACGACGGTGTGCCGAAGACAACGGAGCCCCGCTGGAACGGGACCCCCAACCCGTTCGAAACGGTGCGCCCTGACGTCCCACGTGGGTGGCTGAAGCCACGTCAGATCACCGTCGGCAGCGCGACTGGGCTTCGCGTATCGTGGTACGTCTACCGTGGCGTGGGCACGGTGATGTTCGACCCCGAGCAGTCCAAGGTGTGGGAAGACACGCGGGTCCACGCGAATTCGCCCTGGGCGAACTACTGGTTTCCGCCGCCGGTGCCGCCGGACGGCAAATTTGAGGTCACAGTCACCTTCAAGGAACCGGGCACCTATGTGCTGCGGTGTCTCGCGTCTGACGGTGCCCTGGATGTCGGGTCAGATGTGACGGTCACAGTGACTCCCTGACCGGCCGGCGAAGGACTGAGGCCGTGCGACGGCAGCACGCTCGGCCTGACTCCGCATGTTCCGCGGTAGGGCGTCGCGCGAGCGTGACTGGTCGCTCTTTCCGGTATAGTCCAATGTTGACTGGGTCGGAACACGCTATTGGAGGACGAAGCATGCGTGTGGCGAAACTGGGTGGGTTGACGATGGGCGCAGCCGCGCTCGTGTGCAGTACCGGTGTCGCGGTCGCGGCCGGCGCGGCGGCGGACACGCCGACGTTCACGGAGGACGTCGCGCCGATCCTGTATGAGAATTGCGTGACCTGCCACCGGACGGGCGAAGTGGCGCCGATGTCACTGATTACCTATCAGGAGACGCGACCCTGGGTCCGGTCGATCAAGAACAAAGTGATGTCCGGTGAGATGCCGCCCTGGCATGCCGACGCCTCGGTCGGGCGTTTCCTGAACGAGCGCCGGTTGACCGACGCCGAGCGCGAGACCATCGCCGAGTGGGTCGACGCTGGTGCACCGGAGGGTGACCGGGCCAAGCTACCCCCGGCGCCGACCTTCGCCGCCGGCTGGCAGATCGGCACGCCCGATGTGATCATCGAGATGCCGGAGGCGTTCGACGTACCGGCCGACGGCACGATCCGGTATCAGAACTTCGTGGCACCGACCAATTTCACCGAGGACAAGTGGGTGCAAGCGGTCGAGATCCGCGCCGGGACCCCGGCCGCGGTACACCACATCCTGGCGTACGCGCGCGCGCCTGACGCCGATCAGCGGCCACCGTCGTTCAAGCTGATTCCGGTTGGCGAGCTGGCCGAGGCGGCCGCACAGGCCCAGGCGGCCCGGGCGGAGCGGGCTCAGCAGAGTGGTCGGCCGGCGCGCCGGCAGCGCAGGGGCCGCGGGACACTGATCGGGTCGATGGCGCCCGGCACGAACCCGATGGTCTTCGAGCCGGGGACCGCGCTGCGGGTACCCAAGGACACGCAGGTGGTGTTCCAGATCCACTACACGGCGACCGGCGAAGCGGTGACGGATCGCTCGAGCATCGGGATGGTGTTTGCCGACGCGCCACCGGAGCACGAGCTGCGTTTCGGCCAGATTCTCAACCCGTACTTCGAGATTCCTGCCGGCGAGGCCAACCAGCGTGTCGACGCGCTGGTCGAGTTCACTGAGGACACCGAGGTCTACGCGCTGTTCCCCCATACACATCTGAGGGGCAAGCGGTGGGAGTATGAGCTCGTCTATCCGGACGGCCGACGTGAGGCGGTGCTGTCGGTCCCCGCGTATGACTTCAATTGGCAGATCTACTACCAGTTCGAAGAGCCGCTGATCGTGCCGAAGGGAGCCAAGCTCGAAGCCGCCGCGTGGTACGACAACTCGGAAGCGAACAAGTCGAACCCGGACCCGACCCAAGACGTGCGCTGGGGCGAGCAGACCTGGGAGGAGATGCACTATACCGGTATTACCTACCGCGTGCTTGGGGACTCGAACGAGCAGTAAGGTTGGTCCCGACGGTCGGCTACCACGCCGCCGGCACTCACGGTAGCAAGAGCCTTCAGGCCCGCCCAGAAGACCAGAACCCAGGCCTCCCGGCCGGGGTTCTTCCCATGGCTATTGGGGTAGCGCAAAAACCCACACCACGCCGCCCTGTGGCACCTGTCTTCGGCGGCCCTGGTCGCTGTTGTTGACGGCGCCCTGCATCCGACGGGCGTCAACCCCCCACCCCGATTGCACGGCGATGTATTGCACGCCGTCTACCGCATAAGAGGACGGGACTCCCATGATGCCGGAGTTCGTCGGCTGTTCCCACAGGATCTCGCCGGTCGTGGCATCGAACGCGCGGAACAGCCGGTCGTTTGTTCCGCCCATGAACACCAGCCCGCCGCCGGTTGTGAGCACCGGGCCCCAGTTCTGCGAGTCGAATTCCGTGGTCCAGACCTTTTCACCCGTGTCGAGGTTCCAGGCCTGCAGCTCGCCGAGGTGGTCGGCGCCCGGCTGGACGAACGTTTGTGAGGCGGCGCCGGTGAAGGCCACGCCCGGTACGTACTCCACGTCCCGTCCTTCGAGGAACGAGCAGAGGTTCTCGTTCGCCGGGATGTAGAGGTAGCGGGTTTGAGGGCTGTAGGAGGCCGGCGGCCAGTCCTTTCCGCCCCAGAGCGACGGACAGAACTGTACGCGGCGGCCGTTGCCGGGCCGGCGCTCCGGGTCGTACTCGGGTCTGCCGGTCTCCGGGTCGAGCCGTCTGAACACATCCTGATAGACATACGGCTCGGCGTCGATGAAGGTGATGGCGTTCGGCTCACGTCCGAGGATCCAGAGGTAGCCGTTCCGCCCGGGGTGGACGAGCGACTTGGTCGTGCGACCGTCGCGTGTCACGTCGATCAGCAGCGGCGCGTCGACCTCATCCCAGTCCCAGGAGCCGTTCCAGTGATACTGGTGGTGACCCTTCAGCTCGCCGGTGTCGGCATCGAGCGCGATGACCGAGTTCGTGTAGAGGTTGTCGCCCGGACGCGCGTCGCCGATCCACGGGCCGGGGTTGCCCGTACCCCAGTAGGTCAGGTTCAGGTCCGGGTCGAACGTGCCCGTCACCCATACCGGCGCGCCGCCGGTGCGCCAGGATTCGCCCGGCCAGCTGTCGTTCCCCGGCTCGCCCGGGCCCGGGATGGTGTAGGTCTTCCAGACCTCGGCCCCGGTGTTGGCATCGAGGGCCGTGACGAAGCCGCGGATCCCCATTTCGCCACCCGAGACACCCACCATCACTTTGCCGTCGATGACGAGCGGAGCCATCGTCATGTAATAGCCGGTGCGGTAGTCTTCCACCGCCTGCTCCCAGACGATGTCTCCGGAGACGGCGTCGAGCGCGACCACGAAGGCGTCGGTGGTGGCCATGTAGACCTTGTCGTCCCACAACCCGACTCCTCGGCTGGTCGGGTGCATCTGCTGCAAGTCGGCGGGCGGGCGACGGCGATACCGCCACTGCAGTTCGCCGGTGCGGGCGTCCACGGCCATCACCTGGTTCTGGGGCGTGGCGATGAACATCATGCCGTCGTTCACCATCGGCGGCGCCTCGTGCCCTTCGGTCACACCGGTCGACAACGACCAGACGAGCTCGAGCCGGGTCACGTTGTCGGCGGTGATCTGGTCGAGCGGGCTGTAGCCCCAACCGTCGTAGGTCCGCCGGTAGGTCAGCCAGTCGTCGGGCCCGGGGTTGCGCAAGCGCTCGTCGGTCACCGGAGTGTAGTCCGCCGCCGACTGTTGCGCGCGTGTCGTCGTTGATGTCGACCGTAGCAGCACCGTGCTGCTCAGCGCGCCGACACACAGAATGACGATGACTCGGGTCATGTGTGTCATGGGTGGTCCTGCGATGAAGGTCTCAGTTTCTGGCGACGCGACGCGCCGCCGCTGACGCATCTTACCCAGGTTCACGTGCACTGGCCACCTCGCACGGACCTTGCGGCGTCGTCGATCTGTTTCTCCTGACCTTGACTCCTGACTCCTCGAGCGGCAGGCACCTGACATTTGGTTGACAGAGGACTAGAATTAGCGCTCCAGGTGTGGGCTTGAAGACACGGTTCGTCTGGCCTGCTCAGGTGGTCTTGCGGCACAGGCTGTCGCGTGAAGAGGTCATGCATCGAATGACGTGGGTGGCGTGTGGGACCGCGGCGGTGATGGTGTGCCTCACTGCCTCCACCCCGTTCGCCGCGCGCCAGGCGGCTCCGCCGCCGGCCCCCTCGGCGGTTCAGGAAGCTGCGGCGGTGGTTGACGAGACCCCCGAAGTCGCACTGGCCCAGCGGGTTATCGACCGCACATGCCGCCGCTGTCACAACGACGGCATGCCGGCCGGCAATATGAGTGTCACCGGCTTTGACGTGGCGCACTCCGAGCGGCAGCCGGCCATGGCCGAGAGGATGATCCGCAAGCTGCGGGCCGGGATGATGCCGCCGGCCGGTGCCACCCGTCCGAAGGAGTCGGAGCTGAGCGGTCTGGCCGACACCCTGGCGCGCCGGCTCGACGCGGTGTTCGCGGCCAATCCAAACCCGGGGCGGCGGACGTTCCAGCGACTGAACCGGAGTGAGTACGCGCGCTCGGTGCAGGACCTGCTCGATCTCGAGATTGATGTCGCGGCGTTTCTCCCGCCAGACACCCTCAGCCACGGCTTTGACAACATCGCCGAATTGCAGACCCTGTCTCCGACCCTGATGGAGGGATATCTGCGGGCGGCCAGCCGCATCAGCACCGCGGCGGTCGGCGACCGGGATGCGGATGCGAGTGAGACTACATACAAGGTCGCGCGGACCACCACCCAGATGCGGCATGTCGAGGGCGCACCGTTCGGTACCCGCGGTGGGGTCTCGGTACTGCACACGTTCCCGGCCGACGGCGAGTATGTCTTACCGGATGATGCTGCATGGCGAGCCGACCGGTCGTCTTTTCGGCACACCCGATGCAGAGGATGAGCAACTCGAGGTCTCGATCGACGGCGAGCGCGTCGCGTTGCTCGAGATCGACCCGTTCCAGACCGAGAGCGACCCGACCGGGCTGAACATGCAGACCGATCCGATCGCGGTGCGGGCCGGGGCCCACCGCGTGTCGGCCGCGTTCATCGAGCGGTTCGCCGGACCGGTGGACGACCTGATCGCGCCGATCGAGCACACACTTGCCGACACGCAGATCGGGGTGGAGGTGCACAACAAGACCGAGACACGCGAGCTGCCGGAGGCGCCGGTCGGCGTGCCCGATTCGTTCGAGGAGCACGTCAAGCTGATGTTCGATCTGCAGGCGCTGGCGTTCATGTCGGACATGACGCGCGTGTTCTCCTTCAAGATGGGGCGCGATGCCTCCGGCCGTGTCTACCCGCAGAGCGGTATCACCCGCGCGTTCCATTCGGCGTCGCACCACGGCGGACGCGAGGACCGTGTGCTGGACTTCGCCAAGATCAACACCTACCACGTCGGGATGGTGCCCTATTTCCTGGAGAAGCTGAAGAACACGCCGGAGGGCGACAGCAATCTGCTCGAGAAGAGCCTCATCCTCTACGGGTCCCCGATGGGCGACTCGAACCTGCACAACCACAAACGGTGTCCGCTGTTTCTGGCAGGGCACGCCAATGGGCAGTTGGCCGGCAACCGCCACGTCAAGGCGCCGGACGGGACGTCGATGGCCAATGTCATGCTGACGCTGTTACACCGGTTAGGACTCGACGATCTCCAGCAGGTCGGCGACAGCACCGGCGAGCTGGCCATCTAAGAAAGGCCATCGAAACGGGCGCTCCGTTTTCTCCCTCTCCCTCTGGGAGAGGGCCGGGGTGAGAGTTAGCAGTAGGGCAGGCAGGGCCGCTGGGTCGGAAGAGGACACACAACATGATCGGACGAACAGCGCGGAACGTCGTTGCGGCCGTGCTCGTCGCCGCGGTGTGGGTCCCGGCACTCGGGGCGGCCGTCGATGCGCCGGTGGCCGATGCCGCGATGGCGGGCGATGCGAAGACCGTGCGTCATCTGTTGCAACGTGGGACCGACGTCAATGCCGCGCAGGGCGACGGGATGACGGCGCTGCACTGGGCTGCGATGAACGACGACCTGAAAATGGTCGAGATGCTGGTATACGCCGGTGCCAACGTTAAGGCAGCCACACGCATCGGGGCCTACACCCCACTGTTCATGGCCAGCCGGGCGGGCAACGCTGCGATCGTCAGCGCGCTGCTGGCGGCCGGCGCCGACGCCACCGCCGTTACCACGACCGGCGCCACCCCGCTGATGCCGGCGGCCGCGTCAGGGAGCGCCGCCGCGGTCGCGGCGTTGCTCGACCAGGGCGCCGATGTCAACGCGACCGAGTCGGCCTTGGGACAGACCGCGTTGATGTTCGCGGCCGCGTTCGACCGACCCGCCGCGATCGCGGCACTCATCCGGGGGGGAGCCGACACCGGGCTCGCGACCACGGTGGTAGACGTGGCGGCACGTGAGGAAGCTGCGCGGGACGGCGGGCGCCGACGTCAGGCGCGTGTGCGTCGTGAGCGTGAGGAGCGTGAGGCGGAGGAGAAGGCCAGTGCGGAGGCAGCGCGAGCCGTGGCTGGCGAGTCGGCACCGGGTGCAGCCGAGGAGGAAGGCGATGCCCGGCAGCGTCAGGGCGAAGGAGAGCCCCAGGGGGGCCGGGGCGACCGGGGTGGCGAGGACGGCGGGCCGAACCCCCTCACGCGGTTCTTCGCCTGGCTCATTCCGGGCGGCGGCGACACGCCGGCAGCCAACGATGGTCCCAGCCGGCTCACCTACGGCCAGCTCGTGGGGCACCAGGGTGGTTTGACGGCGCTGCACTTCGCGGCCCGCGAAGGCCACCGTTTGTCGGTGCGGGCGCTGCTCGATGCCGCCGCCGATGTGAACGCGGTCTCCGGTGACCACAGCAGTGCGCTGCTGGTGGCCGCCATCAACGGGCGGTTCGATCTGGCGATGTATCTGCTCCAGCGGGGCGCCGACCCCAACCAGGCCAGCGACGGCGGCGGCACGCCGCTCTACGGCGCCATCAACCTGTGGTGGGCGCCCCACGCCTTCTACCCGCAGCCGAGTGCGGCCCAAGAGCAGACGACACATCTCGAGTTGATGCAGGCGCTGCTCGATGCCGGGGCCGATCCGAACGCGCGGATCACAAAGAAGCTCTGGTATACGGGCTACAACTTCGACCAGTCCGGAGTGGACGAAAAGGGCTCGACGGCATTCTGGCGGGCGGCGCAGGCGGCCGATCTGCCCGCCATGCGGATGCTGATCGCGGCCGAAGCCGACCCGACCATTCCGACCCAAGTAGCACCTGGCCGGCCGGTGCGGAACACCGATGGGTTCAAGTATTCCAAGCCCCCGCGCCCGATCGACGGCCCGGCGGTGACGCCGCTGCAGGCCGCCAGTGGCGCCGGCTACGACGGCAACTATCACCGGCAGGCCCCCGGTGGTTTCCTGCCCGCGCTGACGTTCCTGGCGGAGCAGCCCGGTGCCGACGTAAGCCTGGCGGACGACAAGGGCAACACACCACTGCACAACGCCGCGCTCCGCGGCGACAACGAGATGATCCGCTATCTCGTGTCGAGCGGAGCCGATCTGCACGCGGTGGACCGACGAGGGCGCAACGTGCCAGATTGGGCGAACGGTCCGATCCAGCGGCTGCAACCGTTTACCGAGACGCTTGCGCTGCTGGCGGAGCTGGGTGCGCCCCCGCACAACGACCGGTGCGTCTCTTGCTGATTGAACTGGCCGCGATCGCCATCGTACCAGTGTCCGGGTCAAGCAGACACGTATGACGGTCGAGTGCAACCGGCGGGAATTCGTGCGCTCCCTGGCGGCGGTGCCGCTCGCGGTGACCGAGGTCTTCGCCGCGCAAGACCCGATGCCGTCGTTCCCGATCATCGACACCCACATCCATCTGTTCGACAAGACGCGGCCCGAGGGGGCTCCCTACCCACGCGACATGCCGGGAGGGGGAGAGCCGCCGCAAGGCATGATTGCCCTCCCCAATCGCTACCAGGCGATCACCGCGCCGTTCGGTGTTGTCGGCGCCATCGTGGTCGAAGCGAGCCCCAGGCTCGAGGACAATCAATGGATCCTCGACGTGGCGGCAGACGCGCCGATCATCGTCGGCCTGGTGGGCCGGATCGACCCCGCGGACCGGGACTTTGGGACGCATCTGGACCGGTTGCGCAAGAACCCGTTGTTTCTGGGGATCCGTCAAGGCCGGTTGCATCTCGGGCTCGACAGCCCCGAGTACATCGCAAACCTGAAGCTTCTGGCCGATGCGAACTGCAGCCTCGACGTGGACACGCCGCGCCAGGGTATGACCGCCACCGAGGTCCTGGTCAGGGTGCTCGACAAGGTGCCGTCCCTGCGGCTCGTGATGGACCACCTGCCGGACGTGCGGTTCGCTGATCGGCCAGCGAAGGACACATATCTGACGTGCCTTCGGGAGCTGGGCACGCGCCCGGAGGTGTATATCAAGCTGTCCGAGGTGGTCCACAGGGTGGGCGACAGCGTGTCGACCGATGTCAACGTCTACAGGGACTGGCTCGATGAGTTGTGGTCGATCTTCGGCGAAGACCGTGTGATGTTCGGCAGCGACTGGCCGCAGAGTGAGAGCCTCGAGTTCAACTCGTATCCCAACGTGTTCGGCGTCGCACAGGCGTATGTGCGAAGCAAGGGACCATCGGCCATGGAGAAGGTGTTTTGGAAGAACTCCCTGAAGCCGTACCGATGGATCACGCGCGTGCCGAGCCAGCGTCAGGCCTGACCACCCGCGCACCGGCGACCCTTCGGACAATGCCCCCACTCAGCTTGTACACGACATCGGACGAGATGTGTCGTCGCCCGCCGTGTCAGGAGGTCCGCCCATGAGAGTTGCCGGCATCCTAATCGCGTGCGTGGTCAGTGTCGGCGCCACCAGCCTCACGCTGCAGGCGCAGACGCTGCAGGAAGGGACCTGGGAGGGCGCGACCATCCTGCCGGATGGATCTGTGGTGAAAACCAACTTTGACGTAGTGACCGAGAATGGTGAGTTGGCCATCACTTACCACTCCGTGCTGGGTCCTGTCCCGCTCACCGACATCAGCCTGGACGGTGACACGTTGTCCTATACCTTCTCGGCCGGTATCGTGGTCCAGTGCGTGGTGTAGCGCCGGGACGACGGGAGCTACACCGGTGCATGCAAGACTGGGAACGGAGAAACCGGGCGGCATACGATGACCCCGCCCGCGAAGTGACGGTGATGAAGGGCGCGCTGCCGTCGCGTTGCTCGCCGTCGACTCAGAAACAAGCTGCCTGATCAACAGCGAACGGTGCGAGCACCCGACCTTTGACGGCGCGCCCACCTGGACGCCGGATAGCCAGCGGGTGCGGGGCGACCTCCGACCGTCTCCCCCACGATACAATGTGGTCGTGATCGACCGAACGGATTCCGACTCCACGGAGACCGGGACACTCGCCCTCGGCTCCTCAGCGGAAGCCGAGCGTCTGCAGGTCGAGCGCTGGCGTGCAATGCCCCCGCAGGAGAAGGCTCATCTGGTGAGCGCGCTCACTCGCGCGGTCCAGGAGCTGTCACGGCCGGCATCCACCAACGCCATCCCCACGCATCAGAGCATGAAGGCCTGCTGCGACTCGCCGAGCTCAAGCTGGGACGCCGACTGACGGAGCTCGCCTACCCGGACGCCGCCGTTATTCTCAACGCCTGACGTGGGTCACCGATCTCCTCCAGCGGGCCTTGGGCGAGGCTCGTCTGCGATAGGGCTTGAAAGAGCCGTCACCCGGTCGTGCACCAGCGTTGTGTAGCGGTTTCAGAGTCGGGCTGAGCGTGGCAGACGGGGGCTCTCCCATCACCCGACGAGACGGAATCCGGTCGAGGCGAAATGATGATCGAAGGTGAAGGCGAGTCGGATCCCCTTGTCTGCCATCAGGACGAAGCTCGTCGCGTCGACTGCCGATAGCTTGTGCAGATCCTGACGCTCGAAGTACCGCCACGCCTCCTTCATCTGGGCGGCTGTGCACGTGAGCACGCGGAGACCTTTCAGCCTGTCGAGCGAGTCCTTCCAGGCGAGGGCGACGTCTCGCCTCGCGTGCCGATCGAGAAAGGTGAAGGTTTCGAGCATGATCGGCACCGATGTGTGCAGGCGGGCGCCCTGGGTGGTGATTTGCGCCCACGCGTCGACGGCGCGCGCGTGTAGTGGATCTTGCGTGAGTGCGAGCGCGATCCAGGCACCCGTGTCGACGAAGACGGATTCGCCAGCCCTCATCGACCTCAGCGCTCGTCGTAGATGACGTCGTGCTCGACCGAGGTCCGCGACGGGGCGCCGCCCCAGAGCGCGACCGGGCCGTCGGACGACGGTCGGAGCCAGACGCGGCGAATTGCCTCACGCACGAGATCGGCCACACTCCGTCCCGAGCGCCGCGCGGCGCGGCGCAGAGCCTCGAGCTCTTCTTCAGGGAGGTAGACCTGCGTTTTGATCATATGTGTCATGTTAAGGATCAGCGTGACACACGTCAAACGCCCGTCGCTGAGCGCCAGGCGTACAGCCAGACCAACATCCGCTCGGCCATCTCGAGGTGCTTCGGCATGCCGCTGTAGGCCGCCAGTGGCGCCGGCTCGATGTCAACTATCACCGGCAGGCGCCTGGTGGTTTCCTGCCCGCGCGCTGACGTTCTTGGCGGAGCAGCCAGGTGCCGACGTCAGCCTGGCAAGTCTAATGCCGCCTCTGATCCACGGCGCGGCGGCTTGACGCGCAAGAGCCCGGGGGGAGCCGTGTGACTCCCCGCGGCTCGCCGTGTGTCGGTGAGACGCCTTGGTCGCGCCTCGAGCCAAACCCGCTACTCCTACCTGCTGTCCTTGCCGGTCTGGACGAATCGAACGCACTGGCCCTGGTTCTTGAAGCCAAAGGCTTCCCAGCCGCCCTTCTTGCACTCGGCCGTCTCGGTCGGATCCGTGCCGCCGCTGTTGCCGCCGCCGCCCAACCCGCCGGACAACGACCACACCTGAACGCGATGGTTGCCGCTGTCGAGGACGTAGGCGATGTTCCCGTGCGGTCGAACATTGTCCCCGCCCGGTGAGCTAAGAATGGATTGGACTGAACCGCTGCCCCGCGTTCGCCTCTGGGGCCCTAAGCCAGGAACTTCTCCCCAGTAGCCGGGCCGGCGACGTGCATGTGCAACAGCTACGATGACGACGCGAGTCGCTGCAGCCGCGGCGGCCTGCTGCACGGGTCGTTCCCCGTAGTCCGCGCCGCCGACAGCTGCAAACACCGATTAGGCTGATTGACGAGTCTGCAGCCTTGACCGTGATCAACCGGCAAGTGACTTCCGCCTGAACAACGCTGGAAACCGAGCATTCCGGGATCGGCACGTCCTCTGTCCGTCAACTTGACAGCATCTTCCGGGGGACTCTACTGTCTTCTGTCCGCTCTCTCTGACCGGCGCGCGCCGGCCGATGGCAAGAAGGCGACAGCTCATGACAACGGTCCCGTTCCGGTCCAGGCCACTCACGCGGCGCGGCGCACGGCGGCTTCTCGGCGGCGCCGGGCTCCTCACGGCTCGGTGTGGTGCTCCCGAGCGCGCGGCGGCTCCGCTCCAGGATGAACCCCGCAGTCCCGTCGCGTTCCCCGACGGCGAGCGGTTGAACCGGGTGGCTGTTCGCTGCGAAGAGCCCTTCAAGCATCCTCAGGAGGTTCGGTGACCAGAGTTCTTTCCCTCGTCGTCTGGTTTGTAAGCCTGATGGTCCTCGTGTCGCCGGCGATGGCGCAACAGCACGAGACAGGGTTTCTCGACCGGCAGGTCACGGTCGAGGGCACCGCCTACCGGTATCAGATCTTCGTGCCGGTCGACTACACACCGGAGACTCGGTGGCCGGTCATCCTCTTTCTCCACGGCGCCGGTGAGCGCGGCGCCGACGGGGTCTTACAAACGGAGGTGGGATTGGGGCGAGCGCTGCGTCGGGATGCGGCCCGATTTCCGGCGATCGTCGTGATGCCGCAGGCGCCTCGTGACACGCGGTGGACCGGAGCCCCGGGCGTGGCCGCGATCGCCGCGCTCGATGCCGCGGTCGACGAGTTCAGCACCGACGCCGACCGCGTCTATCTGACCGGCTTGTCGCTGGGCGGGAACGGGACGTGGTATCTCGCCTACGCGCACCCCGATCGCTTTGCCGCGCTGGCGCCGATCTGTGGGTTCGTCGGTGGCGTCGCCGGACGATTCCCGGCGTTCGTGCCTGATGACACCCGTAGCCCGCACGAGCAGGTGGCAGAACGCATTCGCGGTATCCCGACCTGGATCTTCCACGGAGAGATCGATTCGGTCGTGCCGGTCTCCGAGTTGCGCGCCATGGCGGCGGCGCTCAAGACGCTCGGGAGCCCGGTCACGTACTCCGAGCTGCCGGGCACCAATCACAACTCATGGGATGCGGCCTACGCGTCTCCCGCGCTGACCGATTGGCTGTTCGCGCAGCGCCGACGCTAGCTAAACTCCTCGAGCATTCCTCATAACCATGCAGCTGATTTTCGAACAGGTTCGGACCGGGGGTGACCGCAACTTCGGGTATCTGGTCGGCGACCGCGACGCCGGGTGCGGGGTGCTCATCGACCCATCGTATTCGCCCGACGTGCTCGTCCAACGGGCCATCGACCAGGGACTACGGGTGACCCACATCGTCAACACCCACGGGCACGCGGACCACACTGAGGGCAACCCCGTGGCGGTCGAGTTGACCGGAGCGCCGGTCGCGGCCCACCCGGACGCGTCGAGCGCGCCTGACGTCGCACTGGCCGATGGACAGGAACTGGTTGTGGGCGCGTTCCGGCTCCGGTGCCTGCACACCCCGGGCCACTGCGACGATCACCTGGTGTTGTATGAGCCGGATCACCACCTGCTGATCACCGGTGACCTGTTGTTCATCGGGAAGGTGGGCGGCACGAAGACCGGGGAGGACGCGCGGACGGAGTGGGCGAGTCTCGAACGCGTGCTCGACACGGTGCCGGATGAGACCACCGTCTGGCCCGGTCACGACTATGGGGTGCGACCCAGCTCTACCATCGGTCTCGAGCGTCGCACGAATCCGTTTCTGCTGTGCTCCGATGTGGATGCGTTTCTACGGTTGCGGACCGAGTGGCCCAGCTACAAGAAGCGGTTGGGCCTGAAATGAGATACCCCACCATGCCGAGAAGGGCCCTGAGAGTCATCCCGGGCGCTGCACGTACCACGATCGTCGTCGCCGTCCTCGTTGCCGTCTCCGCCGTGCCGGGGATCGCCCAGACCGGGGCGAGCGACGGTGACTGGGTAGTGCCACGCACGTCTGACGGTCAGCCGGATCTGCAAGGTCTGTGGAACAACACGACGATCACCCCGTTCGAACGACGTCCGGGTACGCCGGAATTCTTGACCGAGGAGGAGGCGGCCGACGCCGAGCAGCGTGCCAAGGATCAGCGCGCCAGGGCCAACGCCCCAAGCACACCGCGCACCGAGCCCCTGCCGGTCGGTGGCAACCCCGGGTCGGTGAACCAGTTCTGGTTCGGCCCCCGATTTCAGGTCGTCGGCAGTCGCCGCACATCCCTGGTGATCGACCCGCCTGACGGCCGCGTGCCGCTGCGGCCGGAAGCAGAGGCGCGCCGCGACTATCTGGTCGAGCACCGTACGGATGCCGTCGAGAACATGAGCGTCTATAGCCGGTGCATCACACGCGGTGTACCCGGCACGATGTTCCCGCAGGCCTACAACAACGGCTACCAGATCATGCAGATCCCGGGATATGTCGTGATCCGCGCCGAGATGATGCACATCCGGATCATCCCGCTCGACGGCGCGCCGCACGTGGACGCGAAGATTCAGGGATGGATGGGCGACTCGCGGGGCCACTGGGACGGCGACACGCTGGTGGTCGAGACCACCAACTTAGACGCGAAAGGCTGGATCTCGTCCAACGCCTCGGCTGGCCGGATGCACGCGGTGCCGCAAACTGAAGGGCTACGAGTCGTCGAGCGGTTCACGCGGATCGACCAGGACACGATCACGTGGCAGATGACGATCGAGGACCCGGACGTCTACACGGCGCCGTGGACGGTCGAAGTCCCGTTTCGCCGTCAGCCGGACTACATCATCTACGAGTACGCGTGCCACGAAGGGAATCACGCGATCGACGGTGTCATGGGCGGCCAGCGCGCGGTAGAGCTGCGGGAAGCCACGCCCTAGCGCGGCCCCTCTCGCCGTCGCCGGGGCGGCAGGCACGGGCCCCCCGCCGATAGCACGGCCATTCAGGCCCCCCCCCAATAGTCAGGTAGCCCGTCCTTCGTTTCGCGCAGGATCTCGAGAAGCGCATGCCGGTCCTCCACCGATAGTCGGTCGAACCGGTCGGTTGCCGCGTTACCCGTCAGCACCTCGAACAGCCGTTCGTAGACCGCTGCTCGCACCGGGTTCGGCAGCCGGTCGAACAGGTCGCTGTAGATCATGTAGCTGAGCGGGTAGCGGAACAGTCGGGTCTCAAGATCGAAGTCCCGCAAGGATCGACCGCGACCGTCGCGCGGTCCACGCGTCGGGAACGTCTCGGTGAACGTGGAGACGCCTGCGATTGGTTCACGCAGTGGCGCCTCGTCGGCAAACAGCAGATAGCGGACGATCTCTTCGACACCGCTGCGTCGTTCGGCCGTCTCGGCCGGCGTCAGCAGCACGTCGTGCTCGGCGATTCGTGCTTCCCACCCCACCCGAGTAAACAGGTTGATCATGTGGGTCTGGTGTTCCAGCGTCATCAACGCAACCAGGTCGCTGGTGGGGGCCAGGAAATCGTTCGGGTCTACGAAACGGGTCAGCGATGTGAGGTTCTGGTCCGCTGCGGAGACCAGCCCGGCCGGCGTGGTGGGGTCCCGGCCGAGGGCGTTGCCTCGGTGCTGCTGCGCGCCGTGGGTGCCGGTGACATACCACCCGCCCCAGCGTTCCTCGAAGGGGGTACGATGGTCCGTCACCACGGTGCCCAATCGGAAGTCGGGGCGACCCGTGGCGCTTGTCGAGACCGAGCCGACGTAGGGGCCGGGTACCCCAAGCGTGGCCGCCGCCTGATGGCATTGCAGACAACCAGCCGGTCGAGCGAATCGCGGCCGACCCGCGTGCGCTGAGTCGAGTGTGTAGAAGACCGCTCCGCGCCGCGGGTCGAACGCGGCCAGCTCGATCACCGGGCTGCCCCGGACGAACCCGACGGCTACCGCATCGGAGAAATAGATCGACCGCGGGGTGCGCGGCGAGATGAGCGGCGCCTGCAGACTCGTCTTTGAGAAGACCAGCACCTGTGAGTCGACCCGGATGTCGAGCTGGTCCAGCAGGCTCGCCAGATACCCGTGCTGGTCGTCGTAGTCGAGCGCGGCGGTCCCCGAGGCGACCGCCTCGGCGAGGCGCGCAACGGGGTCCCCGAACGGCCCGCTGTCGTACGCGATCGCTGCGTGGTTGGCCGGCAGATTCTCCCGGTACGGTTGATCGAGCTGGGCGGTCGCGACCGCGGCGCAGGCCGCGACACCGAGCGTCATGCTACACACCCGCCATAGTTGTTTCGGTCTCACGGTTCCCCGATTCTAGCAACCCAACCGGAGGCCCGCGTAGCCCACGTGCTGCTCTTGCCTCCCGCCTTCGCCGAGGCTCTGGCGGGCAGGCCTGTCTCCTGTCTGGTTGGGGCGGCCCGCCCCCACAAATCCCTTCGGGATCCGTCCCAGATCGGCTACATTGTGAGGCATGCTGGTAGTGGATTGCGCACTGCAGGGGCGGTGCGTCGCCGCCCATCAGTGATCTGACTCATGCAACCCCGCGTGTTTCTTGTCGCCGCTCTGCTGCTTGCCCCGACCACCGGCGCGGGCCAGACACCGGCACCGGTGTCGCCGGTCGCCGCGCGCGCCCCGGCGGCTGAGCTGCCGGCGACTCCGACGCGGGCGCTGTTCGACCAGTACTGTGTCTCGTGCCACAACGACCGCACCCGGCAGGGTGACCTGTCGCTGGCCGACGTCGACCCAGGGCACCCCGCCGAGCACACAGCAGTGCTGGAGAAGGTGATTCTGAAGCTGCGCGCTGGGCTGATGCCACCCCCGCGCCGTCCCCGGCCCGACGAGGCCACGCTGGAGGGGTTTGTCGACGGGCTCGAACGAGAGATCGACCGTGCCGCGGTCGCCGACCCGAACCCAGGGCGTCCCGTCCTGCATCGCTTGAACCGGACCGAGTACGGGAACGCGGTGCGAGACCTGCTCGGCCTCGAGGTGAATGTCGAGGCATTGTTGCCGCCCGACGACATGAGCCAGGGCTACGACAACATGTCGGATGTGCTCACCGTATCGCCGGCATTGCTCGAAGGCTACATTTCGGCGGCTGGCAAGATCAGCCGACTGGCGGTCGGAGACCCGGGGGCGACGCCGCTCGTCGAGACCTACCTGATACCGCAGGCGGTCTCGCAGATGAGCCGTGTCCCGGGTGCCCCCTTTGGCACGCGCGGCGGGACCGTCGTCACACATAATTTTCCGGCCGACGGGGAATACATCTTCCGGATGTCGTTCTACTACTCGAGCATCGGCCCGGTGTTCGGCGACAACATTCCGGCCGAGGGCGAGCAAATCGAGATCGCGGTGAATGGCGAGCGCGTGGCGCTGCTCGATTTCGACCGGAAGATGAAGACGACCGAGGACCTGCGGACGCCACCGATTCGGATTGCGGCAGGACCGCAGACGATCTCGGCCGCGTTCATCCAGCGGGCGGCCGGCCCGGTGCAGGACTTTGTCATGCCGTTCGAGCGGGCGCTGGCCGACCTCTCGACCGGGCACTTCCCCGGGTTGACCGGCTTGCCGCACCTGCGCAATCTCGGTATCGACGGCCCCTATGACGTCACCGGCGTGAGTGAGACGGCCAGCCGGCAGCTCATCTTCTCGTGCCGCCCAGAGACGGCCACGGCCACCGCCAGTGACGAGTTGCCGTGCGCACGGGAGATCATCGCGCGGTTGGCACGGAAGGCCTTCCGGCGCCCGATCACCGACCGCGACCTGGCACATCTCTTAGGCTTGTATGATAGCGGTCGCGCCGAGGCGGATTTCGACTCGGGGGTCCGGACGGCTCTCCAGGCGATTCTCGCCGACCCCGAGTTCGTGTTCCGCTTCGAGCGCACACCCTCTGGGGTTGACGCCGGTGCGAGTTATCGGGTCAGCGACCTCGAGCTGGCGTCGCGGCTGTCGTTCTTCCTCTGGAGCAGCATCCCCGATGAGCCGTTGCTGGCGGCGGCCGAGCTCGGGCGGCTGTCGGACCCGGCCGAGCTCGGGCGTCAGACACGACGGATGCTCGACGACCCGCGGTCCGAGACGCTGTCCACCAACTTCGCGTCTCACTGGCTCCGGCTGCAGAACCTGCGGGACGCGCATCCCGATGTCTATCTGTTTCCGGACTGGGACCAGAACCTGAACCGGTCCATGCAGCGAGAGACGGAGCTCTTCTTCGACAGCATCGTCCGGGAGGACCGCAGCCTGCTCGACCTCCTGGCGGCTGATTACACCTTCGTCGACCAGCGACTGGCGACCCATTACGCGATACCAAATATCGTGGGACCTCGGTTTCGCCGGGTGTCGATCGCCGACGAGCAACGACGTGGGCTGCTTGGGCACGCCAGCATCTTGACGTTGACGTCGGTCTCGAATCGGACGTCGCCGGTCATCAGGGGGGCGTGGGTGCTCGATGTCCTGCTTGGCACGCCGCCACCCAAGCCGCCGGCGAACGTGCCTCCGCTCGAGGAGAACGAGACCGGGCGGCAGCACCTGTCGGTCCGCGAGCGGACGGTCGAGCATCGCGCAAACGCGTTTTGCGCGACGTGTCACAACATCATCGACCCGGTCGGTTTTTCTCTCGAGAACTTCGACGCGATTGGCGCATGGCGTACGAAGGACAGCGGGTTTCCGGTCGATCCGTCTGGCACCCTGTATGAGGGGACGCCGGTCGACGGTGCGGTGAGTCTGCGGCGGTTCTTGCTGGACAACCAGGGTCTGTTCCTGAGCAACTTCACGCGCAACCTGTTGATGTACGCCAGCGGGCGCGTGTTCCAGCCCTACGACATGCCGGCGGTGCGGGCGATCGTGCGGGATGCGGCGCAACAGGACCATCGGTTCTCGGCGTATGTGATGGGTGTCGTCACGAGCACTCCGTTTCAGATGCGAAGAGCCGATGCGCTGTCAGGTGCCGCCGGTACTGGGCAGTGACCGGCATCTTCGGCACGTTCTTGTGTGAACATCAGTGGGGCAAGGCCTTTAGCCTTGCCACGCAGGCCTGACGGCCTGCGCCACAGAGGATACCCAAGCGAACTTCGGGTGTAGGGAGAGCGGATGTACATCACCAAAAAGCACATCTCGAGGCGGACGGCGTTGCGCGGTGTCGGTGTCACGCTGGCGCTGCCGTGGCTCGAGGCGATGATGCCAGCCCAGACGCCGATTCGCGGTTCGGCGGCGCAGCCGCGCACGCGGTTTGCAGCGCTGGAGATGGTGCACGGCTCGGCCGGGAGCACAGCCGAGGGCACCCGGCTGCACTACTGGTCACCGGAGACGGTGGGCCGTAACTTCGAGACGACCCCGATCCTGCGGTCGCTCGAGCCGTATCGCGACTATGTCACGGTGGTCAGCCACACCGACATCGCGCCGGCGACGGCGCAGATGGAGGCGGAGGCGGGCGCCGACCACACGCGCTCGTCGGCGGCCTTCCTGACCTCGGCGCACGCGAAGATGACCGAGGGGGCCGACATTCACAACGGCGTCTCCATCGACCAGCTCTACGCGAACGTGTTCGGGCAGGACACGCCGCTGCCGTCCATCCAGTTGTGTGTCGAGGACGTGGGATCGCTGACTGGGGCCTGCGGCTACGGTTACAGCTGCGTGTATGCCAACACCATCTCGTGGGCGTCCCCCACCACACCGCTGCCGATGGAACGGGACCCCCGGGTGGCGTTCGAGCGGCTCTTCGGCGACGGCGCGACACCCGAACAGCGGCTGAGCCGGCGGCGCGCCAACGCCAGTATTCTGGACTCGATTCTGGGAAGGGTGGCCGACCTCCAGCGGGACCTGGGTGCCGCCGACCGCGCCAGGCTCGACGACTATCTGCAGGACGTGCGGGAAATCGAGCGGCGGATCCAGATGGTCGAGAGTCAGAACGCGACCCGGCGCGGTATCGACCTGCCCGAAGCGCCGATCGGCGTGCCGGATTCCTGGACCGAGCACATCCGGATGATGTTCGACCTGCAGGTGCTGGCGTTCACGACCGACGTGACTCGCGTGTCGACGTTCAAGATGGGCCGGGACGTTAGCTCCCGGGTGTACACCGAAAGCGGGGTCGACAAGCCGTTCCACTCGCTGTCGCACCACGGCAACAAGTCGGACAAGTTGGCCGAGTTTGCGACGCTGAACGAGTTTCACGTCGGCCAGGTCGCCTACTTCATCGACCGGCTGAAGAACACGCCGGACGGCGACGGCAATCTGCTCGACCACTCGCTGGTGCTCTACGGGAGCCCGATGGGTGATGGCAGCGTGCACAATCACCTGCGTGTGCCACTGTTCCTCGCGGGGCACGCGAACGGGCAGCTCAGCGGGAACCGGCACGTGTTGTGCGACGACGGCACGCCGATGGCGAACCTGCTGTTGACGATGTTGCACCGACTTGGTGTCGACGTCGACAGGTTCGGCGACAGCAGCGGTGAGGTGGCGATCTAACGGAGGCGCCGACCTCGCGGTAGGCCCTTCAGGGCCGCCGTCGACCAAGGAAGACCGACGATGACACGCAGGCATCCGATCGTGTTGATTGCCGCCTTGGCCGTGGGGCTGTTCACGTCGCCGGCGTCGGCCGCCGATACGCCGTTGGCCGATGCGGCGATGAACGGCGACGTGGCGACGGTCCGCGCGCTGCTCGGCGAGGGTGTCGATGTCAACGCGGCACAGGGCGACGGCATGACGGCGCTCCACTGGGCCGCGTTCCACGACAACGACACGCTGGCACGGCTGCTCCTCGAGGCGGAAGCCGATGTGGCGGTCGCGACACGGGTGGGGGCGATCACACCGCTCTCGCTGGCGGCCAGCAACGGGAGCGTCACGATGATCGAGGCGCTGATTGCCGCGAAGGCCAGCGTCAACATCCCAACGTCGACGGGCGCGACGCCGCTGATGGCGGCAGCGACATCCGGGAGTGTCGATGCGGTCCGGGCGCTGCTCGACCATGACGCGTCCGTGAACGCCCGCGAGACCGCGAATGGGCAGACGGCCCTGATGTTCGCCGCGTGGGAGAATCGGGCTGACGTGATCCGGCTGCTCGTCGAACGCGGCGCCCACACCGGACTGACCTCGTGGGTGGTGTCGATGATCGAGCCGAGACTCGACAACGATGGCAATCCGCGGCCGGCGAGACGGACCCGCGTCCCGGGTGCGAACTCGGTGATGGGCGGGATGACCGCCCTGCTGTTTGCGGCGCGGGACGGACATCTCGAGGCGGTGCGCGCGCTCGTGACGACCCACGCGAACATCGACCAGGTGGCCGGTGGCGATGGGTCGAGCCCGATGGTCATCGCCATCGCCAACGGGCACTACACTGTGGCGAAGTATCTGCTCGACGCGGGCGCCGACGCGAGCCTTGCCAACGTCGACGGGTTGGCACCCCTCTACGCCACCGTCAACATGCGGTTCGCACCGGTGTCTTGGGCGCCCAACCCTCGGACCGACCAGGAAGAGGTCGACGCAGTGCAGTTGCTGGCGGCGCTGCTCAATGCCGGGGCCGACCCGAACGCGCGGATCGTGCGCCGCCTGTGGTTCAGCCCGACGTCGCACAATCGGTTGTGGATTGACCCGGCCGGCGCCACGCCGTTCTGGCGCGCGGCGCAGGCAAGCGATGTGGAGTCGATGCGGCTGTTGCTGGCTGCCGGCGCCGACCCCGATCTGGCGACCTTCGATGAGACCACACCGCTGATGGTGGCCGCCGGTATCGGCTGGCGCGGGAACTTCAGCCAGAACGCACCCGACTCCTGGATGCGGGCGGTGCACTTCCTCTCGGAAATCGGCGCCGACGTCAATGCGGCGGATAGCAACGGGTACACGGCGCTCCACGGCGCCGCGGCGCTGGGCGACTATGAGATGGTGGAGTTCCTGGTGGCACGCGGCGCCAGGGTGGACATCCTCAACAAGGCGGGCAACTCGCCGGCCGACATGGCGTTCGGTCCCTCGCGGTTCTTCATCCCGAAGCCGGACATGGCCGATCTCTTGGTCGGACTCGGTTCCCCGTTTCAGAACAACTGCCGCTCGGATCAGTGCGTCGACGGGAAGTTCTTCGGTGGCGCCGTGACCACGCCGCCCAGGTAAGGCGCCGCCCACGAGCGCTTCGGTTTCTCCCTCTCCCTCTAGGAGAGGACCAAGGGGGTCTGGACCCATCCGCAACCCACGCCTCGCGTCGTGTGGCGCGTTCCATCAAGAGGTGCCCATGGACAGCCTGACGGCGGCCGACATCATGGCCCGATCCGAGGCTACGCTGGCTCCGGAGAGCGACATCTATGACGCGCTGGCGCGTTTACTGAAAAGCCGGCTGACGGGTGCCCCCGTCGTGGATGGCGACGGCGTGTTGCTTGGGATGCTGACCGAACGCGACTGTCTCAAGGTCCTGGTCGGTGGGGCGCTCGATGGTGTGCCAACCGGGAAGGTCAGCGACTACATGACCGCCCCGGCCCAGTCGATCACGCCGGCGGCGAGCCTGTTTGACATTGCCCATATCTTTCTCACCCGCTCGTATCGCAAGCTGCCGGTCGTGGATCGGGATGGCCGCGTGATCGGACAGGTGAGTCGACGTGACATGCTCGTTGCGATCGAGTCCGCTCGCGACAACCTGCGTCTGTATGGTGTGAAGGACGAGCGGCCGACTGACGACATGGGCGTCGATTCCGCGATGAGACTAGCGCGCAGCCGCCGCTAGACTCCAGTGGTGTGACCCTCGCCCGATCATGGGCGCGACGTCAGTCACCGCCGTCCCGATCCGTTCGCACCAACACCGCATCGTCCGAGACCTGTCGCAGGACGTGCAGACGGGCGCCATGCATCTGCATCGTCCGCATACCGCGGTCGGTGGTCACGACGACGGCGCCATCCGGATCCTGCCTGCTCCACTCGGGGACAGGACGCTTCAGGTAGTACTCGAGGCCAAAGTGCCAGGCGCGGTGGAGCTCGTAGGCGCGGATCGGCCCGCCGTCTGCGAGGGTCACCGCGTCTTGGGCCGCGGCACGTGTGCTGAGCTGCGGATCCAGCCGAGGCAGCAAGAGGGCATTCAATTGCCAGAGCGTCAATGCCACCCCCAGCGCCGAGAGAGCGACCACGGCGTGGAGTTGCCCCTTGTTGCCGACATAGCCGGCGGCGAGGGCGGCGACGCCCAGCACGACAGCCAGTGGCCGGACTGCGCCCGCCTCGACACCGGCGCTCTCGACCCCAGGCGCGACAATAAACGTGACCGCCATCGCACCGAGCATCGTCGCCAGACCGAGGCCGAGGGCCCGGCCGCGTGTCGGGCTGCGCAGGGTTGTGCGCGCCAGCGCGTGCGCCAGCAGCATCGCGGCCGCCGGAATGGCCGGCAGCACATACCCGGGCAGCTTCGACTGCGACAGGCTAAAGAAGACCACTGGGAACAACACCCAACTGGCAAAAAAAATCGATGGCGACCCGCTCCACGCCCTGCGTCTCAGTGTCGTAGCCCCGTCCATGACAGCAGCGACGATGGCGGCGGTCCACGGCGCGAGACCCAGCAGTAGGACCGGCCCGAAATACCAGAACGGCTGCGTGTGTTGGAAGACCGGTGTCAGGAAGCGCTGGACGTTGTGCGAGACAAAGAAGACCTGGATGAACTCCGGGTTGCGCAGCGCGCACAGCACGTACCACGGCAGCGCGATGATGGCGAAGCCAGCCAGTGCCCAGGGTCCGGCCAACCGCCACACGTGCGTCCCGCGCCCGGTCAGCAACGCGCCGATCACCGTGCTGCCACCGGCAAGCACGATGCCCGCAGGGCCCTTGGCGAGCACGGACAGACCAAGCGCGACACCGAAGGCCACCTGATAGGCGGACACCCGACGGCCCGGGCTAAGCAGTATCAGCGGGGCGGCGGCGGCCAGCGACAGGGCCAGCGTTCCGGTGAACAGCATGTCCGGTGTCGCGGCGCGCGCGAAGACGAGCACGGCAATGCTCGACGGAAAGACCAGCGCGAACAGGGCGGCGGTCGTCGGGCCGTAGAACCGCCATGCGATCCATCCCAGGGCGAGCATGGTCGTCAGCGCGCCAAGCACCGACGGTAGCCGCGCCGCCAGCTCGCCGTCGCCGAACACACCGTAGCCGAGCGCGGCGACCCAGTAGTACAGGATCGGTTTCTCGAACCATGGTTCCCCGTGGAGGCGTGGGGTGACCCAGTCCCCGCCCGCCGCCATGTCACGGGCGATGCTGGCGTAACGCGGTTCGTCGGGTCCGACCAGGCCGAACGCGGTCAACCCGTCGAAGAAGCAGACGTAGACGACCAGCAACGCCAGTGCGAAGTGTCCGATGATGGCGCCATCGGCTCGAAACCGGGAGGGCTCCCCGCTCTGAGCTGCCCGTTGATCGTCTGGTGCAACCATAGTCGTCCTCGGTATCGGACGGCTGACAGCCGGCCGGCAGATGTCTCGGTCCGCCGCGGCCTGTCTCCGTTCGCCTCGAGAAGAGCCAGAATAGGGTATCGCAAAAAGAGTGTGTCGATTCCTCTTGCAACCCACGCGGCGCTAGGTCAGAATTCACAGAACTGATCGGCGACATTTCACTCCATACGTGATATCGTCGGGCATTCGGCACAGTGGGCCGACCAAATGATTCGGCCTTCGAGGACTTCGGCAGAACGAGGGAGGTGATCGTCCCATGAGTCAGGAGATCATCGAGTTGACAGAGGAGACGACCCAACAGGGCGTGTCCCGACGAAGCTTCATCAAGGGCGCCATTGCCGCGAGCGCGGCGGTGTCGTCATCCAACTATCTGTTCCGTTCGAACGGTGGCGCGCTGCTGGCGCAGTCACCGGCGGCGGGAGCTGTTGAGCGGCTCATCACGCTGAACATCAACGGCCGGAGCCGGCGTCTCGAGGTGCCTCCGATGGAGACCCTGGCGACGTCGCTGCGCTACAAACTTGGGCTGACGGGCACCAAGATCGGCTGTGACCGCGCCGAATGTGGCGCCTGCACCGTGCTGTTGGACGGTGAGCCGAACTACTCCTGTTCGGTGCTGACCCACACCGTGCGTGGTCGTGAGGTCACGACGATCGAGGGGCTCGAAGCCGAGGACGGCACACTGCACCCGATGCAGCAGGCGGTGCTGGAGGAGCAGGGTTTCCAGTGCGCGTTCTGTATGTCCGGGTTCATCATGAACACGGTGGCATTGCTCAACGAGAACTTGAGCCCAACCCGGAAGGACGCGGCTGAGTGGCTTTCGGGTAACCTGTGTCGGTGCGCCGACTACGACAAGATCCTGACGTCCGTGATGCGGGCGGCGGAAATCACGCGGGGGGCCTGACGTGGCTGACTACAAACTGCTTGGGAAGAACTACCAGACACCGGATCTCTACGCGAAGGTCACCGGGCGTTCCAAGTACGCCGAGGATCACCGTGCCGAAGGCATGGTCTTCTGCAAGCTGCTGGTGAGCCCGATGCCACACGCGCGGGTGCGGTCACTTGACATCAGCGCAGCGTTGGCGCTGCCGGGCGTCGAGGGCATCCTGACCGCTGACGACGTGCTCGAGTTCCTGGGGGAAGCCCCCACTGGGCCCGCTGAGACATCCCTGACCAACGAGCCGCACTACGAGGGCGAGCCGATTGCCGCGGTCGCTGCGGTCAGCGAGCAGGTGGCCTCGGACGCCATCAATTTGATCGAGATCGACCTCGAGCCGCTGCCGTTCGTGCTCGACCCGCTGGACAGCCTCCACCCGGGTGGCCCGAACGCTCGGCTGGATGGGAACACGAGGCTTGGTCGTGAGATGGGCGAGGTCAAGTGGACCGAGTCCGACATGGCCGGGGTCGCCACCGGGGAAATCCCGATGGAGGCCGAGGCGACCTCCGAGTGGTCGTATGGTGACCTGGAGGCTGGGTTTGCCGAAGCCGATGTGATCATCGAAGAGCACTCCTACAGCCAGTCGACGTCCCACCAGCCGCTCGAGAGCCGGACGACGATGGCATACTGGGAGGGTGGCAAACTCTACGTCTATCCGTCGCTTCAGAGCACTGCTCGCAGCGTCGGGAGTTTTGCCCGATACGCCGGGATCGAGCCGTCGAACGTGGTGCTCATCAACGAGTTCACCGGCGGCGGGTTCGGTGGCAAGATCACCGGCTATATCCATGCGCAGATTCCCATTCTGCTGTCGAAGAAAATCGGCAAGCCGGTCATGATGCGGATCTCCCGTCGTGAGGAGAACGCCATCGGTCGGTCTCGTCCGGGTGTCCAGGCGCGCATCAAACTCGGCATGCGACGCGATGGCAAGATCACCGCACTGGAGATCCATGGTGTCGGCACCCAGGGTCCCTACGGCGGTTCCGGCGACATGATGAACGTCGGGGGCGTCGGGTCGCTCTGCTACCAGCCGACGGCGGTGCGGATGCGCGGCACGAACGTCTATACGAACACGCCACCGGTTGGTCCGCAACGTGGGCCGGGTGGCGTCCAGTCGATGACGATGCTCGAGCCGATTATCCAGAAGGCAGCGAAGCAGCTCGGTCTCGACCAAGTCGCGGTGCACATCCTGAACGCACCCGAGGGCCAGGCGCTGTATAACGGGCCAGGGCGGACCGGCGAGCGGCCGCACGTGTCGAGTGCATTCGCCAAAGAGGCGATCGCCCAGGGTGCCGAGCTCTTCAATTGGGAAGAGCGCAAGCAGCGGAGCGGTCGTCGCAACGGGTCGAAGGTGACCGGTATCGGTATGAGCCTGAGCGCCTACTCGGCCGGCGCCTCCGGGGTCGACGGACTGTTCGTCATCAAGCCAGATGGCCGGATGTATATCAAGTCCGGTGTTGGCAATCTGGGCACCGGGTCGGCCTTCGACACGATGCGGGCGGCGGCTGAAGGTCTGGATATGCCGTGGGAGCAGTGCGAGATTGCGTGGGGAGACACCAGTCAGCATCTGCCCTGGAGCGCGTCGCAGGGTGGTAGTTCGACGACCCATGCGCACACGCGGTCGAATTGGGCCGCGGCCATGGATGCCCGTCAGAAGATGCAGGAGATTGCAGCACGTGATCTGGGCGGGTCGGCGAGCGACTACGAGATCGGAGGAGAGCGGGTCTATCGCCGCGGCAATCGCTCGCAAGGGATGAGCTTCGCGCGGGTCGCCGAGCGGGCCATCACGCTTGGTGGCAAGTACGACGGCCACGAGCTGCCCGAGGACATTAACGGCATGACCACCGCCTCGGCGACCGCATTGGCCGGGCAAGGTCTCATGGGTGTGGCAAAGGACAACTTCGAGTTGGGTGGTGGCCTGAGGTCGTTCGTCGCCGGGTTCGCCGAAGTTGAGGTGGATGTTGAGACCGGCGACATCAAGATGGTCGACTATGTGGCCGGTAGCGACGCCGGGACGATCATTCATCCCAAGACCTTCGAAGGGCAGATTTTCGGCGGCGCGGTTCAGGGCTTCTCGGTGGCCTTGAGTGCGAAGTGGGTCTTTGACCGACGGTGGGGTCTACTGGTGGCGAAGCGGTTCTATAGTAACCGCCCGCCGGGCATTCTGGACGTGCCGCACGAACAGCCGATGAAGTGGGTCAATGCGGATCTCCCGGATCCGTTCAACCCGCTCGGCGCGAAGGGTATCGGCGAGGCGGCACAGGGCGCTGGGTCGGGCGCGGTTGTGAACGCGATTGCCGATGCGCTGGAGTCGTTGGGTGACGGAAGTGGCGACTTCTTCCGGTCGCCGATCACACGAGACATGATTCTGACGCAACTGGAGCAGGCTCCGACAGGCCACAACCGGCTGACGGCTCACGTCTGAGGGGGGAGTAACTATGGCCGTAATTCGAGACGTAATACCTCAACTCGAGCTGTTCCAGCCGACCAGTGCGGACGACGCCCTGGCGTTGCTGGCCGAGCACGGGTCGGATGCGTGGGTGTATGCCGGTGGGCTCGACACG
>Ga0310122_10000161_pt1 | contig 43052 bp, 42 predicted proteins | sample CB6_Bottom_1051__FD_203503 | JGI IMG/M metagenome (GOLD analysis project Ga0310122, IMG submission 203503) | Marine microbial communities from Western Arctic Ocean, Canada - CB6_Bottom_1051 | ecosystem: Environmental > Aquatic > Marine > Oceanic | place: Canada: Western Arctic Ocean | collected...
GGGTTTGCAGGGCTGTTTCGCTCGTTGTGGCTGAGCTGGCATCAACTGCCGTAGGGCTGACGCCATCATTAATGACTTCGCCAGGAAGCTGGGGCGAGTCCTCTTGTAAAGGCGTAATCTGTACTGCCGGTAGCTGATCTTTTTCCAGCGGTATCGTCTGGGTTTCCGGTGTTTCTGGATCTTCCGCCGTTGTGGTCACAGTGTCATCACTGTCTGGCTGGCGGGGGTCGGGGAGTGCGACTGATTCGGTAGCGTCTTCTTCGCTGAGCAGACGCTTCATTTTACCCCATATGGTCTGGTCGAGATCACGTTTCGGCACATCGACAGTGGTTTCCTTCGAGGGTCTGGCAACGGCTAAAGTACTGGGCCTAAAATCGCCTTGTACGCCGGTCAGTTCATCACCCTGAAAAAATAAAGAAAGTCTTTTTTGTTTTCTGGCTTCTCCACCCGGTTGGGTTGAATAAAGATAATCCCAGCGTTTTTGATGAAAAACATCCATCAGCATGGAAGACCCCATGATGTATAAAACCTGACGTTTAGTCATTTTGGGTCTGAGCTGATTGATCATGTCCTGATTAATAATATTGCCTTGTTGAATGTCTATGGAATAGATACCCGGAAGATTATTCATCACCATTGAGCAAGAGGAGAGCGCTATGCTTGCTGTTATTACAAAAGGATAAATCGAATTTCTCATGATTTATGGAGTTGCAGTGGTTAGATAGATAAAATCATACAGTAAATTAATAGATTATCCTATAAAAGTGTCAGCGGCTATGAGCAAAAAAAGTTACAATCAATTCTCTGCAAACGCAATTGTTATATTGTTGTTTTGACTATCTATATATGGAGATGAAGGATTGGAAAGTAAAGATTTAAGAAAGGCCGGGTTAAAAGTCACTTTGCCGCGTGTCAAAATCCTGGAAATTCTTGAAAAACAGGTTGATCAACGTCATCTTTCGGCAGAGAAGGTGTATAGGATTTTACTCAGTGAAGATGAAGAAATTGGTTTGGCGACGGTTTATCGCGTGTTAACACAGTTTGAAGCGGCGGGCCTGGTGTCTCGACATCATTTTGAAGGTGGGCGTTCTGTTTTTGAATTAAACCGAGGGGTTCATCATGATCACATTATGTGTATGAGTTGTGGCAAGATTGATGAGTTTACCGATGCCCTGATTGAAGAAAGGCAAACCTTTATTGCTGAAAAACTAGGCTACCAATTAACGGATCATAGTTTGTGTCTTTATGGTCTTTGCTCCAAGTGTAAATAATTTTCCACTCTTAATTCTTAAATGTTTAAACCTTTAATTCTATATATTGGTTTGCGGTATACGCGTGCCAAAAGACGAACCCAGTTTATCTCTTTTATTACTTTAACTTCTGTTCTTGGCATTGCTTTGGGGGTTACGGCTTTGATTACCGTGTTATCAGTGATGAATGGATTTGAAGCTGAATTACGTGAGCGTATCTTAGGCATGACCTCTCATACCACGATAACAGGAAGAGATGGCACCTTGCAGCAGTGGCAGCAACTGGAAAAACAGCTCCTTGATTATCCGCATGTTGAAGGTTCGGCTCCCTATGTTAGAGGGCAGGTGATGATTAATGCGGGCAGAAGAGTGAGTGGGGCGGCATTACGGGGAATTCTGCCTGAATATGAGCCAAAAGTTTCAGAAGTAGCGAATAAGATGACCTTTGGCCAATTGTCAGACTTGTCGGCCGGGGGCTTTGGCGTCATTCTGGGCCAGGAGTTAGCCAGTTATTTAGGTGTTATCAAAGGCGATAAGGTCACCGTTATCAGTCCTCAGGTAAATTCCACGCCAGCAGGTATTTTGCCGCGTCTCAAACGGTTTACGGTGGTGGGTATCTTTAAGGTAGGGATGTATGAATATGATCGTAATATGGCGATCATACATATTGCCGATGCGGCCAAATTATTTCGTCTGGGTGATGCTGTCAGTGGCTTAAGGTTGAGGTTAGATGATTTGTTTAATGCCCCGAGAATTTCTCAATCTTTAGCAAGTAAGCTGTATTACGAATATAGAGTCAGTGACTGGACAAAAGCGCACAGTAATTTTTTTAGAGCAATAAAAACTGAAAAAAGGGTGATGTTTATTATTTTATTGCTGATTGTAGCGGTGGCATCTTTTAATATTGTTTCCACGCTGGTGATGGTGGTAACCGATAAACGCTGTGATATTGCCATTTTAAAAACGCAAGGTTTTTCTAATCTTTCAGTGATGGGGGTTTTTATTGTGTTGGGCGGGATTATTGGTATTGTCGGCATCGCTCTGGGAACATTAGGCGGGGTGTTATTGGCGTTAAACATAGAAACTATTGTGCCGGGCATTGAAGGTTTTTTTGATGTTCAGTTCATGGCGGCAGATGTTTATTATATTAGTGATGTGCCTTCAAAACTGGATTGGGCAGACGTCTACTCCATTGCCGGGATAGCTTTTTTATTGTCCCTGCTAGCCACTTTATATCCTGCCTGGCAGGCATCAAGAATCAATCCTGCTGAGGTTTTACGTTATGAGTGATGCTATCATTCTGCAGTGTCAGCAATTATGCAAACATTTTCAACAAGGTGATTTGGACGTTGAAGTGCTGAAAGGGGTGACGCTGTCAGTGAATGCCGGTGAGCGTGTGGCCATAATGGGGGCTTCGGGTTCAGGCAAAAGTACCTTGCTGCATTTGTTAGGCGGCCTGGAAAAGCCGACAGCGGGCACCGTGATTTTAGATGGTGAAAATCTGAATAAAATCAGTGCATCAAAATTATGTAAGGTAAGAAATCGCTCATTGGGGTTTATCTATCAATTTCATCATTTACTGGGTGAATTTACTATTTTAGAGAATGTTGCCATGCCGGTGTTAATTGCTGGGGCGCCAGTGAAGCAGGCACATCAACAAGCCATTGAATTACTGGATAGAGTCGGTTTAGGGCATAGAATTAAGCACAAACCCGGGGAATTGTCTGGTGGCGAAAGACAACGTGCTGCGGTAGCCCGGGCACTGATTAATCGACCGAAATGTATACTGGCAGACGAGCCGACGGGAAATTTAGACAGTAAAACAGCCGAGCAAATTTACCAGTTAATGCTGGAATTAAATCAGGAGTTACAGGTGAGTTTTCTTGTGGTCACACACGACCAGGCATTGGCGCAGCGGATGGATCGGGTTTTACACATGGAAGATGGGGTGATGTTAGCGCCTTGATAGGTGTGGTTTCTGGTTTTTTTATCTAGCTAAGCTGGGGCGTTATTCCGCTGACCTGCTTATGCAGGTTTTTATATAAGCCCAGGCTGCCAAAAATCAATGGGGCAGCATGGGGTGATAAAATTGACCAGCGTATTATCTTTTTCTGTTACGCCATTGTTTGCTGACATTGTATCTCCAGTATAAGCCAATTCCAAAATAACCGAGTAGTGAAGAAACAATGCCTAAGACCAGGCAGCCCAATAAAAACGGGGCGCCTATATCACCTAGGCTGGACAGGATGCTTTCCAGGCTAAATTCAAAATCAGCTCCGAGTGTATCACCTCCTAACAACAATACACCGATGTAATAAGCAAAATAAAACATGGCTGGCATCGTGATTGGATTGGTGATCCAGACCAATGCAACTGAAATGGGTAAGTTGGCTCTAAAATAAAAAGCGGCAACTGCAGCGATAGCCATTTGACCGGGGGTAGGGATCCACGCAGCAAATAAGCCTACAGCAAAAGCCAGCGAGACTGAACGACGGTTTAAATGCCATAAATTAGGTTCATGCAAACGATCTCCCAGAAACTGAAGACTTTTCTGTTGTTTAAGTTTTTCGGGGTCTGGCATGTATTTCTTGAATATTTTTTTTGGCATGTTACTCAGTCTGCAGTTATGTGAACTTTTCCAGTATCCTTAGATTCTGAGGATTCTATCAGGTTTATATGAAACAATTTGGAATATTGAATTTGAAATATGGACTATAGTTTTCAGGTATCAGGCCGTTATAGGCATATCCACTCATTTTATTGTGGGGGAGATGATTATGGAGGTGCACGCTTTTGTTGATGACATTGGCGGTGGCATCTACATCGACTTTGTAGCAGTTCGAGATATTCTTAAGCGGCTAGAAGTGCTGGAAGTCGGCGATATTGCCAGTATATCGATAATAAAATCTATGGGCTTGTACAGCAGGGTCTGAGGTCTTTTCTGGCTGACTTTCTCAACCTCGAGAAAGGGACCGGGCCGTTTAAAGTCGAATTTATACAGCCGCTGGATTAATAGTTAGGCTGTTGATGGGATCGGTTTTGACGCGGGCATGTGCATCCATCCGGCAGCGGGTGTCAGGTTTTTCGGGCGTAGCCAGTTTACGTTGCCGTTTATGAGCTGTTTCAACATAATGTAAATCAATGTTATTTTTGGCACTGTCATTTTTAGCCGGTATTGTGGTTGTTCAGCAATTTTCTGAATTAGCTGGCCCTGTGGGCTGGGCTGGGCTTGCCTTATTAGTGGCCGGTCTGGGATATCTTCGTTGTTGGCGGCTGATGTTTTTTACTACCGGTTTGTTATGGGCGATGTTTTTTGCCAGCCTGCGGATGCAAGACAGCTTGCCAGCACAGTTTGAAGGGCAGCATATTCAGGTCGAAGGTGAGGTGCTCGGTTTGCCACAAGATGATGGCGGGCGTGTACGCTTTGATTTTTTACTGCTAAAGCCGGAGAAAATCAAGGTAAGCAAGATCCGCTTAAGCTGGTATTACCCAAAACAACAGATTAAAGCGGGGCAGTATTGGCAATTTACCGTGAAGTTAAAAAGGCCTCACGGGCGATACAATCCGGGCGGCTTTGACTATGAACGCTGGTTGTTCATGCAGAATATCGGGGCGACAGGGTATGTCAGAAACCAGCCAGCTCCCCGTCTGGTGGCGAAGGCTTCAGCCTTGCACAGTGTAGATACTGTACGTCAGCAGATTGCCGATAAACTGGATCATTTACTTGGGGAAACCGAGAGCAGAGGTCTGATCAAGGCACTGACTATTGGTGACCGGCATGAATTAAGCCGCAAGCAATGGGTGGTTTTCAGGGATACCGGCACCATTCATTTACTGGCTATTTCAGGCTTGCATATAGGGCTGGTATCCGGACTGACTTTTTTATTAATTTTAAAAGTCAGTAGCCTGCTTGCCATTCGGTCACCTCCACGGATGGCTGCGATATGGGCTATCGCGATTGCTGTGTTTTATGCAGCTTTGGCGGGTTTTTCTCTGCCTACCCAGCGAGCCTTGTTAATGCTGACTATTGCTATGGTGGCGATTATCTGGCAACGCAATATAAGGCCTTTCCATACTTTGGCGGTTGCCCTGCTAGCGGTGTTGGTTGTTGACCCCTTAGCGGTGTTGTCTGCAGGTTTCTGGCTTTCTTTTCTAGCGGTGCTACTCATTATTTATAGTCTGTCTGGGCGGTTGGCAAAAGCCGGGGCCTGGCAAAGTGCCATAAAAATTCATGGGGTCACAGCGCTGGGGTTATCACCGGTATTATTATTTTATTTTCAGCAAGTCTCGATGGTGGCGCCGCTGGCAAATGCGGTGTCAGTTCCGCTGATTAGTTTATTGGTGGTGCCTTTGTGTTTGCTGGGGGTGGTGATGCTTTTTGTCTCACCATTACTTGCGGCGGCTATTTTTGATGGGGTTGAGGTGCTATTGCAGGGGATGAGCTGGGTTTTAGCCGAACTGGCAGCTCTGCCTTTTGCCTCTATCATGCTGCCTAAGCCCCCTTTTTATGCGGTGCTGTTAGCGTTGTTGGGGGTTTTTATCCTGTTTTCACCGAAAGGGGTGCCTGCGCGGTGGCTAGGTCTGGTATTGCTGCTGCCTGTCATTTTTCGGGATATTGAAAAACCGGAGTCCGGTGAAATCCACTTGACGGTGTTAGACGTCGGTCAAGGTTTGTCGGTCGCGGTGCAAACACGGCATCATTTTTTACTGTTTGACACGGGGGCGAAATATTCCTCGAAATATGATATGGGGGAGGCCGTTATTGTTCCTTTCCTTAAATATAAAGCTGTCAGCGCTATAGATGTTCTGGTCGTTAGTCATGGTGATAATGATCATATTGGCGGTGTTGATTCTATTCTTGCGCAGCTGCAGGTGAAAAAAATACTCACCAGCGTGCCGCAGCAATTGGCGCAATATACGCCGGTATCTTGTCTGGCTGGGCAAACCTGGGTATGGGATCAGGTGGAGTTTGAAATATTGTCACCACCCTCGGTGAATCAATGGCGAGCTGAGAATAATAACTCCTGTGTGCTTAAAATAAGTGCAAAGCAGATGCGGGTATTACTGACCGGGGATATAGAAGACAAGGCAGAAAAATGGCTAAGTAGGCATGTGGGCGGGCAATTAAACAGTGATGTCCTGGTGGTTCCTCATCATGGCAGTAATACCTCATCAGGCAGTGTTTTTTTAAATCATGTTAAGCCAGCGATAGCTTTGATTCCGGCGGGTTATCGCAATCGGTTTTCATTTCCGCATCCGCCAGTATTGGCGCGATATAAGGAAATGCATACACGCATGTTTAATACGGCGACCGAAGGGGCGATTAGTGTTCGCTTAAAAAACCAGAGGATGAGTGTTGAATCCATACGTGCAAAGCAGCGAAAATATTGGAATCATTAATGTTAAAGGCTGTTTTTCCTGCAATAGCATGCTCAGGAAAATGGCATGCAAAGGTGGCAGGTTGGGGCGATACAGGGTCCGGGGTGATATGCAAAAACCATGGGGCTTATGCTGACGAGGGCGGCATCGAAGCGGAAGATGAGCCGTAGACAATAGTTGTGGCGCAGGCGGTTGAGTGAGGCCACTTGAGTTTTATGGAGGCTATTTTTCGCTGCTAAAAGGACTGTTTTAACTGCCACAGATTCACCTGCGACCAGAAACAAGCTTATGGCGGTTGTTTGCTTGGTTTATAGGCTATTTAATTACCTAGTGCTTTACTCGGGAATTAAATAGTACTAAACTAGTCCACAATAAAAATGGAAATGCCATGCTAAAACTAAGTAAGTTAACTGATTATGCCACTGTTATTCTGAGCCATATGGCAAAGGACTATCTGGGCATGTACGCAAGCCAGGAAATTTCAGAAGGAACCGGTATTGCTCAGCCCACAGTAAGTAAAATTTTAAAAATCCTGGTTAAAGCTAAAATTTTAACCTCGGTGCGAGGCGCAAAAGGGGGCTATTTGTTAGCCAGTGCCCCGGAAAATATCACGGTGGCAATGGTGATTAATGCTCTGGAAGGGCCGATTGCTTTGACGGAGTGCAGTTTGTCGCATAAAAACTGTGATCATGTCCGAGACTGCGACATTCAAGGGAATTGGGGTGTGATCAATCAGAAGATATTAAGCATGCTGGAGTCAGTGACTTTGGCCGATATGTTGGCACCGATAAAACCAGTAAACGAAATTAGAATTTCCGCCAGTAGTTTTTTTAGATAGAGTATTTTATGTCATCAAGTGCACAAGAAATTGAAAACCTGATTGCTCAGGATTACAAACAAGGGTTTGTTACCGAGATTGAAGTCGAAACCTTTCCCCCAGGATTGGATGAAGAGGTGATCGCTAAATTGTCAAAGATCAAAAATGAGCCTGACTTTATGTTGGAATATCGACTCAAAGCTTTTCGACATTGGCAGACCATGAAGGAACCTAATTGGGCGCAATTGAATATTGAACCGATTGATTATCAATCCATCAGTTATTATTCGGCTCCTAAAAAGAAAGGCGATGGTCCGCAAAGCCTTGATGAGGTGGATCCGGAATTATTAGAGACCTATAAAAAGCTGGGTATTCCTCTGGATGAACAGGAACGGTTGGCCGGTGTTGCAGTGGATGCGGTGTTTGATAGTGTTTCAGTCGCGACCACCTTCAAAGGCAAGCTGAAAGATGCCGGGGTTATTTTCTGCCCTATTTCAGAAGCTTTGCAAGAATACCCTGAATTAGTTAAACAATATTTAGGCACAGTCGTGCCAGAAACAGATAATTTCTTTGCAGCGTTAAATGCCGCTGTTTTTACCGATGGTTCTTTTGTTTATATTCCTAAAGGCGTGCGTTGTCCCATGGAATTATCCACCTACTTTAGAATTAATGCCGCCAATACAGGGCAATTTGAACGGACCCTGATTATTGCTGATGCGGACAGTCATGTCAGTTATCTGGAAGGCTGTACTGCACCCATGCGTGATGAAAACCAGTTGCATGCTGCTGTCGTTGAATTGGTAGTAATGGACAATGCAGAAATAAAATACTCAACGGTACAAAACTGGTATCCCGGTGATGAGAATGGGGTAGGCGGTATTTATAATTTTGTGACCAAACGTGCTGAATGTCGAGGGCATAACTCCAAAGTATCCTGGACTCAGGTAGAAACTGGCTCTGCCATTACCTGGAAATATCCTAGTTGTGTTTTATTGGGTGATAATTCCATTGGCGAGTTTTATTCAGTGGCATTGACCAATAATTACCAGCAGGCGGATACCGGTACCAAGATGATACATATTGGTAAAAACACCAGCAGTACCATTATTTCCAAAGGTATTTCAGCCGGCAAGGCTCAGAACACCTATCGAGGTTTGGTAAAAGTGGGTAAAGGGGCAGAAAATGCACGTAATTATACCCAATGTGATTCCTTGTTAGTCGGTGATAAATGCGGTGCACATACTTTTCCATATATAGAAGTGAAACAGCCTTCCGCGCAAGTAGAACATGAAGCCACCACCTCTAAAATTAGCGAAGACCAGTTATTCTTTTGTCAACAACGCGGGCTTTCAGCAGAAGATGCGGTGTCGATGATTGTGAATGGCTTTTGTAAGGAAGTGTTTAAAGAGTTGCCGATGGAATTTGCGGTAGAAGCACAAGCACTATTAGGCATTAGCCTAGAAGGCTCAGTCGGTTAAAACTACCGATATTATTAGAACTAGATAAAAAAGATTACGCAGGAAATAAAGAATGCTCAATATAGAAAACCTTCACGTTAACGTCGGCGATAAAATTATCCTTAAGGGTTTGAATTTACAGATAAAACCCGGTGAGGTTCATGCCATTATGGGGCCAAATGGTGCAGGGAAAAGTACGCTTTCTCATGTGCTTTCAGGCAAAGCAGGCTATACAGTCACTCAAGGTAAAGTGACTTATGCAGGCCAGGATTTATTGGACATGGATCCTGAGTTAAGAGCTCGAGAAGGGGTTTTTCTAGCCTTCCAGTATCCGGTGGAAATTCCCGGTGTGAGCAATATTTATTTATTAAAAGCCGCTTTAAACGCTATTCGTAGACATCAGGGTTTAGATGAAGTGGATGCGATGGATTTTTTAACCTTGGTTAAAGATAAGATTAAATTGCTGCAAATGGATGAACAATTTCTGTATAGAGCCGTTAATGATGGGTTTTCAGGTGGCGAAAAGAAGCGCAATGAAATTCTTCAGGCAGCGATACTTGAACCTAAGTTATGTATATTGGATGAAACAGATTCGGGTTTAGATATTGATGCTTTAAAAGTTGTAGCCAATGGTGTCAACTCCTTACGTACAGAGGAACGATCATTTTTGATGATTACCCATTATCAACGGATGCTGGATTATATTAAACCAGATTTTGTGCATGTTTTGGCTGACGGTAAAATTGTGAAATCAGGTGGTCCGGAGCTGGCTTTAGAATTGGAAGCAAAAGGCTATCAATGGGTTCAAGAGAAGGTAGCATAATGGGGGGTTTGCAAAAATATAAAGCAGATTACCAGCAGTTAATTGCCGAGCTTCCTGGCCAATCTTTAAACTGGTTGCAGCAGTTGAGAGCCGATGCTTATGCAGCGTTTTCCGAGACGGGGTTTCCCTCACTAAGAGAAGAAGAGTGGCGTTATACTAATGTTTCTGCCATCGAAAAGAAATTATTTTCGCCTTTAGTCAGTGCTGATAGCAGTACCTTGGATACAGCATGGCTGGATACTTATGCTCTGAAAGATGCTATCCGCATTGTCATTGTTAACGGTCGTTTTTGTAAGGAACATTCTTCGCTAGAAGGCTTGCCTGCAGCTGTGACTGTGTCCAGTATGGCGGATGCTCTGGAACAAAAACCGCAATTAGTTGAACAATATCTGGCGCAAGCCGTGGGTCATGAAAAACATAGTTTTGTGGCCTTTAATACGGCATGGTTTAGCGATGGTTTGTTGGTTCATGTGCCCGCACAGCTAGTATTGGAACAGCCGATCCAATTGCTTCATGTGGTGACACAAGCCGATTATTTGGCGACCAGTCGAAATATAGTGGTAGTCGAAGAAATGGCGCAAGCCAAAGTGATTGAAACGTTTGTCGGGGAAAGCAATGCTTATTTAACGGCATCTGTCACCGAGGTATTTGTTGAAGAAAATGCCGAGTTAAGCCTGTATAAAATGCAAAGTGAAAGCGATAAAGCGTATCATTTTGGCGGCACTTATGTGAAGCAAGCCAGACACAGCCGTTTTAAGCATCATAATTTTGCCTTTGGCAGTTTGTTGGCCAGAAATGATGTACACACAGATTTAGATGTCGCCTCTGAATGTGATTTGAATGGTTTGTATCTGGGTATCAAGCGTCAGCATATAGATAACCATACCCGGATTAATCATTTGCAGCCGCATGCGATTAGTCGTGAATTGTATAAAGGTGTTTTAAACCAACGGGCAAGAGGTGTCTTCCAGGGTCTGGTTTTTGTAGCTGAAGATGCGCAAAAAACTGATTCAACCATGAACAACCGCAATCTATTGTTATCTGCTGACGCCGAAGCCGATGCTAAACCGCAGTTGGAAATTTATGCGGATGATGTGAAATGCGCGCATGGGGTCACTGTTGGACAATTAGAAGATAAATCTGTTTTCTATTTAAAATCCAGGGGCTTAGATGAAGAAACGGCCAGGAACGTATTAACGTTTGCTTTTGCTAATGAAATGGTTGAAAAAGTGGCATTGAAAGATTTGCATGCGATGGTACTTGATCAATTGTTACAAAGGTTTCCACAAGAGCACGTGGATAAAGAATGGTTATGACTTGTTTGATCACTTGCTAAACTATTCTTGAATCTTAGTTGCGACACTATAGATATTTCATTATCTGCCTAACTATTCATCACTTATTGCTAGAAATAACACGATTTAAATGACAACATTTTCCATAGAAAAGATCCGTGAAGATTTTCCTATACTCAAAGAAAAAATTCGTAACAAACCGTTGGTTTATCTGGATAATGCAGCAACCTGCCAAAAACCCCAAGTAGTGATTGATAGCATTTCGCATTTGTATACCCACGAATATGCCAATGTTCACAGAGGTGTTCATACTCTGAGTGTAAAAGCCACAGATCGATATGAAGGTGCCCGGGAAAAGGTTAAAAACTTCATTAATGCGCAAAGCATCAAAGAAATCATTTTTGTAAAAGGCACCACCGAAGCCATTAATTTGGTTGCGCAAACGTTCGGTAAGGCCAATATAAAAGCAGGGGATGAGATCATCATTACCGCCATGGAACATCATTCCAATATTGTGCCCTGGCAAATGCTCTGTGAAGAAACCGGTGCGGTGTTAAAAGTAGCGCCGATTAATTTGCAGGGTGAATTGATTTTTGCCGAGTATGAAAAGCTCATCAGTGACAAAACAAAACTGGTTGCAGTCGTGCATATGTCTAATGCCTTGGGTACCATTAATCCTGTAGAAAAGATTATTGCTGCTGCCAAAGCTAAAAATATTCCCGTTTTATTGGATGGTGCTCAGGCCATCCCTCACATGTCTGTCGATGTGCAAGCGCTGGATTGCGATTTTTACGCATTCTCGGGCCATAAATTATATGCGCCTGCGGGTATTGGTGTGTTGTATGGAAAACAGGCATTATTAGAAGCGATGCCTCCTTATCAGGGTGGGGGCGATATGATCCGAAAAGTCACCTTTGAAGAGACTGAATATAATGGTTTGCCCTATAAGTTCGAAGCCGGAACGCCCAGTATTGCGGATGTCGTCGGTTTAGGTGCCGCTATTGATTATTTGACTGAAATTGGCATGGATAATATTGCCAGTTATGAGGCGGAGTTGCTGCAATATGCCACAGCAAAAGCCAAGACAATTAAGGGCTTAAGAATAGTGGGAGAAGCCCGGGAAAAAGGGGCTATTTTATCCTTCGTATTAGATAAAATTCATCCTCATGATATAGGAACTATGTTGGATAGTTTAGGTATTGCTATCAGAGCTGGCCATCATTGTGCCATGCCAGTGATGGATTTCTTTGCCGTGCCGGCAACAGCAAGAGCTTCATTTGCTGTGTATAATACTAAGGAAGAAATTGATATTTTAATGAATGGCATAGAGCAACTGATAGAGGTATTTGGCTAATGTTTGATGATTTACGGGATCTTTATCAGGAAGTGATATTTGACCATAACAGAAATCCACGAAATTTCAGGGTCATGGAAAACCCTGATAGAGAGGTCGAAGGTTTTAACCCTTTATGTGGCGATCGCTTAACCTTGTTTTTAAAGATGCAGGGTGATGAAATTATTGATGCCAGTTTTCAAGGTTCGGGCTGTGCTATTTCTACCGCATCCGTTTCATTAATGACTGAAATAGTCAAAGGAAAAACAGAAAATGAAGCCGAAGAGTTATTTCACCAATTTCATGCCATGACCACGGGTAAAGAAGGTGAGGTTGATTTACAAGTCATTGGCAAGTTGGCGGTTTTGGCTGGGGTCAGAGAATATCCTGCGCGAGTCAAATGTGCGACTCTGGCTTGGCATACTCTGGATGCAGCTTTAAAGAACGAAGAAAAATCAATTTCTACTGAATAATTAGCGGTCATGTACCACGGGAAATTAGCGGTACTTTGTCTGCAACAAGATGCCTTATCTGAAGCCATTTGTCTGGCGCAAAGATTGGATGTGCCGCTATATCAAGAGATAAACCCAACCTTTCCCGAGCTTTTTTTTCTGACCTGGCGTGATGGCTGTCTCAAATTATTAGATAAGGCGCTGCTAAAAAAAGGCGGATTATCGGTAGATATAGAGCCACGGTATGGTGAGCAACATTCCTGGCCTGCCCCCAAAAAAGGGGTCTTAGCACAAGCCATAGGACGAAAAACAAAAACTGTTGTCGATGCCACCACAGGATGGGGGCAAGATAGCTTGCATATCTTTCGAATGGGATATGCATTGCGTTGTATAGAGCGATCGCCTGTCATGCACGCGTTATTGGAGGATGGTTTTAAGCGTTTATCGAACAAAGACTGGGTCGTTCAGCTGGCACTCAAAGCGCCTGAATTATGCTTTGGCAATGCCTGTGATGTATTATCTACCTTGGATGAAAATCCAGAGTGTATTTATATAGACCCCATGTTCCCAGTGAAAAGAAAAAAATCTGCATTAGCTAAAAAGTCGATGACCGTATTGCGTGATCTTCTGGGTGATGATGAAGATAAAGCACAGCTGTTTGCGATGGCCTTGAAAACAGCCACTAAAAAAGTGATTGTAAAATGTCCGGATTATGCAGACCCCCTAGCGGGAAGGCCTGATGAAAGTTTTAAAAGCAAGTTGCTTAGATATGATGTTTACCTAACAAGATAATATGACAGACTGGATTGATATTTGTGCAGAAAATGCATTGAGTGATGGCGAGCATCTCATTGTAGATGTCGATGGAACAGAGGTTGCCATTTTTAAATTAGACGGACAGTTTTATGCCATTGAAGATGTCTGTTCGCATGATGGTGTTGAAATCGCCAGTGGTTTGCTGGAGGGTGATGAAATTGTGTGTCCTCGGCATGGTGCCCGTTTTTGTGTGAAAACAGGTGAAGTGAAATGCGCGCCTGCGTATGAAAACATTGATACCTTTCCTATCCGGTTAGATAATGGACGGGTTCAGGTCAGAGATAGTCGCTGGGATTAAAATAATTAAAACGCCTTAGTATTATGATGGATTTTTTTGTTTGGGATATAGACCCTTTATTTATTTCCTTCGGGTTTCTGAAGATACGCTGGTATGGCTTAATGTTCGCATCAGCCTTCATATCCAGTTATGTATTAATGAGCTGGATGTATCAAAGAGAAAACCAGAATACGGAAGAGGTTGATGACCTGCTTTGGTATGTAGCTATTGGAACCATTGTGGGTGCAAGGTTAGGTCATTGTCTGTTTTATGATCCTGCCTACTATCTCGGTCATCCCCTGAAAATTTTAGCTTTTTGGGAAGGTGGTCTAGCGAGTCATGGCGGTATTATTGGGATTGTTTTTGGCTTGTATCTATATCAACGGCGAGTGACACAATCTTATGCCTGGTTTTTAGACCGGGTTGCTGTGGTGTGTGCTTTAGGCGGAACGTTTATCCGGCTAGGTAATTTCTTTAATTCAGAAATTGTGGGGATACCGGCTACGGTTCCATGGGCTGTGGTTTTCAGGCGAATAGATTTGTTGCCTCGGCATCCTGTGCAATTATATGAATCCATTTCCTATTTTTTTATTTTTTTACTGTTGCTCACTCTCTATATCACGGTAAAAGACAAAATAAGGCCCGGCGTTATTTTTGCCACGTCTTTAGTGGCCGTGTTTACCGCACGTTTCTTCCTTGAGTTTGTTAAAACACAACAATCTGGTTATAGTCATGAATTCTGGATGTCTACAGGCCAATGGCTAAGTATTCCTTTTTTGCTGGCCGGGTTGTGCTATATCGTTTTTTCCTGTTATAGAAAAGCTGAATAAACTGGCAAAGAGTCCAGATACATTCCTTAAATCTCTGTTTGAGATTGCTTCAGCTATTGTATTTGCCTGCGACAGGCGTGCAGCAACCGCAGTTTAGCTGAGCTCAATAAAGGTCTGGAGCGCCGGTCAGGTGTTACGGCCGCTGGTACCGTGGATCTTGAGTAGCTGGTTGTAAATTTAAGTCATTAAGAACACCTGCTCTGTTATAATACACGGTTAATTTTTAAATTAAAGTCAAGGCCTTTTGCTGCTTGGTTTTATGAGTCGATTAGCATTCATGCAAGAAATAAACCCAATAAAAAATACTATCGTAGACCTCGGTAAGCGAGGGGCTGACCTTAAAGACTATCTCGATTTTACGACTAAGAGTGAAAGACTGGTCGAGGTGCTCATGGAGCTTGAAGACCCCGCAGTGTGGAATGATCCAGCACGTGCGCAAGCCTTAGGAAAAGAACGGGGCTTACTGGAAGGCATCGTTAATACCGTGATTGATTTAGAACAAGGATTGACTGATGCCCGGGAATTATTGGATATGGCGGTGGAAGACGAAGATGAAGAAACTATCGACACCGTGATTGAAGATCTGCAACAATTTGAAAACAAAGTCGCCGCCTTGGAGTTTCGACGCATGTTTTCGGGTGAAATGGATGCCAATAATGCATTTTTGGATATCCAGTCAGGTTCGGGTGGTACAGAAGCTCAAGATTGGGCCTCTATGATTGAGCGCATGTATTTGCGTTGGGGTGAGCGTAAAGGTTTTAAGGCGGAGTTGCTGGAAGAATCACAAGGTGAGGTGGCGGGTATTAAAAGTGCGACTATTAAATTTGAAGGCGAATATGCCTTCGGCTGGTTGCGCACAGAAATTGGTGTCCATCGCCTGGTTAGAAAATCACCTTTCGATTCAGGTAGTCGACGGCACACTTCCTTTGCTTCTGTGTTTGTGACACCAGAGATTGATGATGATATCGAAATAGAAATAAATCCTGCTGATTTACGGGTTGATACCTATCGTGCCAGTGGTGCTGGTGGGCAGCATGTGAACAAAACAGAGTCTGCCATTCGTATCACGCATGAGCCCAGTGGTATTGTCGTACAATGTCAAAATGATCGCTCCCAGCATAAAAATAGGGATACAGCGATGAAGCAATTGAAAGCTAAACTGTATGAACTGGAAATGTCCAAGCGATCAGAATCCTTGCAAGCGGTAGAAGATAGTAAGTCAGATATAGGTTGGGGGAGTCAAATCCGTTCCTATGTGCTGGATCAATCAAGAATTAAAGATTTAAGGACGAATGTTGAAACAGGAAATACCCAAGCTGTACTGGATGGTGATTTAGATCAGTTTATAGAAGCCAGCCTGAAGCAGGGTTTGTAAAGATTAAGCCTATTGGACATCGTCTCGACGCAGTCATATTCCAATTCTACGAAAAATAACAAGTGATATAAAAATGTCAGAAAACCAACAAGACGAACAAGAACAAATTAAACAACGCCGTGCTAAATTAGCGCTATTACGTGACAATGGCATTGCTTTTCCCACAGATTTTCGTCGTAATGAAGTGAGTTCTGAGTTATTAGCTGCACATAATGAAAAAACTAAAGAAGAACTGGAAGAGCAAGCTGTACGTGTAAAAGTTGCAGGCAGAATCATGACGCGTCGTATCATGGGTAAAGCCAGTTTTTGTCATATCCAGGATATGTCGGGGAAAATCCAATTGTATGTGACCCGAGATGCTTTGCCTGAAGGCTTTTATAATGAACAATTTAAAAAATGGGATATCGGCGATATCGTTGGTGCCGAAGGTCAGTTATTTAAAACCAAAGTAGGTGAATTGAGTGTTAGAGTCGATGCTATTCGTTTATTGACTAAAGCGTTACGCCCTTTACCCGAAAAATTTCACGGTGTAGTCGATCAGGAAATCAAATACAGACAGCGTTATCTGGATTTGATTATGAATGACGAATCACGCAAGACTTTTTTAATGCGTTCTAAAATCGTCGCTTATATTCGCCAGTTTTTTGCCCAGAGAGATTTTCTGGAGGTTGAAACACCGATGATGCAAACTATTCCAGGCGGTGCAACGGCGCGCCCTTTTGAAACGCATCACAACGCTTTAGATATGGGCTTGTTTCTACGTATTGCCCCGGAGCTTTATCTGAAGCGTCTGGTTGTGGGGGGCTTTGAGCGCGTATTTGAAATTAACCGTAATTTCCGAAATGAAGGCTTGTCTACGCGACATAATCCAGAGTTTACCATGTTGGAGTTTTATCAGGCTTATGCCGAATATGGTGATTTAATGGATTTGACTGAAGCCATGTTAAAAGGCTTGTCTGAAGATATCGTTGGTAATACAGTCGTCACCTATCAAGGTGAGGCCTATGATTTTGGTAAGCCCTTTGACAGAATGACGGTGGTTGAATCTATTTTGCATTTTAATCCGGATTTAACATTAGCCCAGATTGATAATCGAGAGGCTGCGGTTAACGTCGCCGAACAACTGCATATCCCGGTAAAAGAAGGCTATGGTTTAGGTAAAATTCAAATTGAAATCTTTGAAAAAACAGTGGAGCATCGCTTGATGAACCCCACTTTTATTACCGCTTATCCGGTAGAGGTTTCTCCCTTGGCGCGACGTAATGACCTTGATCCGCATGTTACCGATCGATTCGAATTCTTTGTCGGTGGCCGTGAAATAGCCAATGGTTTTACCGAGCTGAATGATTCTGAAGACCAGGCAGAGCGGTTTCAAAAACAAGTGGAAGAAAAAGAAGCCGGTGATGATGAAGCCATGCATTTTGATGCAGACTATATTGTCGCTCTGGAGCATGGAATGCCACCCACTGCAGGAGAAGGGATTGGTATAGACCGGTTGGTGATGCTGTTCACCGATGCTCCTTCTATTAAAGATGTCTTGTTATTTCCCCAGATGAGACCCAAAGGCTAAGACGCACTCAGGATTTTCTCGATAGCAAGGCCTGGAATGATCAGCCATGGTTAGGTGGCCCCAGGCGTCTTTATTTTTTCGCTAGGGGCCAGGGCTTTGTCATGAGGTCTGAACCTGCTTCTTAGCGTATAAGATCAACCCCCGTTTTATCTTATTGCAGCAAAGGGCGCAGCAAATGTGCAGCCCCCTTTGCTTTGCTATGGTCGCTAATGATAAACCTAAGTCATTATCGGGGATCCGTCACTGCAATTGACTTGCTCCTCCGCTTAAACCTGTGGCGGGCATCAAACCGGCGAGGAACAATCGACGGCGTGGCGTTGCATCTATTCGAAGTGAGATTGGCGAAGGCTTAATCTTGTTTGTTCATGCCGCAAATGAACAGCGATAACAGAAGACTATCGCAGCTGTTATGTAGTCCTTAAATGGCCCCATATGTTAGCGGGCCAATAATGCTTTAAATTTAGAAAAAATGAAAAAAATATTCAACAAGAGTTTTATTACTAATCTTATTGCCATTAGCATTATCGCGGTAGGATATCTGTGCCCCATTCACCCGGAACTCATGAAATCCATTGGCTTTTTTGCCCTTTCAGGCGCCATCACCAATTGGCTGGCCATTCATATGTTGTTCGAAAAGGTCCCGCTGTTGTACGGTTCCGGGGTGATTCCAAATCGCTTTGAAGAATTTAAAACGTCGATTAAAGATTTGATGATGAATCAGTTTTTCACCATAGAAAATGTTGAGCAATTTATTCACAACGAAGAGCAACAAGGGGGAAAGGTTCTTAATCTGGAACCTTTAATGGCAGCGGTAGATTACGATAAAGTCTATGAAGGCCTGGTTTCATCCATTATGGAATCTTCATTTGGTGCCATGTTGATGATGATGGGTGGGGAAGAGGCCTTGGTGCCTTTAAAAGAACCGTTTACGGAAAAAATGAAGCTGACCTTACTTGAAATGGTGGAATCAGACCGCTTTAAAGCGGCTTTGGAACAAAGTCTGGATGCGCATAAAATCGGGGAAGATATTCTGCAGAAAGTTGAAATAGTGATTGATAAGCGCTTGAATGAATTAACGCCGCAACTCGTTAAGGAAATGGTGCAGGATATTATTCGACAGCATTTAGGCTGGTTGGTGGTTTGGGGCGGCGTGTTTGGCGGTGCTATTGGTGCGGGTTTCAGTTTTTTATAAATAAGTGTCTGTTATGGGTTCTGTTAAATTAGCTTATGAGGAATATGGTGATCATTCCAGTGAGCCTTTACTATTGTTGCATGGTTTTTTTGCATCCTCTCGGAATTGGCGGCTAATTGCCAAAAAACTCGCTGAGTTTTACCATGTTTATGTCTTAGACTTGCGTAATCATGGCTTGTCACCTCACGTACCGACGATGGACTATCCTGCTATGGCAGACGATCTGGCTGGGTTTATGGATGCGCATGGATTGCAATCTGCCAGTGTCCTGGGGCATAGCATGGGCGGTAAAGTGGCGATGTGGTTAGCCTTGATGCAACCCGGGCGCATTAACAAGCTCATCGTCGCTGATATTTCACCGGTGAGTTATCAACATAGTTTTGATAATACCATTCAGGCACTCAAGCAACTTCCATTGCATGACATCAGTAATCGCAAACAGGCGGATGACTTTTTAGCGTTACACATTGCTGAGCTGGATTATCGTCAGTTTTTATTACAAAATTTACAATTGAAAGGGGGGGCATATTCCTGGCGTATTGATCTGGATGTTTTTTATCAATCAGCAGATGCTATTGTCGCTTTTCCAAAGCCCCGGTTATTATCTCCCTATGAGGATAAAGTGCTGTTTATTATGGGTGAAGACTCCACTTACACTAATACTAACGCTATATATAAGCACTTTCCGGAAGCAGATATTGTGATTCTAAAAGATACGGCGCACTGGTTACATGTACAAAGCCCGGATGCATTTTGTGCCAGCGTTATAGAATTTATGCATTAAAAAATAAACAAAATCCCATGTTTGCCGCTATCTAGCTTATGACGGGTTGCGGGTTAATTGAGATGATGACGCTGGAAAGAGTGGTGTTGAGTTGTTTGCTGACGAGTTCTGCGTGTTATGCTGAATATTTTTCGGCATCTTTATTAAGCGCAGACTGGAAAGTTGAACAGGCCGCTTCTTTATGCCGGTTACAACAGGAGATTCCCCTATACGGTGTCGCTGATTTTGTGCATCAAACCGGTGAGTCTTTGCGGTTCTCAATCAGTGAGGAGCGATTTAAGTCGAAAATTGTAAAATCCAGCTTAACCCTTGATGTGCCGCCCTGGCGACATCAGTCTGTGTTGCGTAAAGCCCATTTACTGTCACTGGGTTTAAACAGAGACTGGAAAAAAGTCTGTTTTTTAAGCCGTGCAGTCAAGTATTAAATACCCATGTACTTAAGCAATTAACGAATGCAGTCAGATATATTAACGACGTGCAAGGCGCCGAACTTGTAATTGTTAGTGATACCGCCATTGCCGGTGGCCGTGATAACAACTGGTTTGTACAGCGGGCAAAAGTGATTGAAGGTAAACTGAATGATCTGGGTGTGGCAAAAAATAAAATCAGCATAAAAGCGGGGGTTCATACGGCTTCGAGCGATAGGTAAGTGATTCAATTACATGTTTTTGGCCCGGATTCACTCAGCTCTATTTATTATCGTACAGGCAATACTCAGTTAACAGTAATCGAAAAAAAAGTTTAAGTCTACTTGTGCAATATGCTCAGGTGTTTTTACCTGATAGATCGTTAATTATTAGCAGTTATACGGATTCTAAAGGAAAAAAAGCTAATAATTTAAAGGTTTCACAGCAAAGAGGCGATGTCATTAAGCACTATTTAATCGCTCAGGGAATGGATGAGAAAAAGCTACAGGTCAGGGCTTATGGGGAAAGACACCCTGTTAAAAGCAATCGATTCCCCAGCGGTAGAGCCCGGAATAGACGAGAAATTATTTATTTTGTGCGCTGATTCAACGAGTTATGACAGAGTTGTAAGTCTTTTAAGAGTGTGTTCCTGATGAATCCGCAGATTCCTCTTGTTTGGACGGCTAAGCAAGATTTCGTTGATATTGGCCCTTGTTTTTAGATAGGTCTTGGCATTGCACATGCTTATGTGGCAAAAGATTGCTGATGCTTGCTAGCCTCATCTTTGTTTAATAGCGTATGGAAGGTGCTGGTTTTATCTGTCTATGCCTATATCAGTGAATACGCCTATGATACAATTTATGTCAATCAGTGGGCGTACGCCTGTACGTTCACTCTGGCTCATTTTTAATTATTCAAGGTAAAAAAAACAACTTATGATCTTATTTAAAAAATTTGTTTTGGCTTTATTTATCAACATCGCCATGTTGGCAATTCCTTCGACTGTTGTTGCAGGAGAAGAAATTTCACAAGAAAGTGTGGTTGCCGCATTAAAGGAAGCGATTTCTTTTTCAGAAGAAATTGTTGCAGGTATTCAAAGTGGCGCTGAAGCAGATACGATTGAACAGTTATATAAGCAAGTAAAGTATGCTATTAAACGGGTTGTTATCAGTGATTCAAAATCGGCAGTTCCCCGTGCTAAAGCCAATAAAAGAATGAAAGCATCTCGTAAAGCATTCAGACGTGGGGATTTTGAAAAAGCAGCATCGCTAGCGACTGACGGTGTTAAATATTATAAGCAGACTTTATCGAATAAAATTTAGATACGGGATAGCAAGGTAGAAAACCGCTCGTGCTTCAGGGAGGGTGAGCAGTTTTTCAAGTCGGCTTTCTTCTGGTTTTCCTAAGGGATTATCACGCGGGTACGTGTCTGTTGCGACATCCTGTATGTCGTTGATGACTCCATTGGTATGGAATGTTGTGGGTTTTGCCCGGAAAAATAAGGATTAAGTCCTCTGGGGGCGGTAAAGGTGCTTGAAAGTTATCAAAAGATGCTTTCTATTACGTTATAATGAAGGATTTTTAGGTTTAAGTGTCAGGGTGTTATGTCGGAAATCAATAAAGTTGTGTTGGCCTATTCGGGCGGTTTAGATACTTCTGTTATTTTAAAGTGGTTAGAGGAAGTTTATTCTTGTGAAGTAGTTACCTTTACTGCTGATATTGGTCAGGGGGGGGAAGTCGAACCGGCAAGAGCAAAAGCAAAAGCGATTGGTATTAAAGAGATTTATATTGAAGATTTGCGTGAGGAGTTTGCCAGGGATTATGTTTTTCCTATGTTTCGTGCCAATGCGGTATATGAAGGCGAATATTTACTGGGTACATCTATAGCAAGACCTTTGATTGCCAAGCGATTGATAGAAATTGCCAATGCCACGGGGGCTCAGGCTATTTCCCATGGCGCGACGGGTAAAGGTAATGATCAGGTGCGTTTTGAATTAGGTGCCTATGCCTTGCGTCCCGATATTCAGATTATTGCGCCATGGAGAGAATGGGACCTCAATTCTCGGCAATCTTTGCTGGCTTATGCTGAGAAGCATGGCATTCCTGTTGAAATGAAAAAGGGTAAGGCATCGCCTTATTCGATGGATGCCAATTTATTGCATATTTCTTATGAAGGTGGCATTTTGGAAGATCCTTGGGCAGAGCCTGAAGAGGATATGTGGCGATGGAGTGTGTCCCCCGAAAATGCACCCGATCAATCCACCTATATTGAATTGAGCTATGAGAAAGGGGACATTGTTGCGATTGATGGTGAAGCGCACAGTCCCGCCGAAGTCATGGAAAAACTGAATCAGTTAGGGGGCGATAACGGAGTGGGTCGACTGGATATTGTGGAAAACCGTTATGTCGGCATGAAATCCAGAGGGTGCTATGAGACGCCTGCGGGTAGCATAATGTTGAAAGCACACCGGGCGATTGAATCGTTAACTCTGGATAGAGAGGTTGCGCATTTAAAAGATGATCTGATGCCTCGATATGCCTCTTTAATTTATAATGGTTATTGGTGGAGTCCTGAGCGGACTATATTGCAGGAGATGATTGATGCTTCTCAAGTCCATGTGAATGGACAAGTGAAGGTTAAGCTATATAAAGGGAATGTTTCTATTGTAGGGCGAGCGTCAGAAACCAATAGTTTATTTGATGAGAGTATTGCTACTTTTGAAGATGATGGCGGGGCATATAATCAGAAAGACGCGGAAGGGTTTATTAAATTGAATGCTTTGCGGTTGAGAATTGCAGCTAAAAATAAAAGGTTCTGAAATCTTGAGCGTTAAAGGTAACGGCTAGAGTGAGGTGTATATGAAATTATTCAGGCATGTTTTATTTAAACTTGTATAATGCAAATTCGTGTGTCTATTACAAACCCTTTTAGGGAATAATAATAAAAATAATGAGTGTAATATGCGTGATCTAAAATCAGAATTAGCTGATGTTGCTAAGCACAACTTGGTAGTTCTGCAGAATATGCCACAACATCATGAACTGGTGAAAGCCAATAAGGTTCTGTTGTTGGTTGTATGTTCGCTTATGCTTGTTATTTTTTTATTAGGATTTTTAATTTTGCCCGACAATGAAATGTTGGAAAATTATAAAGCCAGTCAGCAAATTTCTCCTGTTGTTTATACGATGAATAACCCTGCATTAACGGATGAAATTAATCTTTTAAAAGGCCAGTTTTTCGGTTTGGTTAGTGGATCCATCGAAAGTAAACTGAGAACCCTGGAAGAAAGTATCCAGATGGGTCAGATAAATACATCGTTAGGTACGATTCAGGATTTAAAGAATGACATCAAGGTTTTACAGTCGTATTCTATGGTTCCTGTCAAGAAAGCGGTGAAAAGCTCGGTGAGTGACCGGGTATTGAAGGAGGTTTCTCAGTTAAAAAGTCTGATTTATCTGACTTTAACTTCGTGTGGTTTGATTATCGCGGCTATTGGCGGAATCTGGATAAAGCACAATTATCGCCTGGTCTATGAGGGAAAAAGAGCGGCGCTTGGCAAGCGGGATAGTTGGTAAGAATTGCAATGCATTATTGCAGACAAAAAAAAGCCGCTCTTATAGCGGCTTTTTTTGTCTGCGTAAAGCTTAAGCGATTATTTGCTCAAGTATTTGTAGACAGCAGCGATGGCTTCGTCTTCTGAGTAGCCTGATTTTTTGACAGGACCTACAGCCATGATTGCAGCTACTGCTTTAGGCATACCATTTTTACCATTTTTCACAGTATTCGAGAAAGATGCCAGGTCTAATTCACCCGCTTTGATTAATGAAGCGAGTTGAGGATTAGAGGCGATATCGTGACAAGCACCACATCCACGACCGAAAGCACGGTCATATATTTTTTTGCCTACTTTTAATTCGTCAGCCGCTAAAGCTTGTCCGCTTAAAGCGATTAAAGCAACACCTGCAAGTGCACCTAATGATTTCTTCATTTTATTTCTCTCAATTGTGATTAAAAAATAACCAGCCACAGCACTAAAGTAAATAGCTAGCATAAGTAATGATTAATCCAGTAAATGGTAGTCTATTTTTTAGATAAATTCAATTATATTTAGTGTATAGCATTGTATACACTCTCTATTTTCCTTGTTTTAAGTGAATGCCGACTGAATCAATTGCGCCATTTTTACAGATAACCGTTGGCGGCAAAGCGATAAAACTTTTCGTCATTAGTGCTAAAGTGTAATGCCAGCAGGGTCGCTGCGGAGGGATGCCAGCTGGCTGCTTGTTTAGAGTGTCAGTACTGCGACAAGGTGACTGGTTTTACTTGCCAGCGTTCAATGCGTGGTGAGATGTGGCCGAGTAAAAGAAATTAATATTATGTGAAAATTCAGCGGCAGACAGAGTGATGAGTCTGGGGTTTATTTCCTTAGGCTATATACCGGTGGATATCTTGCACAGACGGGTCTGGCGCAAAGCTGCATTGGTTAGGCTATGCAGGGCATTATGGCGTAAGGCAGCGGTAATCGCATGTGTTTTTGGAGGGGTAAATTAAGTGGGCGATGCTGTTTCGAACCATTTCAATTTATCATGTAAGGAGACGACTGTTCCAACAATAATCAGTGTGGGTGCTTTAATGCCTTCACGAACGACCAGTTCAGGGAAAGTTTCAAGTATGCCTGTGATAACACGTTGATGAGGCGTTGTTCCCTGTTGAATAATAGCAATAGGATGGTTTTTAGGGCAGCCGTGTTTTATTAATGAATGGCATATTTCTTTCAGGCCAGAAAGTCCCATATAAAACACAATGGTTTGATTGGCGGCTGATAATTGCGGCCAGTTGAGGTTGGTGGAATTGTCTTTAAGATGGCCGGTCACAAAGGTACATGATTGAGCGTGATCCCTGTGGGTTAAAGGAATGCCCGCATAAGTTGCGCAGCCTGAAGCTGCAGTGATGCCTGGAACAATCTGAAAAGCAACGCCTTCTTCAACCAGTGTTTCAATTTCCTCGCCACCTCGTCCAAAAATAAAGGGGTCGCCGCCTTTTAAACGGACAACACGTTTGCCCTGTTTTGCTAAGGATGCCAGTAATTGATTAATAGAATGTTGAGGTAAGCTATGGTCTTTGCTCTGTTTTCCGACATAGATTTTTTCTGAATCCCGGCGTGTCAGATCCAGAATCTCAGCCGAAACTAAACGGTCATAAATAACAACATCGGCTTGTTGCATGAGGCGTAGCGCCCGAAACGTCAATAAGTCCGGATCCCCCGGGCCTGCGCCGACCAGATAAACCTCGCCTTGCTTATCTGTCGGTTCGATTTGGGTTAATAATAATTGCAGCTGACTTTCTGCTTGCTGTTTTTTCCCAGAGAAAACCAGTTCTGCTATTCTGCCTTGTAATATCTGTTCCCAGAAAATACGGCGTTTTGTGGGGTCTAGAATATGCTGTTTTACGGGGGTTCTGAATTTTTCGGCTAAGCTGGCCAGTTGACCATATGCAGGCGGGATCAGACTTTCAATTTTGGCTCTTAATAAACGGGCTAAAACTGGGGAAGATCCACCCGATGAGACAGCCGCAATGATGGGAGAGCGATCAATGATTGCAGGAAAAATAAAACTGCACAGGGCAGGGTTATCCACCACATTAACGGGAATATTAAGTTCTGTCGCCGTTTCTGCGACTAAAATATTGGTAGCGCTATCATTGGTGGCTGAAATAATTAGCTGAAATCCGCGGGCATCGGCTTTAGTAAATGGCTTTTCCTTGATAATGAGTTGGTGCTGATCTTTCATGCTGTTGACTGAAGTGCCAATTTGATTGGCAATGACAGTAATAATGGCACCTGTTCGAGCCAGTAACGCTATTTTGCGTGCAGCTATTTCACCAGCCCCGACGACCAGACAGTTGCGCTTGTTTAGTTTAATAAAAAGAGGAAAATAATCCATTAGTTTAGGTTTAATTCTCGAATGCTATTGAGAATGATATTATAAGCTACTCTTACAGTGATTGAGAAAACAAAACATGCTCAAATTTGATTTAGAAGTTGATGCCAGCGGTTTGAATTGTCCTTTACCTTTGCTACGTTTAAAAAAGGGTCTAATGGAAATTGAACAGGGTGACATCGTTAAAATAATTGCAACAGATCCTGCCGCGTATCTAGATATTGGTGTTTTTGCGGATCAAGTGGGGCATAAAATCATAGAATTCATCAAAGATGATGGGAGACAGGTTTTTTATATCAAGAAAAAATGAAGCTAAGCTAAACCATCAAGCTACTTTTCGATTTTTGTTGAAACAAAGTGTATAAAGTAACAGTTTACTGCACGACTTTTAGTTGTCGTCGCTCAGGCTTAGTCTGACCCTAAGCCGTTTTTTGAGATGTCTGTCAGGTTGGGTTTTTTCTGCTTTAATCAAGTTGTCATCATGTCATGTTTCTTTGGGCATTCGCTCACCACATCTTGCCTTGCTGGGTTCGGTCATTATGATAGCTATTCATCTGTACCGGTCTGGATAACAAGGGATCGTTTGAGAAGATTGTGACTTTACCGAAAAGACCGCCATTATCAAATCCGCATTCTACCGTTAAACTATCCAGGGCTGGCATTAACCACCCGCGGACCAATAATAGATTGGGTGCGCTCAACACCTTGGTATTCCGAATGGTCTTTACCAAAACGGGTGCATACCGAGGATGCATTAGCTAGAAAAGTCATACTTGCCCGGCTGAGTTTAGCAACTGATTAGACAGCCCGTGCATGATTTGCTGGAAAGGCTAAAATTAAAACCTTTTGGTGGCGTGGATCAGTTTAAAATAAACGCTGTTTTGCGCTACGACCCTGGGCTGGTCGGGTTATTGGTTTCAATGCTTTTAGTTCTTTTACTGCGCATGGCGTGGGTAGTCAGGCAAAGGAACTGTAGGTGTTCCAATACACAAAAATCCTGAAAAATGATTTAATTCAGATTTTTGAGCTGCTACATTTTGTATCAGGAAAATGTGCTAATGCACGATGCTTTTTTGCCTTTATGTCTTATGCGGGGTTTAGCAGAATGGAGAGGTTTTCGTATGGTCTTTTTTCAGCGTCTTATTGCAGTCATCAATCCGCTTTTTCAGTCCGTCAAATAATAATTGACGGATGAGAGTATTTAACAAGATTTTAAAATGTACATATATAAACAACCATGATTCAAGATCAGGCCAAGAAACTCCAGCCTATATCAAGGCATACCTTTTGTGTCGCTCCGATGCTTGATTGGACAGACAGACATTGTCGGTATTTCCATCGTCTGCTGACGAATCACTCTCTTTTATATACCGAGATGGTGACGACAGGCGCTTTGCTTCATGGTTCCAGTCAGCGTTTTTTAGCGTTTAATACCGCTGAAAACCCAGTGGCTTTTCAGCTGGGAGGGAGTAATCCTGAGGACTTGGCGTTGTGCGCTAAAATGATAGAAGACTTTGGCTATGATGAAGTTAATCTGAATGTTGGCTGTCCGAGTGATAGAGTGCAGAATGGCCGGTTTGGTGCTTGTTTAATGGCTGATCCTGGGTTGGTTGCAAACTGTGTTGATGCCATGAAACAAGTGGTCTCAATACCGGTCACCGTTAAATCAAGAATAGGGATAGATGAGCGGGATTCGTATCAGGAATTGTTGGATTTTATTGCCATTGTGGCCGATGCAGGCTGTGAAACCTTTATTATTCATGCCAGAAAAGCCTGGCTGAAAGGCTTATCTCCTAAACAAAACAGGGAGGTGCCCCCCTTACGTTATGATCGGGTTTATCAAATAAAGCAAGATTTACCCGCATTGGAAATCATTTTAAATGGTGGGGTGACGTGTCTGGAAAATGCGCAAGATATCATGCAGCATGTCGATGGTGTGATGGTGGGTAGAGAAGCCTATCATAATCCTTATTTTCTGGCTGAAGTGGATGCGCGTTTCTATGCCAGGCCGGGGGAGGCTAAATCGCGTCATCAAGTGGTGATGGCCTTATTGCCGTACATCAGGGAGCATATTGCCTCGGGGGGAACCTTGCATCAGGTGACCCGGCATATTTTAGGGTTGTTTCACGGTGTTGCGGGTGCCCGAAAATGGCGTCGGTTTTTGAGCGAAAATGCCACCCAAAAAGGGGCAGACGAGGCTGTGATTTTAGAGGCATTAAACAATGTCCTGGTATGATATAATTACAAATTTTTATAATATACAAATTACCAATGATGGAAGACCTTTTTTCCAAAATAATCACCGAAATTGGTGAAGATGTTAGCCGTGAAGGCTTGCTTGATACGCCTCAACGGGCAGCTGCCGCCTTTAAATTTTTAAATAACGGCTATAAAAAGACACTGGATGAAGTTTTAAACGGCGCTATTTTTCAAGCGGATACCGAGGATATGGTAATCGTGAAAGATATTGAACTATATTCTTTATGTGAGCATCATTTATTACCCTTTATTGGCAAGTGTCATATTGCCTATATTCCAGATGGAAAAGTGATAGGGCTTTCTAAATTAGCGCGTATTGTTGATATGTATGCCCGACGGTTACAAATTCAAGAGAAATTAACTAAGCAAATTGCCGATGCTGTGGAAGTATCTATCGGTGCCAAAGGGGTGGCCGTTGTGATTGAGGCGAAGCATTTATGTATGATGATGCGAGGCGTTGAAAAACAAAATTCGGTCATGACCACTTCAGTGATGACGGGTATCTTCAGAGAAGACCGGAGTACACGGATGGAGTTTTTAAATCTCATTAACCGACCTCATTACTGATGAGCGGGCGTGCAAGCGCAAAAGCTATAAAGACAAAAAAAACGGGGGTGCTGATAGTCAATCTAGGTTCGCCTGCAGCACCCACAACGTCTGCGGTCAGGCGCTATCTTAAAGAATTTCTTTGGGATCCTCGCGTGGTCAATTTACCGCGTTTTTTATGGTGGATCATTTTACATTTTCTGGTGTTGCCCTTTCGCCCAAGAAAGGCGCGAAAAGCCTATAAAAAGATTTGGCAAAAACAAGGCTCTCCTTTAGTGTTTTTAAGCCAGAAACTGGTTAAACAAGTAGCCAAGCAATTTGATAGTTCCAGTCATTCAATCGATTGTGTTATGCGTTATGGAAAACCTTCGATGGCTGCTAAGCTTAAACAGTATAAAAAAAATAAAATTGAGGAAATTATTGTTATTCCCTTATATCCTCAATATTCTTCGACCACAACGGCTTCGGTTTATGATGCCGTTGTCAGTCAATTAATGCCATGGCGGCACATTCCCAGTGTACGTTTTGTCAGTGATTATCATCAGCACCCACTATATATTGAGGCCATTGCAAAATCTGTTGAGCGAGCATGGGCCAAAAAGGGTAAAAATGAATTATTGCTGATGTCTTTTCATGGCCTGCCTGCACAATTAACCGAGTGGGGAGACCCTTATTTTGACCAATGTCACCGAACTGCTGAATTGATTGCCGAGGCACTTTCCTTAAGCTCAGGGCAATGGAAAATTGTTTTTCAATCGCGTTTTGGTAAAGCCAAATGGTTGCAACCTTATTGTGTCGAGGTTTTGCAAGCCTTGCCTGATCAAGGGATAAAAAGGGTGGATGTGGTTTGTCCGGGGTTCGCAGTGGATTGCCTGGAAACATTAGAAGAAATTGAAATGGCCAATAAAGACTATTTTATGGCAGCAGGCGGTGAAAATTATCGCTATATTCCTGCCTTGAATGCTGCTAAGCAGCATGTGCAATTGATGAGTGCCTTAATTAAGGGATAAAGCATGAGGCCGTATGATAGAGATAATTGTGCATTTTGTCGGTTATGCGCAGTCTGGCATTTACCGGGGTTGGTATGGGGCTGGGTTGCGGTACCGCCTATTTAGTGGGCGCGAGTCAGCAAAACATTTATCTGTCGGGCATTGTGGTCTCTGCCATTATTGTGTTTGGTTTGATAGGAAAGAAATACTAGCCGTGCTGCAAGCAGGTTTTGGCGCTTATCATGTTTACCCGCCATTCCTGCCGGTTATCAGCAGGGGTCAAAGCCGGGATATAATCGCTTCCCGATGAGAGGCTGCGAGAAAGGTCGATGTTCTAAATTTTAGTATTCGTCAAAATAACATTGCAGCAATGTTGGTCATGCTATGGTGTTTTTATAAAGAAGGTTGAAAATGAAAATAGGTACAGCACTCACGGCTAGCGCAACCAAGGCATTATTATTGGGTAGCGGTGAATTAGGCAAGGAAATCGCAATTTCTTTACAGCGTTACGGTGTGGAAGTGATAGCCGTTGATAGATACGCCAATGCGCCTGCGCAACATATTGCGCAACGCAGTTATGTCATTGATATGACCGATGCTGAGGCTGTTAAACAATTAATTGCAGATGAGAAACCTGACTTTATTATTCCTGAGATAGAAGCCATTGCGACTGATGCGCTGGCTGAGATTGAAGCAGAAGGGGTATCTAAAATAGTCCCTAATGCCAGGGCGGTGCAGTTAACCATGAACAGGGAAGGGATTCGCACGATGGCAGCTGAAGAAGTAGGGGTGCCAACTTCTAGCTATGCTTTTGCAGAAACCTATGCCGAATTGCAACAGGCTGTCGATAACGGCATCGGCTACCCTTGTTTTATCAAACCTACCATGTCTTCTTCAGGCAAGGGTCAGTCCATGGTTAAATCGGCAAGTGAATTAGAGACAGCCTGGCAGTATGCCAAGTCCGGCGGCAGAACGGATACCGGAAAAGTGATAGTCGAAGGTGCGGTGGATTTTGATTATGAAATCACCTTGCTGACTGTTCGGGCGTTAAATCAGCAGGGGGAATGTGAAACGCATTTTTGCGCGCCGATAGGTCACCGGCAGGAAGATGGAGATTACCGGGAAAGTTGGCAGCCTCAGAAAATGACAGAAAATGCGCTGAAAAACTCCGAAGACATCGCCAGGAAAGTGACTGACAATATCGGCGGTTTAGGCTTGTTTGGTGTTGAATTGTTTATTAAAGGGGACCAGGTGTGGTTTAGTGAAGTCAGTCCAAGACCGCATGATACGGGAATGGTCACTCTGGCGACACAGCGTCAGAGTGAGTTTGATTTGCATGCCCGGGCCATTTTAGGACTGCCGGTTTCAACCCGGCTGGATAAAGTCGGTGCCAGTGCTGTTATTTTAGGGGGTCTTGATGCTAAAGGCGTTGAGTTCACGGGGCTAGATAAGGCATTGCTTGACCCCGCAGTCGATATTAGATTGTTTGCTAAACCTGAAAGTTTTGTGGCAAGGCGCATGGGGGTGGTTACGGCAACCTCTGAAAACGTCACTGATGCCAGAGCTAAAGCCGTTGAGGCGGCTGAAAAAATCAAGGTGTCTGTAGCCAGGTAGTGATTAAGCTGGTGCTCAGAATCGCGGCTATTTTTATGCTGGTTTGCTGCTTCAGTGTCAGTCATGCGGAAATCTATAAGCGGACGGATGTTTATGGTCAAGTGTATTACACCGATGATCCGCAACAGGGGTTGAGCTATCAGCGCATTATTCGCACTAGACCCGAAAATTATGCCCGAGCATTAAAAAATCTGACGAAAAACCAGAAAAAGTATACGCCTTTTATTGTGGCTGCTGCCGCAAAATATAAGGTGGATGAGAAATTGCTGCATGCGGTCATTTCCGTCGAATCAGCGTATGACGAGAAAGCAGTCTCATCTGCCGGTGCTGTGGGCTTAATGCAATTAATGCCGGCTACAGCAAAAAGGTATGGGGTGACAAACCGCAAAAATGCTGAACAGAATATTGATGGTGGCACCCGTTATTTAAAAGACTTGATTGAAATGTTTGACTCCAATCTTCCATTAGTACTTGCAGGGTATAACGCAGGGGAAGGTGCCGTTAAGAAATATCACTACGCTATTCCCCCTTATCCAGAAACCCGGGAGTATGTCCGTAAGGTGATGCGCTTATATAGGCGGTAGCAACAGTCGGTGAAACTGGGGCTCAGCCTTGTTGTGCTATTGGCAAAACACAGCATTTTGTTTCATGCTCATCACCTGCTGCAGCGTAAGGTCCGGGGGTTTACTGTAAGCTCTGGGATGCCTGAAAACCCGGCATGATAAACCAAAGAGTGCAGTCCAGATCGCGCAATTCATCAAACACTCGGGCAGGGGATGACGGACGGCTTATCGGCCATGTTAGCCCCGGTCTTTGCGCCGCTATGCAGTATTCTTATAGAGCCAGCGTAAAGTGATAGCCGGGGGGTATTCTCTGAGGATGGTGGGATCAACAAGGTGTTTTATCAGCGCTTGCTTAAGCATATGGTAGTGCAATCCGCAGGGCTAACGAGGCCATTGAGTGAAGAACTTAAAAACATAAAATGCTAAAGCAGATATGGTTTTCCTGAAAAAGTGGTTACTAGGGGCAACAAATATGCTTAACAAGGTATAATACGTATTTCTTCTTGGTCGCTTAACGTAATGCCCGAAAATCAGATATTTTCACCTGAATTACCCCTTGATACCCATCAACCCGTGTTCTGGACGGGGTTAAAAGGCTGTGGGGATTCCTTGGCTATTGCATCGGCAATTAAAAAAGAAAATCGATTATTTGTTATTGTGACGCCTGATAATCAAACAGCATTGCGTCTGGAGCATGAGTTATCGTTTTTCTTGTCCGATGAATATCCGATTTTACACTTTCCCGATTGGGAAACCTTGCCTTACGATGTATTTTCACCGTTACCTGAAATCATTTCCGAGCGCTTAAAAACCCTGGTTTTATTACCGGAAACGCATCGGGGTGCATTGGTGGTGTCAGTGGCCACTTTGATGCTCAGGCTGGCACCTAGAGAGCATGTTTTAGCCCATAGTTTTTCGATTAAAGTGGGTGATATTTTTAACATGGATCTGCATCGAGTCAAGCTGGACAGTGTTGGCTATCAATGTGTCTCACAAGTTTTCCAGCATGCTGAGTTTGCCATACGGGGATCCATTGTGGATTTGTTTCCTATGGGAAGTAAGTTGCCTTATCGGATTGAGTTATTTGATGATGAAATTGAATCCATTAGAACCTTTGATCCTGAGACGCAACGGTCATTAGAAAAAACAACCAAGATAGAGTTGTTTCCCGCCAGAGAATTCCCCTTTACTGATGATGCAATAAAGCATTTCCGGCAAGCCTTTAGAAATCAGTTTCCTGAGGTCTCTGCTAAAAACATTTTGTATCAGGATGTGAGTAAGGGGATTGCCCCGGGGGGTATTGAATATTATTTGCCTTTATTTGTAGAGCAGACAGAAACATTATTTGATTATTTGCCAGCAACCACGGTTCTGGTTTTACCCGACGTTTTTGAGCAGGCCGCCAATATCTTCTTGCAGGGCGCGGAGGAACGATTCCAACAGCGTAAATATGATGTGGATAGACCGCTGCTAGAACCTGATCGCTTATTTCTTTCAGCACAACAATTGCTGCAGAAAACTGAATCTTTTGGCCGTGTCATCATCGCTCAGTCCTGTGGCAAAGCAAGTGTTTTTCAATGTCATTCCTTGCCTGAATTGAACATGGATGAGCGCAGGAAAGAACCTGCCAAACATGTGCTCAATTTTCTTGACGATTTTAACGGAGCTGTTATTTTTGTCGCAGAAACGGCAGGGCATCGAGAAGGACTGATTGAGAAGTTTAACCACTATAAAATCAGTTTAAAAGAATTTCGATGTTGGCAAGATTTTTTAGACAAGGTGTCTGCAGAGGGGAGTGAGTCTTCGATCACCCCCAGTATTATCATTGCCCCACTGGATCATGGTTTATTGTTGAACGATCCTGATATTGCCATTATTACGGAAAGGCAGTTGAGTGGGGGGAAGGTTCAACAACGGCGGAGACGAAAAAAGTCTGCAGCGAAAGAGCTGGAAAACATCTTCAACAATCTTAATGAATTGACCGTAGGGTCTCCTGTTGTTCATCTGGAGTATGGTGTTGGGCGATACATGGGGCTGCAATTGCTGGAGGTAGGAGGTATCGAGGCTGAATTTCTCACCTTGCAATATGCCAGTGATGACAAACTTTACGTGCCGGTGTCTTCATTACATCTTATTGGCCGATATAGTGGGGCAAGTGCAGAAAATGCACCTCTGCACAAGTTAGGCACGGATCGTTGGAGCAAGGCCAAGAAAAAAGCCATGGAGCGGGCGCGTGATGTGGCGGCAGAATTGTTGGATATTCATGCTAAGCGTGCAGCCAAAGAAGGGCATGCTTTTGCGGTTGAAGATGCGGAATTTAAAATATTTGCAGAAGCGTTCCCTTTTGAAGAAACGCCGGATCAGCAGACAGCCATTGATGCACTTTATCAGGATATGCTGAGTCAGCAGCCGATGGACAGGGTTATTTGTGGTGACGTGGGTTTTGGTAAAACAGAAGTGGCCATGAGAGCGGCATTTATCGCCTTGCAAAGTGGGAAGCAAGTTGCAGTACTAGTGCCAACGACGTTATTGGCACAGCAACATTATCAAAATTTTAGAGACCGTTTTGCTGACTGGCCGGTACGTATTGAAGTGATGTCGCGCTTTGTGACAGCAAAGCAGCAAAAAGCCATTATCTCCGACTTGGAAGGTGGGCAAGTGGATATTGTGATTGGCACGCATAAGTTATTATCCAAGGAGTTAAAGTATCATGCCTTGGGGCTGGTCATTATTGATGAAGAGCATCGCTTTGGTGTGCGTCAGAAAGAACATTTTAAAAAATTGCGACACGAGTTGGATTTACTGACTTTAACGGCAACGCCGATTCCCAGAACCTTAAATATGGCTATGGCAGGGTTGCGGGATATTTCCATTATTGCTACCCCACCGCCTAACCGGCATCCGATTAAAACCTTTATCAGCGAATGGGTGGATGCCCAGGTTCAGGAAGCGTGCCAACGGGAGATTAAACGGGGCGGACAGGTTTTCTTTTTACATAATGATGTCAAAAGCATGGATAAGATGGCTCGGGAATTGGAGCATCTTGTGCCGGAAGCCCGCGTTAAAATTGCGCATGGACAAATGCCTGAACGCGAGCTTGAACAGATCATGTTGGATTTTTATCACCAGCGTTTTAATTTGTTATTAAGTACCACTATTATCGAAAGTGGTATTGATATCCCCAGTGCCAATACCATTGTCATTAACCGGGCAGATAAATTAGGTCTGGCACAATTGCATCAATTACGGGGTCGGGTAGGGCGTTCGCATCATCGAGCCTATGCCTATTGTATTGTGCCCCCTAAATCTTTGATGAGTAAAGATGCAGTGAAACGTCTGGAGGCATTTGATACATCGGCTGAGCTAGGCGCAGGCTTTATGCTGTCATCACATGATATGGAAATTAGAGGTGCAGGCGAGTTGTTGGGTGATGGCCAAAGTGGGCAGATTCAGGAGATTGGCTTTACCTTATATACTGAGTTGCTTGAGCGGGCGGTCAGTGCGTTAAAGTCGGGTAAACAACCGGAATTAGATGCGCCGATGGAAACAGGGCCGGAAGTGGATTTGCAAACGCAAGCCCTGATTCCTGAGGATTACCTCCCTGATATTCATGCCAGACTGGTATTGTATAAGCGTATTTCCAGTACGGAGACAGAGGCTGAGCTACGTGCTTTAAAAGTGGAAATGATTGATCGTTTCGGCTTGTTGCCGGAGGCGGTAAAAAGCTTGTTTAGTGTGACTGCGTTAAAACAACTGGCAGAGCCATTAGGGGTTAAAAAAGTGGAAGCACATGTGGCAGGTGGTAGAATTGTTTTTAATGCGAATCCGACGATCAATACCGATCAATTAATCAAATTGATACAAACCCAGGCACAGAAGTATCAATTTGATGGTGCAGATAAATTAAGGTTTAGGCAGGCATTTGAAACAGTCGATGAAAAAATCGATTTTTTGACTGATTTATTAACTAGGCTTGCACCTAAAAGCATTCCGGTATAATTTGATGAAAATAAGAAACATGATCGCCAGTGCGTTGTTGTTGCTCGGTTTGCTTGGTATGAATAGCCATGCGGCGGAACAGTTATATGAAATTGAACTGGTGCTCTTTGCCCAGGAGATGCCCAATACCGAAGTGTTTGATCAAACTGAAAGTTTAATAAAATGGCCAAAAGAGGTGTTTGAGCAGGCCTCTTTTCCGCAGTTGGACAGTGAGCGTATAACCTTGCATGAAAGTGTTGCTAAGTTGGCTGATGAGTTGGAGTACCAAATAGTGATGCATGTGGCGTGGATACAAGCTGTGGTAGCCAATCGTTTGGGGGATGCGGTACAAATTAGTAATTCAGAAGGCACGGTCAATGGTTTTTTTAGATTGCAACGCGGCAATTTGATACATATGGTGGTGGATATAGAATATGCCCCCGAGCCTTATACAGGTGGCGTGTTTTACCGGTTGAATGAAAAGCGCCGGTTTAAGCTTAATGAAACTCATTATCTGGATCATCCGAAATTTGGTATTCTTGCGCGTGTTTCACCGGTGAAGCCTGAGCAGTAAAAAGGCATGCAATGCCTCGTTTATAATTAAGGTGTCGAATAATGCAAGCCCATGATCTAACTGAATCCATTCGACAAGCCGTTGTTGCAGCCATAAATTCACAAACACCGCTACAAATACAGGGAGGGGGAAGCAAGTCTTTTTATGGCAGAGAGCCACAAGGAAAAGTGTTGTCTCTCCTTGGACATCAAGGCATTGTTAATTACCACCCGTCAGAGCTGGTGCTAACCGCCAGAACCGGAACGGCATTATCCACGATTGAGCAAACCTTGGCCGAGCAAGGCCAAATATTGGCTTTTGAACCGCCTCATTTTTCCTCCACCGCGACTTTAGGGGGCGCTATTGCCTGTGGTTTTTCAGGCGCCAGACGTCCCTTTACCGGGGCGGCTCGTGATTTTGTTTTAGGCTGTAAGTTAATTAATGGGCAGGCGCAAGTTTTATCTTTTGGTGGTGAAGTGATGAAAAATGTGGCCGGCTATGATGTTTCCAGATTAATGGTGGGTGCCATGGGAACCTTGGGTGTTTTGTTGGAAGTTTCTTTGAAAGTTTTACCTAAACCGGCCGTGGAGTGTACCCAGGTCTTCGAGCTAAAATGTGCTGATGCAATGAGTGCATGGCTGGAGCTATCAAAGAAATGTATTCCATTGTCGGGCTTGAGTTTTGAGCAAAACACACTGTATGTCAGGTTGTCAGGGACAGAAAAAGCGGTCAAGTCGGCCAAACTAACAGTGGGGGGAGAGACCTTATCCTCTGATGAAGATTTCTGGCGGGATAGCAAAGAGCAGCAACTGGATTTCTTTACAGCGGCTGACGATTTATGGCGTCTGTCGGTGCCACCCGCCATCCCGGAAATAGCATTGTCGGGAGAATGGTTTTATGAGTGGGGGGGCGCGCAGCGATGGTTGAAAACGAGTGAATCAAAGCAGGCTGTTTTTTCTACTGCAGAAAAGTTAGGTGGTCATGCGGCACTGTTTAGAAGCCGTGATCGGGCGGCTGAATTATTTCAGCCATTGCCTGAAGTCTTAAAAAAATTAAACCGGAATCTTAAAACCGCCTTTGATCCGCAACAAATATTTAATCCTTACCGTATGCAAAAGGATTGGTAAATGCAGACTACACTGGCAGAATTTGTAAAATCCAGAGAAGAACAGGGTGAGCTGGAGGCGATTTTAAGGTCTTGTGTTCATTGCGGTTTTTGCAATGCAACCTGTCCGACATATTTATTATCCGGCAATGAGTTAGAAGGGCCTCGAGGACGTATTTATTTGCTCAAGCAGATGCTGGAAGGCGAGCCTGTCGGCAAGGCCACACAACAGCACCTTGATCATTGCCTGAATTGTGGGGCCTGTGAAACAACCTGTCCTTCCGGGGTTAATTATGGACGTTTACTAGATCTGGGGCGGGAAATGGTGGATGAGCAAGTACCGCTCAGCTTTTTCAGGCAAATAATACGCGGGTTGATGTTAGGTATCTTTCCCTATAAGCGTCGATTTAATGGCTTGCTTGTTTTTGCCCGTTTGTTTCGATTTTGTTTGCCGGCTACTTTGAAGAACAGAGTACGCCCCAAAAAATCCGTCAAACCCTGGCCTCAGAGGCTACATGACAGACGGGTTCTGGTGCTTCCAGGTTGTGTTCAGCCGGCATTGAGCCCCGAAATTGATGTGGCTGCGGCACATGTTCTGGATAAATTAGGTATTTCCCTGATTGCAGTCGATGACAGTCCGTGTTGTGGTGCATTAAATTATCATTTGTCAGCACATGAGAAGGCAAAACAGCTTGCCAGAAATAATATTGATGTCTGCTGGCCTTATCTTGAAGACGGTGTGGAAGCGATTATTATGACATCCAGTGGATGTGGGGTAATGCTTAAAGACTATGCGAGCTTATTACAATATGAGGCGGAATATGCTGAAAAAGCTAGGTTATTTTCCAACAAAGTAAAAGATATCAGCGAGATATTGATGCATGAAGATTTAGCTGTTTTTGATGGCGAAAATAAGCGTATTGCCTTTCAATCGCCTTGTACCTTGCAGCATGGACTCAAATTAAATGGTGTGGTTGAGGGTATCTTGCAACGCTGTGCTTATGTCTTGGTTCCGGTTAGGGATGGGCATCTCTGCTGTGGTTCTGCGGGGGTTTATTCCTTGTTGCAACCGGCTATTTCAGCACAGCTTAAGCATAATAAATTAGGCGCATTGCAACAACAGCAACCGAGCTTAATTGCCACCTCAAATATCGGTTGCTTAATGCATTTACAAGATGCTGCCGAGCTTGAAGTCATGCATTGGCTGGTGTTGTTAGATGGAGAATAGGTCGGGTCAGCCTGTGGCTTCTCCATGTATAAGACAGTGCAGTCTTAATGCGCATGATATCTGTCGGGGGTGTTTCCGTTCGATAACGGAAATCACGCAATGGAGTGTACTGGATTCTCAAGCCAGGCAAGGGGTGATGAGCAATGTGGATAGGCGTAAACATCTGTATAATAAAAAATATAAAACAGGGTGAGCGTTAGGTTATTCCTGTCTTGTTATCCTTTAGCTGGGGCAACAAGTGATGCATTAAAGAGCGTATTCTTAAACGCAAAGAGTATAATTTCAGGTATAATAGGAATATTTTTTGATTTAGTTGTGAAACTGGAGAACTTGAAGTAGGTTCAGGATTCTGGCCGAGAATATAAGCTGTGATGGAAGAATACTTTTGAGTTATTTTTCTGCTAGCGGTTTCTATGCTTAGACAGACTTCTAGTATCTGCAAACGAATATGGCGCAAAAATTATATATACAGACTAACGGCTGTCAAATGAACGAGTATGATTCCGAAAAAATGCGGGATGTACTGCAAGCTTCTCATGGCATGGAGATAACGCAAGACCCTGAGGAAGCAGATGTCTTATTGTTGAATACCTGCTCCATCAGAGAAAAGGCACAAGAAAAAGTATTTTCTGCTGTGGGTCGGTGGAGAAAAATCAAAAATAAAAGGCCGGATGTCATTATCGGTGTAGGCGGTTGTGTGGCGAGTCAGGAAGGCGCGGCATTACAAAAACGTGCGCCCTATGTGGATATTGTCTTTGGTCCGCAAACATTGCATAGATTACCCGAATTACTTAATAAGGCGCGTGAGACTCATCAGCGCGTAATTGATATTTCATTTCCAGAAATAGAAAAATTTGATGCCTTGCCAGAACCCAGAGCAGAAGGTCCCAAAGCTTTTGTCTCTATCATGGAGGGGTGCAGTAAATATTGTACATTTTGTGTTGTCCCTTATACCCGAGGCGAAGAAATTAGCCGTCCTTTGAATGATGTGATTGCAGAAATCGCTAGTTTGGCCGGGCAGGGGGTGCGTGAGATCAATTTACTGGGTCAGAATGTAAATGCCTATCGGGGAGAAATGGATGATGGTGAGATTGCTGAATTTTCATTGTTACTGCATTATGTGGCAGCGGTAGAAGGCATTGATAGAATTCGTTTTACCACTTCGCATCCGGCTGAATTCAGTGATGACATCATAGAGGCTTTCGCCGAAATTCCAGAATTAGTGAATCATTTGCACCTGCCGGTACAAAGCGGCAGTAATGCCATTTTGGCTAATATGAAGCGCGGATATAACCGTGACGAATATCTGGAAATTATGGATAAAATGAAAGCCGTACGCCCTGGTATCAGTTTATCTTCTGATTTTATAATTGGTTTTCCTGGTGAAACGGATGAGCAATTTGAAGATACTCTGAATTTAATCGAACAAGTAGGTTTTGATTTTTCTTATAGCTTCATCTACAGTGCTCGTCCGGGTACACCGGCAGCAGATATGGCTGATGATATTTCTGAAGAGACCAAAAAACAGCGTCTTACTCGATTAAAAGACCGATTGAATGAAATGACCATGGCGGTGTCAAATAGTATGGTGAATACGGTTCACTCTGTATTGGTAGAAGGGGTTTCAAAAAAGAGTCCCTTGCAAATGACAGGAAGAACCGAGAATAACCGGGTCGTTAATTTTACCGCGCACCCTCGTTTAGCCGGCCAATTTGTGGATGTGATGATTACAGAAGCATTGCCAAATTCATTAAGAGGACGCATGATTGAGTCTTCCATCGATAAAATTTTAAATAACTAAATATATTAGCCTTGTCCGATTCAAATATTTCTCAAGAATTTACTTTACTTCCCGAAGATAATCATCGGTTATCTGTTTTTTGTGGTCAGTTTGATACGCATTTACGCCAAATCGAACAGCGACTGAAGGTGGAAATCGCTAATCGGGGTAACCGGTTTAAAGTGACCGGTTTTACTGATTCCGTTAAAGCTGCCTGTGCTGTCATGCAAAATTTATTTGATGCGACTAAAGATGGTTCACTCACAGCAGAAGATGTGCATTTATCCATGCAAGATTCCAGTGTTGATCAATTATTAGTGGCTGATGATGTTGCTGAACAAAGTCATGACACTTTAGATGCTGTTTTTATCAAAACTAAACGGGGTGTCATTAAAGGTCGGGGTGAGAATCAGCAAAGGTATTTAAAACAAATAATGCAGCATGATATTAATTTTGGTGTGGGGCCTGCAGGTACCGGCAAAACATATCTTGCTGTTGCCTGTGCGGTAGAAGCCTTGCAGGCAGAAAAAGTCAGACGCATTATTTTAGTCCGGCCGGCAGTAGAAGCCGGAGAAAAGCTCGGGTTTTTACCGGGTGACATGGCACAAAAAGTAGACCCCTATTTACGCCCTCTCTATGATGCGTTGTATGAAATGTTAGGGTTTGAGAAAGTAGAAAAATTGATTGAACGTAACATTATTGAGGTTGCGCCATTGGCTTTCATGCGTGGCAGAACTTTGAATGACTCTTTTATCATTTTAGATGAAGCTCAAAACACCACCACAGAACAGATAAAAATGTTTTTGACCCGGGTCGGCTTTGGCTCGACAGCGGTGGTCACGGGCGATATTACTCAGATTGATTTACCTAATGAAAAGATGTCAGGTTTAAAACATGTGTTGCAGGTTTTAAAAGAGGTGGACGGCGTTACTTTTACCTTTTTTGGTGCCAAAGATGTGGTCAGACACCCTTTGGTGCAACGCATAGTGATGGCCTATGAACGGTATGAGAAACAGCAGGCTCAATGAATATACTGGAGTTTCAGATAGTTTCTGAGTCCACCCGCGTGCCTGAAGAACAGCAGTTCCAATATTGGGTTGATTCTGTTTTAAGCAATGATGCGGAAGATAGCGAAGTGGTTATTCGTGTCGTGGATGAAGAAGAGATGACCCGTTTCAATGAGCAATATCGCGATAAAAAAGGTGCCACGAATATTTTGAGTTTTTCTTATGAGGCACCGGCAGGTTTTGAGAGTGCATTATTAGGTGATTTATTGCTTTGTGCTCCGGTTATTGAAACAGAAGCATTGCTGCAGAACAAGCCATTAAATCATCATTGGGCGCATATGATAGTCCATGGCATACTGCATTTGCTGGGTTATGATCATGTGGATGATGCCGATGCGACAGAAATGGAAGCGAAAGAGATTGAAATCTTGAAAAAAATAAAAATAAAAAACCCTTATCAGGAGAGAGTCTCAGAATGAATGATGATAAACCACCGAGTAGCCAGCCCCTACAGAAAAGCCTATTGGATCGTATTGGTCATTTTCTGACAGGGGAGCCGCAAGATCAGGCAGATTTGCTGGAGATACTACAGGAAGCACATGACAAGCATTTGCTGGATGCAGAATCACTGTCCATGATTCAAGGCATATTGCAGTTTTCGGAGATGCGGGTCAGGGATATTATGATCCCTCGTGTGCAAATGCATGTGATACCTAAGGATGCTGAATTAGATACTATAGTCCCTTTGATATTGGAGCTGGGTCATTCCCGGTTTCCTGTCATAGAAGAGGATAGAAGTAAAGTGATCGGGATTTTACTCGCTAAGGATTTATTGCTCCATGCTCTGAAAAATAAACAGCAGACCGTTGCCGATCTAATGAGGCCTGTGAGTGTTGTTCCCGAAAGCAAACGGCTGAATGTATTGTTGACAGAGTTTAGAACAAAACGCAATCATATGGCGATCGTGGTTGATGAATATGGCATGACGGCGGGTCTGGTGACTATTGAAGATGTGCTGGAGGAAATCGTCGGTGAAATTGTGGATGAACACGATGCACAAGAAGAGCAATATATTCAAAAACAGGGTGATAACAAATTCACTCTTAAAGCGTTAACCCCGATTGATGAGTTTAATGACTATTTTTCAGCTGATTTGCAAGATGATGAGCATGAAACTATCGGCGGCTTTGTTGTGCATCAATTAGGTCATATGCCTAAGAAAGGCGAGAGACTGGAGCATGGTTCGTTTCGTTTTGAAGTGTTACATGCTGATGATAGACGGGTCTATTCACTGAAGCTGAAATTAATAAAAGGTGGATTCAACTCTAAAGTGCAATCCTAGTGTTCATGCTGCCTCAGTCTTTTCAAAAAAGACAGAATGAGGTGTTTTATAATGCAATATCTTTCGAGGCCTATGATTGAGTCTATTCATC
>Ga0310122_10000163_pt1 | contig 43002 bp, 40 predicted proteins | sample CB6_Bottom_1051__FD_203503 | JGI IMG/M metagenome (GOLD analysis project Ga0310122, IMG submission 203503) | Marine microbial communities from Western Arctic Ocean, Canada - CB6_Bottom_1051 | ecosystem: Environmental > Aquatic > Marine > Oceanic | place: Canada: Western Arctic Ocean | collected...
AGCATTGCGGTACCCAGGCGCACCCGAAATACCACCGAACGCACGCCAACCAGCCAAACTCACCGGCTCACTCTGAACGGCAATCGTCGCATCACCACTCCAAGACGGAGCAGCAACATCCGGAGCAGCCGTCGTCGTCGGAGCAGCCGTCGTCGTCGGAGCAGCCGTCGTCGTCGGAGCAGCCGTCGGAACCGTTTCCTCGTCCGACCCGCAGGCCGACGCAAGGATCGACGTCACACAGACAACTACCAGTAAGCGCTTCAACATGGAGATACTCCCCCTCCTAGAAAACTCTGTTTCGTAGATCCTTTGCACTCTGCAAGAAGATCACCGACTTGCCCTCTGAGAATGAGACGTCATCAGGACGACTTCTGTCGTGAACAATCTGGACACTCACCCACTTGACTATATCCGAAGAGATGCATCTCGTCAATGAAGAACTTATTCATCAACAAACTACTAGTGGCCGCGACCGACAGCAGGTCTTCAAATCTTCAGAAGGCCCCCATCGGCGCTCAGGGCCTGCCCAGTCACATACCCTGCTTCGTCCGAAGCCAGCAGAAGGACAACATCTGCCACATCGCTCGGGCGCTGGATTCGACCAAGTGGGATGCTCGCGACCGCTTGCTCCACGGCAGATCCCGCCTCTTCGCCCGACATGGACGTCATCTTCCGGTCGATCAACTCCCACATCTCTGTATCAACAATGCCGGCGCACACGCAGTTGACGAGAATGCCATCCGGGGCCAGTTCGTCGGCAAATGCACGAGTAAGCCCAACTGCTGCGTGCTTGCTAGCCGCATACACACCCAAAGGCACCGCGCCGGGCGATGTTCGACCAGCGCCTGAGGCGTTGACGATTATTCGGCCTCCACGGCCCTGCTCCTGCATGATCCGGGCCGCAGCTTGGCTGCAAAGAAAGACCCCCTTGGCGTTGACCGATATCTGTGCCTCCCAGGAACGTTCGTCAGCTTCCATGAGGGGTTCCACGATGGCGATCCCAGCGTTGTTGACCAAGATGTCGACCCCTCCGTATTCCTGGATGGCCGTCTCGAACAGGTGGGCAACCTGATCACGATCTGTCACGTCGCAGCCCACAGCGATGGCCTGTCGGCCAGCGTCGACGAGATCGCGGGCCAGTTGATCTGCACCGGCTTCGTCGACGTCGCCAATGACAACTCGTGCCCCTTCGTCAGCAAACCTCTGGGCTATTGCGGCCCCAATCCCTCGAGCAGCGCCAGTGATAACGACAGATCGTTCAATGAGTTCTGGAAATATCGCCACGGATTGCTCCTACCTCTGGCCGGTTCACCGTCGTGCAATTACTTCTACTCATGGACGAACCCGCGAGCTATTCCAGAAGATCTTAGGCGACCCTGTGGAGTGGTTCCAAACCTGCTGCCACTCGGTCGCAGTTTTCCGCTGCGAGCGCCGCCCGCCTCCTTGCGGTGCCGTCAGTACTCCCAGAGACATGGGGCAACAACACGACATTCGGGAAGTCCAACAAGGGCGAGTCAACTGGAAGTGGCTCCTGGCCAAAGACATCCAATCCCGCGCCTGCGAGACGCCCTTCGCTAAGAGCCGCCACGAGCCCCTCTTCGTCTACCAACTCTCCTCGTGCAACGTTGATAAGGCATGCACTCTTCTTCATGAGTCCGAGTCGTCTCACATCGATGATGTGATGAGTCTTCTCGTCAAGCGGAAGGTGCACCGATAGGTAGTCGACTCGCGGCAACAATTCATCTAGGCGTTCAGGGCCACCAGCGAATGACACTCCGTAATGCTCAACTGCTTCTGGTGTGGGAGCAACGACGTCGTTGACTTCGATCTTCATGCCGAATGCCTTCGCCCGAAAAGCAAGCTCGCGGCCACTCGCTCCGAATCCGACGATTCCGAGAGTCTGATTCTCTAGTTCAACCCCCGGCGGCTGGTGCAATACACCTTCTCTAAGGAGTTCGTGCGCTTCGTGGTAGCGGCGCGCCAGCATGAGGATGAACATGAGAGCGCATTCTCCAAGGGGAATCGCGCTTAATGGGCCAGGGCAATGGGCGACCGGCATGCCCTGAAGGCGCCAATAGTCAAGGTCGAAGTGATCTAGACCCATCCCTAGTACCTGCCAGAGCTTGACCGACTTCGCTGCATGGAGCATCTCGCGAGTGCCTACCGACCCTCCGAGGTCCACTATGACCTCAACCCCTTCGAACTGGGGCGCAATCTCTTGGTCATGATCGAAAACCACGATGTGGTGGTTCTTGCCGACCGCTTTGACCACCTCATTGCCGAACATCTCCGGCACACCTGCAAGAGGCAGAAACATGACATTCAGACTTGTCATCTTGGTAGGTCCTTTCAACCGCTCTAGAACGAGCGAAGTGTCTCAAGGGTGGCAATTGCCCCCTGGCGCAGTGCCACCTCATCGCCTAGAGCCAGGAGAAGGGAGTCGCCGGTATCTCGACAGGTAATCGCGTGCTCAATGCTGTAGCACCCGGTTCCCATGGCCGTTCCATTTGCGCGGCACGCTGCACGTACAGTCTCAACGGCCTCTAGATAGCGGTCACTTTCGAAGTCCTCGAAAACACCAAGATTGATTGACAGGTCCATCGGCCCTATCAGCACACCGTCAAGTCCTTCGACAGCGGTGATCTCTGACGCGTTTTCAATCGCCAGTTCTGATTCGATCATTGCAATGCAAACCATCGAGTCGTTCGCTTGGGCAAAGTACTCGTCGGCGTCAAACCCATAGTTCCCAGCACGACGAGGTCCATAGCCACGTATCCCTAATGGTGGATAACGGCAGGCATCGACCAAGTGTTGCGCCTGCGCTGCCGTCTCTATGAAGGGACAAACCACCCCAGGTGAACCAAGGTCCAGATAGAGCCTGATCAATTCTGCGTCGAGCCGTAATACCCGGGCGAGGACAACGGTGTCTGTATGCCGCCCCGCTTGCAGCATCGACTTGACAATCGGAGCCGTCGCTGAGCCATGCTCGGCGTCTATCAGAACGTAGTCGTAGCCTGCCGCACCAAAGATCTCGACAACTGCCGAATCTTCTAGAGAGAGTTGTGCTCCGACCGTGAGTTTGTTGTCCTTCAATCGGCTTTTGAGCAACCGCGCCTTTTCTAACTCTCTGAGCACCTGACCCACCACCCTCTCTCTAAGCAGTCCCTTAGATTGGTATCTATACCTGAACTTCGAGTACACAGACAAACCGAGTCTGCCTCCTCTGAGCTTCGAACGCAAGGGCTGCAGACTTTAAATGTGCAGAACATCAACCTCGGAACAAACCAACGGGCTCGTCGGTCCGGCTCCCAGATAGCAGAGGAAGCTAGCGAGGGTCCAAATCCTACACGACAGAGTCATTTGCCGGCCGAGTCACCAGGATGGCGACAGCCCCAACGGCGATGCCGACTCCTAGGCCGGTAAGTCCGGTAATGGACTCGCTGATGAACCACCATGCGTAAAGAGGGACCAGGACGTTGAAGAGAACATTGATCAAGCCGATTTCGGATAGGTCCACGTGAGCGTGCGCGTAGTTGAGAAGTAGATGCCCGGTACCTGGAACCATGGCCATCGCAATGACGGGCCACCATTCATCAATTTCGGGTGGTGCCAATCCGTGTTGAGAGATCAAAGCCATCGGGGTTACCAGAACGAGTGCGATCAATGTCAAGCATGTCTGATAGGCCACTGAGTCAAGTCTGTTTCTAACTCGTTTGCTGGCGACGAAGTAGCCGCAAAGAAACAGCATCCCAATCAGAGCCAAGACATCTCCTCCAACGGTTGCTTCGCTTCCCGAGTCTTGCTCGGAGATCGTCAGGCCAACACCCAAAATTATGACCGCAGACCATACGTAAAACGATGGTCGGGGACGTTCTCCAAATTGCGTCCTCGCAACAGTCAGTAGTACTACCGGTTGCAAAGCCATCACGATGGTGGCGTGTGTAGCGCTGGTCCGCCGTATGGCCAGAAAGAAGAAGGCGATCTGGAGAACAAAAAACAGGCCGCCCAAGAAGGAATCCCGAATAGCCGACCAAGTAAGTCGGATCCCCCGAAGACGGAGCACCATGACATAGACGAGGGACCCAACAACGAGCCTCCAGAAGATGAAACGGAATTCGGCAAGATCAGAGACCTTGATGATGATGGGGCCAAAAGCCATCAAGACCACGGAGAGTACGCTTGCTCCCCGACCGAGGGTTGTTCGACTTATCAAATCGGGCCTACTCCTATGCGTTGCCGCACGCGTAACGTCGGAATGGACAACCGGCGATTACTGCCTCGGATGCCCGCACGCCGATTCGGAACGAAACCGAGGAGCCCTGGGGGTACTCGAAAATGTCCTCAGGGCATTTAAACGCAGAACACCCGCAGAACCCCATGCCGGGCAGGGGGTTCGCGTGGAGCGGACGACGAGATTCGAACCCGCGACCCTCACCTTGGCAAGGTGATGCTCTACCAACTGAGCTACGTCCGCAGCGGCCGCAACCCTACCAAGGGCCGCCCTGATTCGCCCGGAAACCGTCCGCTACCCGGCCTCCTCCTCGTCCGGCGGCCGCAGGTCGACACGCAGGGTGAGGATCCCGTCGTCGAGGCTGGCCTCGGCATCGCCGACGATGGCGAAGTCCTGGAAGTCGAGCCGCGCCTGCTCGAGGAACCGCAGTCGCTCCTCGCCGCCGATTGGCGGCAGGGGCCGATCTCGCACCGCCTGGGCGCGCTCCTTGAAGCGCTTCAGCATGGCATCGAGGTCCAGGTCGTCGCTCATGGGAACAACCTAGGTCTCGAGACGACCCCTGCCGTTACCCGTCGCGGCAGCGACCTCCAACAGGACGTCGGCAGACGTCTTCGGCCGACTCGGCTCGGACTCCCCGGACTGCTCGACATCGGCCTCCGACACGGACTCCGGCTCCGGCGACGAGGCGTCCCGGGCGGGCATGGCCGCCGCCGCATCGGCCTCGACGCGGGCGGTCGCCCGTTCGAGCTCGCCACGGGCGACGGCCGCACGAACCACACGGTCCGGGCGGGTCTGCCACCAGTAGACGCCGGAGGCGATCAGCATCAACCCGGCGACGGCCCGGAGCGTCACGACGATCTGGTCGACACGGTCTCCGGCGGTGCGGCCGTTCTCGTCGACCTCGGGGGGGATGGTCTCGATGGTGGTCACCTGGGCGCCGGCGGGCGCCGTCCAGATCAGTGCGCCCAGCAGCAGGGATGGCGCGATGGCAAATGCCGCAGCCACACTCCTCGCCCTCCGCATGCCCGTCCTCGTTTCCCTGCTAGCCGCCGATGCTAGTCAATCAGGGCGAGCCTGTCCCAAAAAGATCAGGCGGAGGCTGCTGCGAGTGCCTGCTCGACATCGGCGATCACGTCGTCCGGGTGCTCGAGGCCGCACGACACGCGCATCGTGCCCGGGCCGATTCCGGTGGACGCCATCTCCTCGGGGGTCAGGCCCACGTGCGTGGTGCTGGCCGGATGGGTGATCAGCGTCTCGGGGCCACCGAGGGAAGGAGCCTGCCGGGCCAGCCGGACGGCCTCGGTGAAGCGGCGGCCGGCGTCGATGTCGCCGCGCAGGTCGAACGTCAGCAGGCCGCCGAAGCTGCGCATCTGGCGAACTGCCAGGTCCCGCTGCGGATGAGAGTCGAGGCCCGGATAGCGCACCAGCTCGACGCCGTCGTGCGCCTCGAGGTACTCGGCGAGCCGCTGTGCGGTGACCGCCTGGTGGGCGAGCCTCACCCCGAGGGTCCGGAGGCCCCGGTGGGCGTTGAAGGCATCGTACGGCGAGGCGTTGGCGCCGTGGAGCACGGCGAAGCCCCACAGCCACGACATCAGGTCCTGCGAGCCCGCCACGACGCCGATGGTCGCGTCGTTGTGGCCGGCGATGCCCTTGGTCGCCGAGTGGAGCACGAGGTCCACGCCATGGGCGAGCGGGTTCTGGCCCAACGGCGTGGCGAAGGTGGAGTCGACGAGGGTGGTGGCCCGGTTGATCGCCCCGAGTTCGTCGAGGTCGACCAGGTCGAGCTTCGGGTTGGCGGGAGTCTCGGCACAGATGAGCATCGTCTGCCCGGGCCGGATCGCCGCCTCGAACGCCCCCGGCTCGGTGCCGTCGATGAAGGTCACGTCGATGCCGAAGCGGGGACAGGCCGACTGCAGGAACAGATGCGTGCCGGCGTAGATCTGACGCTGCGCCACGATGTGGTCCCCCGACGAGCACAGGCCCAGGATCACGGCGCTGATGGCGCCCATGCCGGAGGCAAAGGCACGGGCGGCCTCGGCCCCCTCGAGTTCGGCGATGGCCGACTCGAAGGCGTTGATGGTCGGGTTCCCGTAGCGACTGTAGAAGCGCTCGGCGCCGACGGCCGTCGCCATCTCGCGGCCCTCGTCGATGGTCGCGAACTCGAACGCCGACGTGGGAAACAGCACGGGCGCCAGCGACGTCTCGCCCTTGCGGCGACCCGACGTGACCGCCGTGGTCTCCGGCTCGTGCCCGGTGGTCTTGTCGTCAGCCATTGGATTCGATCTCCTCGAGGAACGAGCCCAGGTATCGGCCGACCTCGTCGGTCGCCAGCAGGAAGCCGTCGTGGCCGTCCGGGCTCTGGATCACATGATGGTCGCAACGGCCGCCCGCTGCACGGACCGCATCCCGCAGGGCCGCCTGCTGGGCCTCGGGATACAAGATGTCGGAGGCGACGCTCAGGGTCAGGAAAGGCACCGGCGCAAGGCGTGCCAGCGCCTCGGACGGCGAACCGCGGCCGCGTTGCACGTCGTGGAGGTCCATCGCACGGTTCAGCAGCAGGTAGCTGTTGGCGTCGAAGCGGCGCACCAGCTTCTCGCCCTGATAGTCGAGATAGGACTCGACCTGGAACCGGTCCCAGCGGCCGAACACCCGACGTCGATCGACCAGTTCGCGGCCGAAACGATTGCCGAACACCGGATCGCTCCGGTAGTGGATCTGGGCGATCGAGCGTGCCACGGCGAGGCCGGCATGGGGGCCGTCGCCTGGTTCTGCGTCGTAGTACTCGCCGTCGCGGAACCTCGGATCGATCGCCAGGGCCGTCCGGCCGGCGGCGCTCCAGGCGATCTGCCAGGCACTGGCGGCGAGGGCGGTGGCGATCGGCGCCACCGACCGCACCCGCTCGGGGTACATCACGGCCCATTCCAGCGCCTGCATGCCGCCCATCGACCCACCCACGACGCTGAGCCAGCGGCCGATGCCCAGATGGTCGGCGACCGAGGCCTGACAGCGCACCATGTCGCGCATCGTGACGACCGGAAATGCCGATGCGTAGGGCCGACCGGTCCCGGGATCGGTCGATGCGGGACCCGTCGAACCCTGACAGCCGCCCAGGACGTTGACGCACACCACGAAGTGGCGGTTCGTGTCGAGCGCACACCCGGGTCCGATGACGCCGGTCCACCAGCCAGGGGTCCGGTGCCCCTCCCCCACTCCGCCGTGGGCATGGGAGTCGCCGGTCAGGGCGTGGCAGACGAGGACGGCGTTGTCGGCCGCTGGTGAGAGTTCGCCCCAGGTCTCGTAGGCCATCGTGATCTCTGGGAGGATCCCGCCGCCCTCGAGGGCGAACGGCCGACCGTGACCAACCGAGTGGAAATGCCGGTTGCCGACCGGGTCTCCGGGCTGCCATGCACCGGTGACGGGCAGGTTCGGGGTGTAGCCGCGGGGATGTTGGAGGGCGTCGAGGGACAGGTCGAGGTCTTGCCCCGCACCTGTCGTCGCCTCGTCACCGCTCATCGCTCGTCTATTCCCCTTCGGGGGACACCTCCGGCCCGTCGCCGGTGGGTGGGCGCAGGCGCCTCCACCGGACACTTCGTTGCCCCGGCCGATTCGTCCGACCGTGACCACATCCCCACCCCGTTGCCGGGGTGAGCGGGCACCTTGGGTGTCCGTCCCAGGTTGCCGGACCCGGTGCTGGACCGGGCCGCTCGTGATGTTTCAGAACAGTGTAGGGGGCGGCGGCATCCGCCGGTCAGGTGATTACCGACCGGGACGCCGGATGGGCGGCCCACCACCAGTCGAGAAGGGGCGTCGTCGACACCCCGTAGGCCCCGCACATGGCCTCTCCGAACGCCAGCCACCGGCCTGCCGGGACGGCCCCGTCGGCCTCGTGGATCGCCCTCGCCGCCTCGGCACCCTCGTCCCACCTGCTGCGGTCGCCGGGCAGCGGCAGGGCAGCGACCTGGCGGGCAGTCAGGCGAATCCGGCCGAGCGATCGCCCGGCGCCGGCCGCCGATACCGCAGCGATGGCCGAAATCGGAGGCGATGCCAGCACCGCTGCGAGGTGCCAGAGGTCGGACGGGTCGGGCTCGACGGTGATGAGTGGCGTGAGCGGCACCGCACTCCCCTCTGGATCGACCATCGCCTCGACGACGCGTGTCTGAGTGGCGACGAGCAGCTTCGGGCGGTTCCGTGCGGCGATCCAGTCGGCGACCTCGTCGGCGACTGCGGCGGGATCGACCACGGGTGCCGACCAGCGGCGGCCGGCGAACCTCGCAGACGAAGTCCCCCAGCGGCAGTGCAGCGGATCGACGAGGCCGGTCGTGACCAGCGGACGGCCCCCGGCGACGTCCGCCTCCTCTCCGACGGCGTCGACGAGCCCGTAGTAGTGCTGGCGAAAGCCGGCGGTCACCCGTGCGAGGTCGCCCACACGGCCCTCGGTGCGCGGCGACACCACCGGAATGCCGAGCAGTGCCGCCACCAGGCCGCCCCAGCCGTCCGTCCCGGTCGGCGCCGCCGCTGAGCCTGCCGGCTCGAGGGTGCGGTCGACCAGCAACCCCACCTCCGAACCGTCGGGCGGCACTCGTTCGACCACCGGCGCACACACGCCCGTGCGACCTGCGAACACACCTGAACGGTCGAACCAGAAGGCGTCGAGCCTCCCGCGTTCGAGCAGTCGCCCACGGATGGCCGCTGCGTCACGCGCGGTGAGCAGCGATTGCGGCTGGATCAGCGACATCCGGCCCCCCGGTGCCAGCAGGTCCATCCCCAGGGCGAGGAACAACCAGGCGGCGTCCGTGTACGCACCGACCATGCCGGGAAACCGGTCCCGCAGCGCCTGTCGGCGGTCGGCGTCGAACGCCGTGCCCGACCGCAGCTGGCCGAGGAACGGAGGATTGCCGACGACCGCACCGAAGCCGTCGCCGGGCGCCGTCGGCCATGTCGAACGGCCGGTGAGCAGCGAATCCGCCTCGACGACTCCGACGACCTCGCCCGGGTCGATCCCCGCCCAACCGGCCAGGGCACACCTCGTCAGATCGACCGCGACCGGGTCGATGTCGGCGCCGAAGAGCTGCGTGGTGGCCACCAGGCGTGGGTCGGCACCCTGTGCCGCCAACCTGATGCCGGCAGCCAGCAGGAACACCCCTGCCCCACAGGCCGGATCGACGACCGGGCCCCGCTCGACGGTTACGGCCACCAGCGAACCGGCAACCTCGGCAGGCGTGTAGAAGGCACCACGGCCCTGGCGCTCACCGTCCTGCATCGCCTCCTCGTGGAGACGACCGACATCGGCGAGCCGATGGGTATCAGCGGCTGCCCCTGCCGCCCGTGCGGCATCGAGCAGGTGTGCGGGTCCGGGCCCCGAGGAGCTCCCCGGCCGGGTCACCGCAGCAGGAGGTCGATCAGGCGGCGTCGGCCGCCGGATCCCAGGCGTTCAGGTCCGTCAGCCGGGGATCGTTCGAGAAGACCTCGACGATCGGGTACTTCATCCCGAGGCGCCGCATCAGCTTGCGCACCTCGAGCTCTTCGTTCCACAGCACCAGGCTCACCACGAGGCCGGACTCGCCTGCACGTGCAGTGCGACCGGAACGGTGGACATAGGTCTTGGCGTCGGAAGGAGGATCGTGGTGGATGACCACGTCGACGTCATCGACGTGGATGCCCCTGGCGGCGACGTCGGTCGCCACGAGGGCCTTGATCTTGCCGGTGGAGAAGTCGCGCAACGACTTCTCGCGCTTCTCCTGGCGCAGGTCGCCGTGGATGGGTGCGGCATCGACACCCTCGTCCTCGAGCGCCCGTGCCAGCTTGTCGGCACCCCAACGAGTGCGGGTGAAGATGATGGTGCGGTGGGACGACCCGATGATGGCGGCAGCCACCCGGACCCGGTCCATCTCGTGGACGGCGAGGAACCGGTGCTCCATCTCTGCGACCGTCGGTTCATCCCCGTCGATGGCGTACATCGCCGGATCGGTCTGGTAGCGGCTGATGAGGCCGGCGGTCATCCCGTCGAGGGTCGCCGAGAACAGCAGCGTCTGGTGCTTGCCCTTGATGCCTCGGAGGATCCACTCGACCTGGGGCATGAATCCCATGTCGGCCATGCGGTCCGCCTCGTCGATGACGATCCGCTCGATGTTCGCCACCGAGAGCTCCTTGCGGTCGATGAGGTCGATCATGCGACCCGGCGTCGCCACGACGAACTCGACGCCGCGCTGCAGGGCGCTGATCTGCTTCTCGATGGGGGCACCGCCGTAGATGGCGTGGATGCGGATGCCACGGCACGCTGCCAACGGCTCGAGCTCGCGGCAGACCTGGACGGCCAGCTCACGGGTCGGGACGAGCACCAGGCCCGTCGGACTACCCGGTTGGGCCTTGGACAACATCTGCACGAGCGGCAGGCCGAAGGCCAGCGTCTTGCCCGAACCGGTCTTGGCCTTTCCACAGACGTCGCGGCCGGCAAGGCTGTCGGCGATCGTGAGGGACTGGATGGGGAACGGGGACTCGATGCCCTGTTCGGCGAGGGCGGACACCAGATCGGCGTCCACGCCCAGGTCGGAAAACCCGGTGGTGGTCATGTGTACCTGTTCCCGGCGGCCGAGCCGCCGTGTTCGTCACCCGCAACGAAGAGCGGGTCACGTCACCGTTCTCCGGGTGACGAGGGCATTCGGGGCCGACACACCAGCGGTCGACATCTCCCGAACAGTGGCATCACCCTACCGGGTCGGCGGCGCTCAGCCCTCCCTGACGCGTCCGTCCCTCACGACGACCCCCTCCCCGGCGAGCCGACGGGCCTGATCCTGTTCGAGCCCCGGGACCAGCCGACCGGTCGAGGTCACGACCCGCCACCACGGATAGCCCTCGTGGATGCGCAGGAAACGGCCGACCGCACGATGCGCCCCCGGGAATCCCGCCTCGACGGCCACCTCTCCATAGGTGACGACCTCGCCCGGTCCCAGTGCGTCGAGCACCCGTCCGACCGCCACCTCGAAGGGCGTCACCAGGGTGTCCGTGCGTCAACCGTCGACGTGGCCGCCCCCGGGGAGCAGCCGCACGACCGGGACCGGTTCGGCGAACCCGCTGATCACGAGATCACCCACGGGCTCGACCTCGGAGTTGACGAGGAGCGACGACACCAGCGACGCCGGCGCCAGCACCTGGTGGGGCTCGGCGATGTCGCAGAGGCGAGACGCCAGGTTGACCGCATCGCCGATGTGATCCTCGCCCTCCACCAGCAGCACCAGTCCCCTGGCGATACCGGCCCGCAACTTCAGCGGCGAACCGCTCAGGTCGATCGCTCCCTCGATCTCGACCACGACCTCGACCGTGCGCTCCGGTTCTGTTCCGACGAGCATCGCCCCGTCGCCGAGCCACTTGGCGATCCGGACGCCCTTCCTCGCCGCGATCTGGCGCACCGCCGACTTGAACTCGTGCAGCAACTCGAGCGCCGCACCGTCGCCCTCGGAGTCGATGAACGACGTGAACCCGGAGAGGTCGATGAACGCGAACGTGCGGTCGACGCGCTGGTAGTCGTCGCTCGAGACGTGGTTCATCGGGCATCACGGTAGTTCCGGCCGGTCACGGCGACCGCACCACCGACGACGATGGCCACCAGGCTCACCCAGATGTTGACGCGCACGCCGGCGAGCAACGAGGCGTGGTCGATCCGGAGGCTCTCGACCCACAGCCGGCCCAGGCCATAGCCACACACCCACAGGCCGATGAGGCGCCCCGGCTTCAGCACGCCACGTCGGTCGACCCGGACGAGGACGGCGGCGAGGCTGAGGTTCCACAGCCCCTCGTAGAGGAAGGTGGGATGGAAGGTCTCGACCGCCAGGTGCGCCGCCGGGCGGTGGTCGGCGTCGATGCTCAGGCCCCACGGCAGGTCGGTTGGCCGCCCGAACAGCTCCTGGTTGAACCAGTTGCCCCAGCGGCCGATCGCCTGGGCGACCGGCAGTGTCGGAACGAGTGCATCGAGCACCTTCGACATCGAGATCCCCTGCCGACGGGCGACCAGCACCCCGACGATGACGCCGGCCGCCAGGCCACCGGGGATGCCGAGCCCACCCTGCCAGACGGCGGGCACGTCCTGCCAGCGACCGCGGAACTGTCGCCAGTCGGTGGCGACGTGGTACAGCCGGGAGCCGATGAGTCCGGCTGGCACCGCCCAGAGGGCGATGTTGGCGATGTCGTCGGCTGACCCGCCCTTCGCCTCCCATCGGCGCTGGCCCCAGACGACGGCCACGATCACACCGAGGGCGATCATGATCCCGTAACCGCGGATCTCGAGCGGCCCGAGGCTGAAGGAGCCCGCCGAGGGGCTCGGAAGCGCTGCGATCACGTCAGGGAAGCAGCGAAGCGGTCAGCACCTAGGGCCATGAGGTCGTCGGCGCCGGCGGTCACCGCCCCGATCCGGCCCCGGACGAGCGGCAGCTGCTGCTCGGCCCAGAAGCGGGCGATCACAACCTTGTCGGCCAGTGCGGGATCGTCGTCGCCGGCATCGGTCCTGGCCCTGGCCGCCAGGGCCAGGCGGGCGAGGTGCCAGCCGCCCAGGAGGTCTCCGAACATGCGCAGGTAGGGCGCCGCCCCGGCCAGCGCATCGCGGGGATCGGCGAGACCGTGCTCCATGAGCCAACCGGTGGCCTCGCGCAGGGCGTCGAGGCCGTCGGCCAGGCCGCTGCGCATCGTGGCGAAATCGTCGCCGGCAGCCTCCAGGGCGGCGTCGAGGCCGCCGATCTCGTCGAGCAGGCCGGTCACGACCGCCCCCCCGTTCATCGGCAGCTTCCGACCGACCAGGTCCATGGCCTGGATGCCGTTGGTGCCCTCGTAGATCGGCGAGATGCGGGAATCGCGCAGAATCTGGGCCGCCCCGGTCTCCTCGATGTAGCCGTAGCCACCGTGCACCTGGATGCCCATCGACGCCATCTCGACGCCGAGGTCGGTGCTCCATGCCTTGGAGATCGGGGTGTAGAGCTCGGCCCGGTCGGCGGCCGCCTGGCGCAGGTCGGGGTCGGGGTGGCGGGCAGCCACGTCGAGCATCGCGGCGTTGAGGTAGAGCAGGCAGCGCATGGCATCGACCGACGCCCGCATCGTGAGCAGCATGCGTCGGACGTCGGGGTGTTCGACGATCGGCGACGACTCGCCCTTCGGCGCGCCGATGGCGCGACCCTGCCGGCGCTCCTGGGCGAAGTTCGCCGCCAACTGCAACGCCCGTTCCGAGACGGCGAGGCCCTCGACGCCGACGCCGAGGCGGGCGCTGTTCATCATCCTGAACATGATCCGCATGCCCTGGTGCTCCTCGCCGATGAGGTACCCCACGGCACCGTCACCGGCATCGCCGTACGACATCACACAGGTCGGGCTGGCGTGGAGTCCGAGCTTGTGCTCGAGGGAGACGCAGAGGAGGTCATTGCGCTCGCCGATGCTGCCGTCCTCGTTGACGAGGTACTTGGGCACGATGAAACACGAGATCCCCCTGGTGCCCGGCGGGCTGCCGGGGGTGCGGGCCAGCACCATGTGGATGATGTTGTCGGTCAGCTCGTGCTCACCGAACGTGATGAAGATCTTGGTGCCGAAGATCCGGTGGGTGCCGTCTTCCTGGGGTTCGGCCCTCGTCGTGAGCGCACCCACGTCGGAACCCGCCTGGGGTTCGGTGAGGTTCATGGTGCCGGTCCACTCACCGGAGACCATCCGGGCCAGGAAGGTCTCCTTGAGCCGTTCGTCGCCGAACGCATACATGGCCTCGATGGCTCCGATGGTCAACAGCGGGGCCATGGTCCATGCCCGACCGGCCGTGGCGAGCATCTCGGACATCACCGTCTGGAACAGCCCCGGGAAGCCGCCACCGCCGTAGTCGGGGTCGTGCGAGACCGATCCCCAGCCGGCGGCCAGGTACTGGTCGTAGGCCTCGTGGAAGGCCTTCGGGACCGTGACGACGCCGTCGACGACCGAACAGCCCTCGGCATCGCCGATGCGGTGGGTCGGTGCGATGACCTCCTCGACGAAGCGGCCGAACTCGTCGAGCACGCCGTCGATGGTGTCGGCATCCACGTGTTCGAAACCCGGCAGGTCGCAGATTCCTTCCACGTCGGCGATCTCTCGCAGGACGAGGCGGATGTCGGCCAGTGGTGCCCGGTAGTCGCTCATGGCTCGCAGAATACCGCCGGGGTCGCCGTCTGCCCGCCGTGGGGACCCGTTGCCGCCCGTCGTTGGGCGACCCCGTCTCGACCCTCTCGTACACTCGTCGGATGGCCGCCACCACCCGCAACGGGTCACCGATCCCCGAACACGGCGACATGGAGAACGACGTGTTCGCGCGCACCGCCTATATACGGCCCGGCACCCGGCGATGAGCGAGGCGGCGGTCCGGCTCCGCAGCCTCGGGGAGGCGCTTGCGGAACGACGCTCCGAGTTGCGGCCCCCCGGGGTCGTCATGGCACCACAACAGCTCGGGGCCGCCCGACTCACCCGCTACAGCTTCAGCCGCACCCTGCTGCGACGGGCCGCACGCGAGGGTTGGCGGTCGCGACTCGTCGAGCTCGACATGGACGCCGAGGGGCGCGGGCACGCCGTCTACCGCACGGACATCGATGACCACCGGTTCGACTTCGTCGCCTTCACGACCACGCTCGACGAGTCCCTCCACACCGACCGCGTCATCGCACCGGCCTGGGAGGTGACCGGTGCCCTCGTCGACGGTGCGGTCGACGACGCCCACCTGGCCGAACTCCGGGAGGCCCTGCCCCTTCAGGAGGCTGCACGACTCGACCCACGCGTGCTGGTGCTGACCCGCGGCAACCGCAGCGTCCGGTTCTACGACTACCTCGTCCAGCGACTCGCCGACGGCCGCCAACCCGAGGCCGACAAGGTCGCCGATGCCGGTTACATCCTGCGCAGCACCGCCTTCTACGGGAACGGCAAGTTCGGCATGCGCTCGTACCTCGGCTATCCCGAGGGGCATCCCCTCCGGGTCCCCTACCGGGCGCAGTTCCTGTGTGCCTGGATGTTCCGCGAGTTGGGCTACGACCAGGTCGAGCACTGCGCAAGGGCCCGTGGCGGCGACTCGGCGGTCCGCTTCGACGGCGCATGGGGCCGCTACTTCGGGCTCGGCAACGCCACCGGCCTCGGCCTCGTCTCCTACGCCTTCAAGCATCCCCGCGTGCTGAACGCTTGGGCCGGCGTACGCGAGCTGGCGCTTGCCAACGTGCGGGCCCTGCCCGGCACCCCGGAACGCCTGGCCCTCCTCCGACGCTGGATCGACCGGGCGGTCACCCACTTCTCGACCCTCGGTGCCGACGACCGCCCACCGTGGCTCGGACCCGCCTCCATCACCGAACGTGCACGGCTGATCGGCGCACGACTCGACGAGGTCGCCGACGAACCGGCGCCTTTCGACGCACTGTTCCGTTGGGCCGAGACCCACGACGTCGAGACCTGCGAGCTGGTGGTCTCGCTGCTCATCGAACTCGACGAGGGCCTGGACGACGACGAGGTCGACCAGCTCCTCCGGGTGGACGAAGAGGTCGTGGTCGACCCGCTGACCACCGTCGACGTGCTGCGCCAACTGCTCGACGAGCGCTACGACTGGCTCGACGACCTCGACACCCCCACTGGCAACCACTACTGCTGGGTCGTCTCGGACAACGCCGACGAGCCGAGGCGGGTCGAGCGCGACGTCCTCGACGTCGACCACCACGAGGTCGCCATCGACATGGCCCGCCGCCTCCACGCACTGTGCCGGACCCTCGAAGGCCTTCCCGGCGACACCGCCGTCGGGACGCTGCTCGCCGAACACCCCGGACACGGCAACGCCGTGAAGCGGCTGCTCGGCGGCGACCATCCTTATGGCGAGCCCCGCGACAACGCCTGTGCCGCCGGCTACCTCCCCCTCGAGCTCCAGCGCTTCCAGTTGGCGATGTACGGCATGGACAACTACTCGCCCAAGTCCACCGACTGGCTGCGGGTCACCCTGTTCCAGGGGGCGCCCCGCATCGACGACCTCGGCCCGGCCACCACCGACGACTGGGTGTGGCCACCGCGTCCCACGGAGGGATCCCCATGATCATCGACGGACTCGAGATCAACGACTGGAGCCGGTCCGTCGTCGAACAGGTGCGGTCCGGTGGCGTCGACGTGGTCCACGCCACCTGTGGCGTCTGGGAGGACATGGCTGGCACCATGACCCGCATCGGCTCCTGGCGGCACTTCGCCAGGCAGAACTCCGACGTGGTCCGGATCGTCACCGACGTGGCCGGGATGGAGCAGGCGGTCGCCGACGACGTGCTCGGCATCGTGCTGGGCTTCCAGAACAGCTCGATGCTCGGCGACGACCCGGAGATGGCCGGCATCTTCGCCGACGTCGGCGTGCGGGTGATCCAACTCACCTACAACATCGCCAACCACCTCGGCTCGAGCTGCTGGGAACCCCACGACGGCGGCCTCACCCGGGTCGGCCACCGGATGGTCGCAGCCCTCGACGACGCCGGGGTTCTGATCGACATCTCGCACGTCGGCAACGTCACCGGCCGCGACGCCATCGACGCCTCGGCAAACCCGATCGCGGTCACGCACGGCAACCCCGCCTCGTTCTGCCCGTCGGCCCGCAACAAGCCCGACGACCTGATCGAGGCCATGGCCGCCCGGGGCGGCGTGATCGGCTGCACGCTCTATCCGTTGTTCATGGGCGGGGCCGACGTACCACGCTCCGCCTACTGTCAGATGCTGGCCGACCTCGCTGGGCGGATCGGGGTCGACCACGTGGCCATCGGCACCGACGCCGTGGTCGGCTGGCAGCCCGACGCCCTCGGCTGGATGCGCAACGGCCGCTGGGACCGCCCCGCCAACCCCGACGAGGTGCCCCCGTTCCCACCGTGGCCGGACTGGTTCCGCGGCCCCGAAGACTTCCCCTCGCTGGCCGAGGGCCTCGACGAGGCGGGCTTCCTGCCCGAGGAGCGCGACGCCGTGCTCGGCGGCAACTGGTTGCGCCTGTTCGGCCAGGTCTTCGGGTGACGGTCACCGTCGCTCCCCGCGAGGTCGTCGACCTGGTCCACCGCGCCAGTCGCGGACACGGCTGCAACGCCGACCTCGCCGACCGGCTCGCCGCCGAGATCGCCTTCTGCGAGGTCCACCACGGTGGCGGGCTCGCCGCCTGGGCCGGGCTGATCGACGCAGGCTCCGGCCGCCTCGCCGACGCCGCCCGTTCGTCGTTGCGCCTGGCCGCCGCAGAGGTCGTCGCCCGCTCGGCCGGCGCCGCCACCATCGACTTCGACCCTCCCCTGCCCCTGGCCGTGATCGCCCGCTCGCTGCGGGATCTCGAACGGCGCGGCGTCCGGTGCGCCCCTGCCACCGGTGGGCTCACCGGCACCGACCTCGTGGCAAGGCTCGACCTGGCCGACGGCGGGCCGGCAACTGCCACGACCTCTCGATCCGACGACCGCATGCAGGCGGCACTGCGCGGCGGGCTCGTCGTCGATCGCACGCTCTGGCAGCGCGTCAGCGACGCAGCCGACGGGTTTCTCGTCTCGGAGGCGATCCTCGACGCCGTCCTCGAGACCCCGTCCTGAACACGGCCGGCGAGGACGCTGACGTGACCCGGATAACCCTCGACGCCATCGAGTCGACAACGCACCGTGCGCTCGTGCGCCACGGCTGCCGCTCCGACATCGCCGCACACGTCGCCAACGCCGTCCGGGTCGCCGAGGGCAATGGCAACCGGATCTGCGGCCTCTACTACCTCGAGAGCTACTGCCGGCAGCTCGAGACCGGACGCATCGACGGGAACGTCGACCCGGTCGTGTCGGTCGACCGCCCCGGTGCCGTCCGCGTGGACGGTCGGTTCGGGTTCGCCCAGTCGGCGTTCGCCGCCGCCTTCCCCCACGCCCTCGCCTCGGCCCGTAACAACGGGATCTGCGGACTCGCCGTCGAACACACCCACACGTGCACGGCGCTCGGCTACTTCACCGAGCAGTTCGCCCGCGAGGGGCTGCTGGCCATCGGCACCACGAACGCCACGCCGCGTGTGGCGCCTCCGGGAGGCTCGCAGGCGGTGCTCGGCACCAACCCGTTCGCCATGGCAGTACCCGACGGCGAGGGCGGGATCGCCTTCCAGTTCGACTTCAGCACCAGTGCGGTCGCCCTCGGCAAGATCACCATGGCAGCGGCTGCCGGCGAGGAGATCCCCCTGGGATGGGCCGTCGACGCCGACGGCAACCCGACGACCGATCCCGCTGCGGCACTCGGCGGCTCGCTCCTCTCGGCCGGCGGCCACAAGGGCTACGGCCTCGGGCTCATGGTCGAGGTGCTCGCCGCCTGCCTGACCGGATCACGCCTCAGCATCGACGTCCCACCGCTCAAGGCGCCCGATGGCCCGCCCCACGACCTCGGCCAGTTCTACGTGGTGATCGACCCATCGGGCTACAGCGGCGACGTCTTCACCGAAAGCCTGACGTCCCTGGCCGCCTCCATCGCCGGTCAACCGGGTGCCCGACTGCCGGGCGCCGGTCGGGCGCTGCCCGATGCGGTCGATCTCGAGCCCGACCTCTGGGAAGCCACACTGGCGCTCGCCGCCGACTAAGGGAGAAACCCCATGACCAGTGCCACAGCCATCACGAACCTGCTCCACCGCTACGCCGAGCTGTTCGATGCCGGCGAGCACGAGGCCTGTGCCGACCTGTTTGCCCACGCCCGGATCATCCTCGACCCGGAGGCCCCCGTGGTCGTCGACCGCGACGGGATACTCGACGTCTGGCGGTCGATCGTGATCCTCCACGACGACGGCACCCCTCGCACGCAGCACGTCGTGACCAACCCGATCCTCGAGATCGACGAGGCCGCCGGCACCGCCGCGTGCCGCAGCCGCTACACCGTGCTCCAGCAGGTCGATGACGGACCGCTACAGGTCGTGGCCGCCGGCCGCTACCACGACCGCTTCGAACGAGTGGACGAGGAGTGGCGCTTCTGCGAACGCGACTACTCGATGCTGGACCTCGTCGGCGACGTGAGCCGACACCTGCGCAGCGCGCCCCGCACCTGAACCGCCCGGGGGCCGGTGGGGTCAGCCCTCGACGGCTGCGGCGTGTGCCGTGACCCTGGCGGCGCCCCCGCTGTCGCCAGCCAGCCAGTGGCGGCGGCAGCGCAGCTCATAGGTGACCTGATGGTCGTCGGGGTCGTCGACGAGGAACAGCTCACCGTCGTAGACCTGCACGCCGTCGACCAGGCGGGCGTTGTGGGTGGCCCGGGCGCCACACCAGCAGCGGGCCTCCACCTGGATCTCGGCGGACTCGTCGGCCAACTCGAGGAGCCGCTTCGTGCCCTCGAACAGCTCCCCCTGGAACGAGGTGAGCAGGCCGAATGCGAAGACGTCAGCACCCAGCTCGTCGACGACCCGCGCCAGTTGGCCGACCTGGGCGGCGGTGTAGAACTGCGCCTCGTCGCAGACCACGTAGTCGAGGCCGCCGTGGCGCTCGGCCATCGCCAGCGCCAGTTCGAAGAGATCGAGGCGTGGGCCCACCTCGACGGCATCGGCCGAGACGCCGAGTGCGCTCGACACCTTGCCGTCGGCCCGGTCGAGCTGGCTGCACAGCAGGCCCTTGAGGTCGCGCGAGGCCAGGTTGTGGTGGATCTGGAGGGCGAACGTGCTCTTGCCCGACCCCATGGTCCCGTAGGAGAACCGCAGCCTGGCCATCAGGCACCCGCCTCGCCCGACACGCCCGTCACGAGCACCCGCTGGTGGCGCCGCAGTCGGTGCACACGTAGCAGGACCCGGCACGGCGCATGGCGATGCCGCACATCATGCAGAGAGGGGCGTCGGCCGACGCCCGCGACAGCTGGGCGGCGAACTGGGCGGCGGACGGCACCGTCGGCGGATCGGGGGGCAAGTCGAGGCCCTGACGGGTCTCGGTGGCGGCCTCCTCGACGCCCGGCAGCGTGGGCTGGCTGCGCTCGTCGGTGGTGAGGATGTTGAGCTCGGCCCGCTCGGCCGGCGTGAGGTACTCGACCGCCAGGCGCCGGAACAGGTAGTCGATGATGCTCGTGGAGATCCGGAGGTCGGGATCGTCGGTCATCCCGGCCGGTTCGAAGCGCATGCCGGTGAACGCCTCGACGAACGCACGCAGCGGCACCCCGTACTGGAGTCCGTGGCTGAGCGAGATGGCGAAGGCGTCCATGATCCCCGACAGGGTCGAGCCCTGCTTGGAGACCCGCATGAAGATCTCGCCGGGTCGGCCGTCTTCGTACTCGCCGACCGTGACGAACCCCTTGCAGTCGGCGACCCGGAACTCGAAGGTGAGCGAACGGCGGGAACGTGGGAGCCGGCGGCGCGCCGGCTCGGCCGGAACGCCTGCGACGACCGCATCGATCATCGCCGCCGCCTGCGAACGGGTGTCCTCGTTGCCCGACGCGAGTGGCTGGCCGACCTTGCAGTTGTCCCGGTAGATGGCGACCGCCTTGAGGCCGAGGCGCCACGACTCGAAGTAGAGCTCCTCGACATCGTCGACCGAGACGTCTTCGGGCATGTTGCAGGTCTTGGAGATGGCCCCGGACAGGAACGACTGGACGGCCCCCATCATCCGGATGTGGCCCATGTGGTGGATGGCGTGGTCGCCCATCGAGGTGGCGAACACGTCGGCGTGCCCGGGGAGGAGTTCGGTGCAGCCGGCCACCGAGTGCTTCCGGTCGATGTGGTCGATGATCGCCGCCGCCGTCTCGTCGTCGTAGCCGAGGCGTTCGAGCGCCCGGGGGACGGTCCGGTTGACGATCGACATGGTGCCCCCGCCGACCAGGCGCTTGGTCTTGACGAGGCTCAGGTCGGGCTCGATGCCGGTGGTGTCGCAGTCCATGAGGAGGCCGATGGTGCCGGTGGGCGCCAGCACGGTGGCCTGGCTGTTGCGGACCCCGACCCGTTGGGCCAGGGCGCATGCCTCGAACCACGCCTCGCGCCCGGCCTCGACGAGGACCGGCGCCACCGACTCGTCGAGCAGCTCGGTCGCCTCGCGGTGCTGGTCGAGCACCCGCAGCATCGGCTCGCGGTTGGCCTCGTAGCCGGCGAACGGCCCCATGCGGTCGGCCAGGCGGGCCGAGGTGCGGTAGGCGTGGCCGGTCATCAGCGACGTGATCGCCGCAGCCACCGACCGGCCCTCGTCGCTGTCGTAGGGCAGGCCCAGGGCCATGAGCAGGGCGCCCAGGTTGGCGTAGCCGAGGCCCAGCTGCCGGAAGGCCCGGGTGGTCTCGGCGATCTGCTCCGTCGGGTAGTCGGCGTTGCCGACGAGGATCTCCTGGGCCGTGAACACGACCTCGACGGCGTGCAGGAACGCCTCGACGTCGAACCCGCCGATGGCGTCGGTGTCGCCGTCGGAATCGCCGAGGAACGGCAGCAGGTTGAGGCTGGCGAGATTGCATGCCGAGTTGTCGAGATGCACATACTCCGAGCAGTTGGCGACCAGTAGACCGTTGGCGATGTAGGCGTGGTTCCGGGGTTCGGAGAGGTTGTAGGTCTGTTCGTCGCCATCATCGATGCGGGCGACCAGCCGGGCGGTGCAGGCGGTTCGGTAACCCGCCCGCGTGCGCTCGGCCAGTAGTTCGGTGAGGGCACCGCGCTTGCGCTCGAGCTCGAAACCGATGTGCTGGGCGAAGGCGTCGACGGATCGACCCGTGATACGCAGGTCCCACGAGGCGCTCGACTTGTACGTTGCCTCTGTTCCGTCCTTGCGCACACAGGTGAAGTGCGACGCCCCGGCATCGCGCACCGAATATATGCGGCTCGTGACGCCGAAGGTCTGCAGCAGTCGCTGGGTACCGACCAGCAGTTCCCGCGAGATCGAGCCAAGGCCCACGTAGGAACCCTTCGTCTCGGATCGGTAGACGCAGCCGTCGGCATCGAACAGACCGCGGAGGAAGGCGCCGGAAAACTCGGGCAGCGCCTGCTCGACGACCCACGGAACCACCTTGTGGGCACCCGTCGTGGAATGCACCCCGAGCGCCTCGAGGAAGCGCTTGAACGGGCGGCGGGTGATGCGCAGCTGGGCGGTCCCGTTGGACTGGATCGAGACCTTCAGGGCTTGGTCGCCGTTGATCCACTCGATCAGGGGATGATGCCTCGGCATGATCTCGGCCTGGTCCTCGGCGGAGCCGTAGATCGTGGCCACGACCTTTCCGGACGTGGAGCCGTCGCCGATGAGCCACCCCAGATAGTGGGCAAACAGGGTGTCCCACTCGTCAGGGAAGTTCAAGGGGCGGGCGTGGTCACCCTTGGTGCGATAGTCGTCCGGATTCGTGGACACGGGCAGGTAGGGATCGGCCTCCTCCGCCGGCGTGAACCGATCGAGCACGCGGACGTCGTCCTCGTCGGTCAAATCGTGGGCGGCGACCCAGCCCCGGTTCTCGGTGAAGAACCGGTGATTGAGTGTGCAACGGATCTCATGACCGGTGTCGAACTGGAGCCGAACCACCGGGTTGAGGCCCGTGAGCATCACTGCATCAGGCGACGACAGGAAAACGGCCTCGGCAGGGTCATCGACGCTCGTGGCGTCGTGGGTCCAGACCCGGAAGTCCTCGCCTCGGTTGAGGCGGTCTACCAACTCGTCGAAGCGGACCAGGCCCTTGTCGGTGTGGACCTTCGTGTCGCCGGTGAAGCATGGGTTGCTGGCGGTGATCCGGCCGGTGTTGGCGGCGGTGTGCCAGTGGTTGATGGTGGTGTCGAACTGGAGGCCGGGGTCGGCGCACTCCCAGGCCGCCTCGGCGACCTGGCGGAACAGCCGGCGGGCCCGCATGGTGTCGATGACCGAACCGTCGGTGCGGGCTGTGAGGTCCCAGTCGGTGTCGTCGACCACGGCCTGCATGAACTCGTCGGTGACCCGGACCGAGTTGTTGGCGTTCTGGTACTGGATCGAATGGGCGTCGGACCCGTCGAGGCCGACCTCGAAGCCGGCGGCCTCGAGCGCACGCAGTTTGTGCTCTTCGCGGGCCTTGCACCAGATGAACTCCTCGACGTCGGGGTGGTCGGCGTCGAGGACGACCATCTTGGCGGCCCGCCGCGTCTTGCCGCCGCTCTTGATGGTGCCCGCAGAGGCGTCGGCGCCCCGCATGAAGCTGACTGGGCCACTCGCCGTGCCGCCACCCCGGAGGGCCTCGCGCGACGATCGGATGCGGCTGAGGTTGACGCCGGCACCGGACCCGCCCTTGAAGATGATGCCTTCCTCGACGTACCAGTTGAGGATGGAGGTCATCTTGTCGTCGACCGAGAGGATGAAGCAGGCCGATGCCTGCTGGGGGGTGTCGGGCACGCCGATGTTGAACCAGACCGGCGAGTTGAAGGCCGCCTTCTGGGTGACGATCAGGTGCTTGAGTTCGTCGGCGAAGGCGTCGGCCTCGACGTCGTCGGCGAAGTAACCGTCGGTCCGGCCCCAGGCGGCGATGGTGTCGACCACGCGATCGGCGACCTGACGCAGCGACGACTCCCGCTCCGGCGTGTCGGGCATCCCGCGGAAGTACTTCTGGGCGAGAATGTTGGTGGCGTTGACGGACCAGGACGTGGGCACCTCGACGCCGAGTTGCTCGAACGCCACGGACCCGTCCCGGTGATCGACCAGACGGGCGTCGCGGTGTTCCCAGTCGATGCTGTCGTAGGGATGGGTTCCGGCCTCGGTGAACATCCGTCGGATGCCGAGGACGCCACGTTCGGGCATGAGGGTCATGTCGTGAAAGTCGTCTTTCGTTCGATCGCTGGTCCGGGACACCATCACCGTTGGGGCCGGGTGTGACCCACACCGGATTCGATGGTCCCGATTCGTGCCGCCACCCTACGAACGACCCCCTGTGGACGGAAAGGGCAAGAGTTGTGGAAATGACGGTGGACGACGCCGGGTTTGTCCACAGCCGTCCACAGACACCCGCCAGCCCCGGGCGGGCGGCCGACGGCTACCGTCGGGATGTGCAGCAGTTGTTCCCCCACTCGGACAGTGGCGACGTCGATCCGGTCGCCGCCTACCACGATGTCGAGCGTCCAGCCCCCGCTGGGCGACCCTGGGTCCTCGTGAACATGGTGGCCTCGGTGGACGGGGCCACCGCCGTCGACGGGCGGTCGGGCCCGCTGGGCGGCGACGCCGACCGTCGGCTGCTGGGGGTGGTGCGCGGCCTCGCCGACGTGGTCCTGGTGGGAGCCGGGACCGTGCGAGCCGAGGGCTACCGACCGCCACGTACGCCCGTCGCCGACATGGGCGAACGTCGGGCCAGTCGCGGCCAGGCAGTGCGTCCCCGACTGGCGGTGGTGTCCGGCAGCGCCGGACTGGATCCGTCGGCGTCGTTGTTCGTCGACCGGGATCCCGACGACCCGGCGCCGCTCGTCTACACGTCGGGCGACGCACCGTCCGAACGGCTGGACGCACTGGCCGCCGTGGCCGAGGTCGTGACGGCCGACGACTCGCTCGACATCGCCGACGTGCTGGCCGACCTGCAGGGCCGGGGCGTGGGCACCGTGGTGTGCGAGGGAGGACCGGGACTCGTGGTCCAACTCGCCTCGGCCGGGCTGATCGACGAGCTCTGCCTGAGCGTGTCGCCGCTCATCGCCGGCAGCGGCACGGGCCTGCTGGCGGGAGCGCCGCTGCCCCGACCGACGAACCTTCGCCTGGCACATGTCCTGACCGCCGACGACTTTGTCTTCTGCCGCTACCTGGCCTGCTGACGGCCCGGGATCAGCCGCCGACCGGCAGCTCGATGCGCTGGCCGGGTTGGAGGAACGACCCGCCCGCCGAGTCGCTGAGGCGGTCGACGGTGTGGCGCACGTCGATGCCCTCCGGGGTGAGCCGCTCGGCGATGGCCCAGAGGGTGTCGCCGGGCTGCACCACGTAGATGACCGGCTCGCCGGCCGCCCCGACCGGTGAGCCACCCGGCGTGCCGGTGACCCGGCCGGCCAACTCGCCGGCGACGAGGGTGCCGCAGAAGACCATGGTGGCCAGGACGAGGGCGGCCACCAGCCGGCGACGGCGGTACACGTGGGCCGGGGTCACCCTGGCGGCGGCGAACCGGAAGGCATCGAGGGCACGGAGGTCGAGCGCAGGGATGCCCGTGGTATGGGGTACGAAGGTCGTTGTCATGGCGTTCATCCTGCCTGTGGGGTGTGACAGCGCTTGTCGGTGTGAGGGTCCTTGACATGGAACGTCTGTTCGGGGAACATGTGTGCGACGAACATCCGTTCGATGCCCCTACACTGTATCGAACACCTGTTCGATGTCAACCCCCGAGACCGGGTTCCCGGAAGATTCCGGCTTCCCGACCACCCAAGGAAGAGAGCCCCACCATGACCGGGACGACGCTCACCCCCCGCCAGCAGCAGATCCTCGAGCTCATCGACCGCCACACCCGCGAGCGGGGCTATCCGCCGTCGGTGCGCGAGATCGGCGAGGAGGTCGGCCTCACCTCCCCCTCCACGGTCCACTCACACCTCGGCACGCTCCAGGACAAGGGCTACCTCAAGCGCGATCCCAGCAAGCCTCGTGCCATCGAGGTCTGCTTCGACCCGACCTCCGGCGCACCCGTCGATCGGGGCACGGTGCGCCATGTCCCGCTGGTCGGCGATGTCGCCGCAGGCACCGACGTGCTCGCCCATGAAAACATCGAGGAGTCGGTCCCCCTCCCCGCCGACTTCACCGGCGACGGCGAACTGTTCATGCTCCGGGTCCGCGGCGACTCCATGATCGGCGAAGGGATCTTCGACGGCGACTTCGTCGTGGTGCGGTCCCAACCCACGGCCGACGACGGCGACCTCGTCGTGGCCGGCATCCCCGACGAGAAGGCCACCATCAAGCACTTCCGCCGCGACGGCAGCCACATCGTGCTGGTGCCCTCCAACCCCGACCACCAGGACCTGCGCTATCCGGCCGACGAGGTCACGATCTTCGGCCGCGTGGTCACCGTCCTGCGCCGGCTCTGAGCGCCGGTTCCCCTCCCCTCCGGGGATCGGCGCTCAGACGCCTCTTTCGAGCAGCTTCCGCAGCGCCGCATACGACGCCTCGAGCGTCGACCGGTGGAGGTGCTCGTCGGCCATGTGGGCGACGGTCGGGTCGCCCGGACCGAAGTTCACCGCCGGCACCCCGTGTTCTCCGAAGAACGCCACGTCGGTCCACCCCAGCTTGGCCCGCACCTCGAGCCCCGACTGCTCCACCAGCCCCGACAGCAACGGATGCCCGAGTCCGGGGGCGGCCGCCGGGCCGTGGTCCACGACCTCGACCGTGTCGCCGTCATCGAGAAAAGGTGCCAGCACATCCCGCACGTGTGCCTCCGCCTCGACGCCGCTGCGGTCGGGTGCGTAGCGGTGGTTGACCTGCAGCAGCACCTCGTCGGGGACCACGTTGCCCGACACGCCGCCCTCGATGTGCACTGCCTGGAGCGCCTCGCGGTATTGGCAACCATCGACCTCTGGCTCCCGGTGCTCGTAGGCACCGAGCGCCACCAGGAGCCCCCCGGCCCGGTGGATGGCGTTGCGACCCATCCACGGCCGCGCCGTGTGTGACCGGACGCCCCGTAGGCGGACCTCGAACCGCATCGTGCCCTGACAACCCGCTTCGATGGCACCGGCCGTCGGCTCGCCGAGGATCGCCACATCGCCGGCCAGCAGGTCGGGAGCCTCGGCGAACAGCTCCGACAGGCCGCTGTGCTCACGGGCGACCTCCTCGCGGGCGTAGAACACCCACGTCACGTCCACCGCCGGCTCCGGGACGCTGCGTGCCAGTTCGAGCATGACGGCCAGGCCGCCCTTCATGTCGGCCGAGCCCAACCCCCACAGGGTGTCACCGTCGAGCCGGGCGAGCGGCCGGCCCGCTCCGGCGGCCCCCGGAACGGTGTCGGTGTGTCCGGCCAGGATCAGCCGGTGGGGCCGCCCGAGGTTGGTCCTGGCGACGAGGTTGTCGCCGATCCGGTCGACGGTCAGGCCCGGCACGGCGCGCAACTCGGCCTCGAGGTGCGCCACGAGGGCGGCCTCGTCGAAGCTGACCGACGGGATGTCGACCAGGGTGGCGGTCATGGCCAGGAGGTCGGTCATGGTGAGCGTGGGTGCCCGGGCACTCAGGTGGAGACGCCGTGGGTGCGCAGGATGTCGTTGAGCGCCGACTTGTCGTGGCGCTCACCCTCCTCGAGGCGTCGCAGCACCAGCACGCACGACAGCCCGAACTCGCCACCCGGGAACGACCTCGGACGGGTGGCCTGCACGGCAACGCACCACGGTGGAATCTCGCCACGACCCAGTTCGTCGCCGGTCTGGGCGTCGATGACCGGGATCGAACCGGTGAGGACGGCACCCGCACCCAACACCACGCCGTCGCCGACACGGGCACCCTCGGCCACGATGCAGCGGCTGCCGATCAGGCACTCGTCGCCCACGATCACGGGGGTGGCGTTGGGTGGTTCGAGCACGCCACCGATCCCGACGCCGCCCGAGAGGTGCACGTTGCGGCCGATCTGGGCGCACGAGCCCACCGTCGCCCAGGTGTCGACCATGGTGCCGGCGCCCACGTAGGCGCCGATGTTGACGAAGCTCGGCATCAGCACGACACCGGAACCCTGGAAGCTGCCCCAGCGGGCCATGGCGCCGGGCAGCACCCGCACACCGCGGGCGGCGAAGTCGCGCTTGAGCGGGATCTTGTCGACGAACTCGAACGGTCCGACCTCGCTGGTCACCATCTTCGCCTGCTTGAACAGCAGCAGGATGGCCAACTTGAGCCACTCGTTGACGACCACGCCGTCGGGTCCGGGTTCGGCCACGCGGGCTTCGCCCCGGTCGAGCAGTTCGATCGCCTCGTGGATAGCGGCGTTGGCGTCGGCGTCGTCGGGGTCCAGGGACTCCCGGTTCGCCCAGAGCTCTTCGATGCGGGTCTGCAGGTCGGACATGCCCGACAGGCTACCGACCGGCTCTCCGGCCATCGGGCTGCATTGCCGGAGCGCGTCCGGCGTCAGAGCCGGGCGGCGCGCTCGGCGACGATCTCGAGCCGGTCGTCGGTCGCCACGGCGGCGATGCGGACATGGCCGGCGCCGTCCGGGCCGTAGAACTCGCCAGGACTCACGACGATCCCCAGCGACTCGGCCAGGCGTGCGATGAGGCCCCAGGCGTCGCCGCCCGGTGCCGCCACCCAGAGGTAGAAGCCGCCCTGCGGCATGGTCGCCTCGATGCCCAGGCCGTGCAGGATCTCCACGAGCAGCTCCAGGCGCCCGTGGTAGCGGGCCGCCTGGGCCTCGACGTGGACCTGGTCGGCGAGTGCCGCCGCCCCGGCGGCCTGCGCCGGGCCGGGGATCATGAAGCCCTGGTGCTTGCGGATCTCACGCAGGTAGTGGACGAGCTCGGCGTCGCCCGCGTAGTACCCCACACGCAACCCGGCCAGGTTCGAACGCTTGGACAGCGAGTGCACCGCGAGGACCCCCTCGGAGCCGTGCTGGAGCATCGAACGGGACGGGCCTTCCCACGTGAACTCGACGTAGCACTCGTCGCTCAGGACCGGCACGCCACGTTCCCTCCCCCACGCCGCCGCTGCACCGAGGTCGTCGAGGGCACCCGCCGGATTGCCCGGGGTGTTGACCCAGAGGCAGAGGGCCCGCCCGGCATCGGCCTCGTCGATCGCCGACAGGTCAAGTCGCCACTCGGCGTCGACGGGCACCGGAACGGCCCGGCAGCCGGCCAGCTCGGCGCCCATGGCATACGACGGATAGGCGATGGCCGGATAGAGCACCGTGTCGCGGGACGGGTCACGGAGCCGCAGCACCTGGGGCAGGCCGGCCACCAGCTCCTTGGACCCGATGCATGCGCCCACCTGTGCCGGCTCGAGGGCCACGCCGAGTCGCCGGTCGAACCAGCCACAGACGGCGGCCAGCAGGTCGGCGCTCCCGACCGACGGCGGGTAGGGGCGGGCCGGGTCCGTGGCTGCTCCCAGCGCCTCGGCGACGACGTCAGGTACCGGGTCGCACGGCGTGCCGATGGACAGGTCGACGGCACCGCCGGGGAGGGCGGCAGCGACGGCACGGAACCCGTCGAGCAGGTCGTAGGGAAACGGCGGCGGCACGAATCCGCCGGCGCCCCTCGGAATCGTCGAACTCATCGAACGGTCTCCCCACTGTCTCCTGCGACGAACTCGGCGAGCCGTCCCACCGAACCCTCGTCCAGACGCACCCGCAGGCGCCAACCGTCCTCGTCCGACGACTCGTCGAGCACCTCTCCCTCGCGGTGGGCCATGGCCAGCGCATCGCCCCGGTCGAACGGCACCACCAGCGACACGACACTCGTGGAGGCCCGCAGACGCCGTCCGATGGCGGACAGGAGCTCGTCGATCCCCTCGCCGGTCACCGCCGAGACCGCCACGGCATCGTCCTCGCGGGCCGCCAGGCGGGCGGCGGTCACGGGATTGGTGTCGGCCTTGTTGAAGACATAGAGCTCGGGTACGCCGTCGGCGTCGATCTCCCGGAGGACCGTCCGCACTGCGTCGATGTCGCCGAACGGGTCGACGGCGGACGAATCCACGACGTGGACCAACAGGTCAGCGTCGATGACGACGTCCAAAGTGGTCCGGAAAGCCTCGACCAGCTGGTGGGGCAGCTTGCGGACGAACCCGACCGTGTCGGTCAGGTAGACGGCCTCGCCCCCTGGCAGGTCCAGGCGGCGCGTGGTGGCGTCGAGCGTGGCGAAGAGCCGGTCCTCGACCAGCACGCCGGCGTCGGTCATGCGGTTCAGGAGCGTCGACTTTCCGGCGTTCGTGTAGCCGACGATGGCGACCGACCGGTTGCTGGTGCGCCGACGCCTCTTCGACTGGGTGGCACGGTTCTGCCGGATGCGCACGAGGTCCTGTTCGAGCTTGCGGATCCGGCGCATGAGGCGGCGCCGGTCGACCTCGAGCTGGGTCTCGCCGGGGCCACGGGTGCCGATGCCGCCTGCCTGCTGGCTGAACGTGCGGCCCGAGCGCCGCAGGCGGGGCAGGCGGTAGCGCAGTTGCGCCAACTCGACCTGGGTGCGGCCTGCCAGGCTGCTGGCGTTCTGGGCGAAGATGTCGAGGATCACGGCGGTGCGGTCGAGCGCCGACCGCTTCAGGATCGCCTCCAGGTTGCCCTGCTGGGCCGGCGTGAGCTCGTTGTCGAACACGACGGTGTCGGCGTCGTGGTGCTCGGAGATATCGCGGATCTCGGCGGCCTTGCCGCTTCCGACATAGGTGGCGATGTCGGGGGCGTCCCGCCGTTGGAGCACCCGGGCCACGGGGTCGGCGCCGGCCGTGTCGACCAGGCGGGCCAGTTCGTCCATGGATGCGTCGACCTGCTCGGGGTCGTCGCGGCCAAGCACCACGCCGGCCAGCACGATGCGCTCCCGGAAGGCCCGGTCGATGAGGCCCCGGCTCTCGCCACCGAACTCGCCGAATGCCCCACGGTGCGACTCCTCGTCGGGAGCCGCCTCGTCGGCCTCGAGCGGTTCCTCGATCAGGTCGTCATCGCGGTCGTCACCCATGGGCGACCTCGTGATCGCCAGTGTGGACGGCCGGGCCGGCCAGACGGATGGAGTCGCCAAGGGTGACGGCCGCCGAGCCACCGGGCATGCGGACCTCGACCTCGGTGCCGACGAGCCCCCATGCATGCGCCAGATGGGTGGCGGCGCAGGCACCGCTGCCGCAGGCCTCGGTGAGGCCGGCACCGCGCTCCCATGGTCGGAGCCGGATCGTGGACCTGTCGAGCACCTGCACAAGGTGGACATTGCACCCCACCGGCCCGAAGAACCCCTCGATGGCCGGACCCGCTGTTTCGAGGTCGACGGCGTCGACGTCGTCGACCTCGATGACCAGGTGCGGGTTCCCCATGTCGACCGTTCCGCTGCGGCCCGACGTCGGGCCCCCGAGGTCGATGGCCAGGCCGTCGGTGTCGGGTCCGGGCCCGGCGCAACCCATATCGACGGTGGCGGAGACCTCGGTGTCGTCGGGGCCGCCGGCGACGACGATCCGTCGGGGGCCGGCCGGTGTGGCGACGGTCAGGTCGAGGTCGGTGGTGCCCGTCGAGCGTGCGACGGCCTGCCCGAAGCAGATCAGGCCGTTGCCGCTCACCTCGGCGAGCCCGCCGTCGCTGTTCACCAGAGTGAAGGTGAGCCCCTCGGAGGTGCCGTCCCATGGCGTGCCGAACACGAGGCCGTCGGCGCCGATGCCGTGGTCGCGGTCGCAGAGGCGCCGGGCCAGGTCGGCGGCGTCGTTCGGCACCTCGTCGACGAGCGCGACGAGGAAGTCGTTGCCGAGGCCGTGGTGGTGGGTCAGGCGCACGGTGCCATTCTCGCCCACCGGCGACCCGCCGCCACGCCCGGTTCCGAGGTGCTCACGGTGCGCAGGCGTCGAACGCAGCGAGGATGTCGTCGAGAGCTGCCGACGGGTCGTCGTCGACATCGAGCCAGGTGATCCGTGGATCCCGCCGGAACCACCGCTGCTGCCGACGGGCGAACCGGCGCGTGCCCGCCACCGCCTCGTCCACCGCCTCGTCCAGGGTGCACTCGCCACGCAGGTGCGCCGCCAGTTCCCGGTAGCCGAGAGCCTGGGCGGCGGTGTGCGAGAGCCCGGACGGCCGGGCCAGGAGGCCGGCCACCTCGTCGAGGAACCCCTCGTCCATCATCCGGGCGAACCGGTCGGCGATGCGCCGGTCCAGCAGGTCGCGCTGCATCCGCAGTCCGACCTGGGTGAACGGCGTCTCCGGATAGCGGTCGAGGCCGGGCCCGAAGGACGAAAACGGTCGCCCGGCGCCGAGCGTGACCTCGAGGGCCCGCAGCACCCGGCGTCTGTTCGTCGGTTCCATCCGGCCTGCCGCCACCGGATCCGAATCGGAGAGCCGTCGGTGGAGGGCGACGGTGTCGGGCTCAGCCTCGAGTTCGGCCCGGACATCCTCGTAGCGACCTGGGATCTCGAGGTCGTCGACCACCGACCGGACGTGGAGCCCGGTGCCTCCCACGAGGACCGCCCGACGTCCCCGCCCCGAGATGTCCTCGAGGGTCGCCTGGGCTGCGGCCTGGAACATCGAGACCGTGTACTCCTCGGAGGGGTCGGCCACGTCGAGGAGGTGGTGGGGTACCTCGGCCCGCACTGCGGCGTCCGGCGTGGCCGTGCCGGTGTTCATGCCCCGGTACAGGGCCATGGAGTCCATCGACACGATCTCGACACCCGGACGCTGGCGGGCGACCTCGAGTGCAAGCGCCGACTTGCCCGAGGCGGTGGTGCCGATCAGGACCAGGTGTCCGTTGGCGTGGTCTGGCACCGCCCTTCGGTCCGCTTTCAGACCGATGCGACGGGGATCCGGCGACGGTGGCGCGGCGCTGCCGTGACCTCGAGGACCTCGCCGAACAGGTAGTGGGTCCCGGCGGCCGTGATCCGGGCGTCGACGTAGGCCCCGGCGCGCAGGCCCTCGGCGGCCGGCAGGTGCACCAGCTTGTTCTGCCGGGTGCGGCCGGTGACCTGGTCGGGCTCCCGCTTGGACGGCCCCTCGATCAGGACCTCTTCGGTGCACCCGATGCGGGCCTCGTGGCGAAGCACGGACGACCGGCGCAGGACCCGCAGGAGCCGCTCGAAACGCTCCACGCACACGGAGTGGTCGACGAACTCGTCGGTTCGGTCGGCGGCCTCGGTGCCCGGACGGGGCGAGAACACGAAGGCGAATGCCGAGTCGTACCCGGCCTCGGCGACCACCTCGAGCGTCGCCTCGAAGTCGGCATCGGTCTCACCGGGGAAGCCCACGATGATGTCGGTCGAGACGGCCAGGTCGTGGATACCGGCCCTGGCGGCGGCCAGGCGCTCGAGGTAGCGCTCGGCGGTGTAGCCGCGGTGCATGGCGGCCAGCACCCGGTCGCTACCCGACTGGAGCGGCAGGTGCAGGTGCTCGCAGACCGACGGCGTCTCGGCCATGGCGGCGATGGTCTCGGGCCGCAGGTCCTTGGGGTGCGGGCTGGTGTAGCGCACCCGGCGGATGCCATCGACGGCCCCCACCTTGCGCAGGAGGTCGGCGAACAGGGGCCGGGGGCGACGGCGTCCCTCGACGACCCAGCGATCGCCGACCTCGAAGGCATCGGCCGGACCGGCCTCGATCGTCCGCAGCCTGGTGGTGAGGTCACGACCATAGGAGTTGACGTTCTGGCCCAGCAGCGTGACCTCGGTGACCCCGTCGGAGGACAGGCCCTCGACCTCGGCGACCAACTCGCCGAACGGGCGGCTGATCTCGGGACCCCGCACGGCGGGGACGATGCAGAACGCACACGAGTTGTCACAGCCGATCTGAATGGTGACCCAGGCGCTGTGGTCGACGTCGCGCTTCGCCGGCAGTGCCGACGGGAAGGCGTCGGCGTCGCCGCGCACGGTCTCCTCGAGGATCTCCATGACGGGTCCGTGCCGTCGGGCGTGCGCCAGCAACTCGCCGGCACGGTGCACGTTGTGGGTGCCGAACACGACGTCGACGTGTGCGGCCCGCTGCTGGATGAGCTCGCGGTCCTTCTGGGCGAGGCAGCCGGCCACGGCGACCTGCAGGTCCGGCCGTTGGTCCTTGAGCGCCTTGAGGTTGCCCAGGGCGCCGTAGAGCTTGTTGTCGGCGTTCTCCCGGATGCAACAGGTGTTGAGCACGATGACGTCGGCCTCCGCCTCCGAGGCAGCCTCGACCATCCCGTCGGCCTCGAGCAGGCCGGCGATGCGCTCGCTGTCGTGCACGTTCATCTGGCACCCGTAGGTCCGCACCGCATAGGTGCGGGCGCGGTCGGCGGGGACGCCGTCGGCGGGAAGGGCTGCGTCCGGGTGCGTGGCGGTCACGCGGAACAGGCTACGGCCGGGCCACGGGGCCGTGTTGCGAAACACCTGGTGATGGCCAGGCCACCCTGTGACGGTCCGGTAACCCGCCGCAGCGGGCGCCGGCCGGTGGACCTCAGCTGTCGAGGCTGATGGGCAGTTCGTCGGCCTCGCTGAAGGCGCCGTTGTCGGAGATGCCGTGGTCGGAGATGCCGTTGTCGGAGATGCCGTTTGCCGAAGCGGCGCCGTTGCCAGAGGCGCCGTTTGCCGAAACGGCGCCGTTGTCGGAGGCGTCGTCGACGATCTCGCCGGTGGCCTCGTCGACTGCCGGGACCTCGGGGAGATCGGGCTCGGCGGGGGCGACCTCGCTCCAGATCCGGTCGCTGATCTCGACCATCAACTCGGGGCTCTCGGCGAGGAACTTCTTGGAGTTCTCGCGGCCCTGGCCGAGCTGCTCGCCACCGTACGTGTACCAGGCACCCGACTTGTTGACGACGCCCAGATCGACGGCCAGGTCGAGCACCGAGCCCTCGCGGCTGATGCCCTTGCCGTACATGATGTCGAACTCGGCCTGTCGGAACGGCGGGGCGCACTTGTTCTTGACGACCTTGACCCGGGTGCGGTTGCCGACCATCTCGACGCCGTCCTTGATGGCCTCGATGCGTCGGATGTCGAGCCGGACCGACGAGTAGAACTTGAGCGCCCGGCCGCCCGGCGTGGTCTCGGGGGAGCCGAACATCACGCCGATCTTCTCTCGCAGCTGGTTGATGAAGATGCAGATGGTCTGGGACTTGCTGAGGTTGGAGGTGAGCTTGCGCAGGGCCTGCGACATGAGCCGTGCCTGGAGGCCCACGTGGGCGTCGCCCATCTCGCCCTCGATCTCGGCCCGTGGGGTGAGGGCCGCCACGGAGTCGATGACGACCACGTCGAGCGCCCCGGAGCGGATGAGCATGTCGGTGATCTCGAGGGCCTGCTCACCGGTGTCGGGCTGGGAGATCAGGAGCTCGTCGACATCGACGCCGATGGCCCTGGCGTAGATCGGGTCCATGGCGTGCTCGGCGTCGATGTAGGCGCAGATGCCACCGGCGCGCTGCGCCTCGGCCACGACGTGGATGGCGAGCGTGGTCTTGCCCGACCCCTCGGGGCCGAAGATCTCGACCACCCGGCCGCGGGGCAGGCCGCCGATGCCGAGCGCCATGTCCAGGGCCAGCGCCCCGGTGGAGACGGTCGCGATGGCCAGCGAGGCCTTGTCGCCCATCTTCATGACGGCGCCGGTGCCGAACTGCTTCTCGATCTGGGACAACGCCAGGTCGAGGGCCTTGCCCCGGCCCTCGCCGTCGACGTTGGTGACGGGGGCCGCCCCGGTGTTCTTGCGGACCTTGCTCATCGTGTGCTCCGTTCCTCTTCGCCGGGATCTGCCCGGTGCTGTGTTCGTGTTGGATCTGTCTGATCGATTGGGGATGACCCTACGAAGGGGGTGTGACAGTGGGTCCGGGCATGCCCTCCGGCAACCCGAATGACAACAGTGTAAGTGCGAACAGACGTTCGATGCAAGCATTTCCGACGATCCGGTACCGTCCGGGCCATGGACCGACCAGATGCCGCCCCCGAAACCGACGAACAACTGCGCCGGCGCCTCTCCCCCATGCAGTACCACTGCACCCAGGAGGCCGGCACCGAGCAGGCCTTCACCGGCGAGTACTGGGACGAGAAGCAGGCCGGCACGTACCGTTGCGTGGCGTGCGGCGTGGCCCTGTTCGACAGCGACACCAAGTACGACTCGGGCACCGGTTGGCCCAGCTTCTGGGAGCCGGTCGCCGAGGGGCTGGTCGACAACCACCAGGACACGAGCCGTGGCATGGTCCGCACCGAGGTCACCTGCACCTCGTGCAGCGCCCACCTGGGCCACGTGTTCCCCGACGGCCCCCAGCCCACCGGCCGGCGCTACTGCATGAACTCGGCGTGCCTCACCCTCGACCCCCGCGACGCCTGATCATCCGAGGCTGAATCGCTCCATGGTCTCGTAGGCGGCACCCTCGGGCAGGGTGCGGCTGCGCACCAGGCACACCTGCTCCACGGGGAACGTCCCGACGATCGGCGTGCCGACCGTTCCCGGCGGCACCGGTTCCTTCGCCCTCGCCAGCGTGAGGTGCCCGACGAACGCCCGGTCCTCGGGGGGCTCCCCCACCTCCGCCGTCGCAGCGACCACGGCCGACGCAAGGTCGTCCAGCCCGGCCACCGGCACCATCACGATCCGATTCCCCAACAGCCGCGTCACCGGGCCCAGTTCGGCGACGGCCGATTCGGCAACCAGTCCTTCGAGCGCCCCTGCCGCCTCGTCGGGGTCGGCCTCGCCCAGGAACCGCAGCGTCACGTGCCACTGGTCGGGCCGGGTCCAGCGCAGCCCCGGCGCCTCGGGCCGCGGCAGCGCCGCCAACGCCGCAGCAACCTCGTCCGACGGCCAAACCGCCACGAACAACCGCACGATGCTCAGGCCTCCCGGTGCCCTAAGCCCCCCGGCGGGACAGCAGGCGTTGGCGGAGCAGGTCCAGCACCGTGATCACCGTGAACTGGCGGGTCAGGGTGCGGTCGAACGGGAACACGATCCTCGTCGCCTCGACCACGCCGTCGACGCTGGTGGCCATCCAGACCGTGCCCGGCTTCTCGCCTTCCTGCGGGTCGGGTCCGGCCACGCCGGTGACTGCGACGGACACGTCGGCGCCGAGTACCCGGCACGCCCCCTCCGCCATGGCGACCACGGCCGCCTCGCTCACCACCGGCCCCTCCGGCACGCCCAACAGCCCACGCTTCACATCACCGTCGTAGGCGACGATCGAGCCCAGGAAGGCCCGACTGGCGCCGGGGATGTCGGTGAGCCGGGTGCCGATCATCCCGCCGGTGAGCGACTCGGCCGTGGCGAGGGTAAGGCCCTGGGCCACCAGCTCGTCGAGCACCACCGACTCCATGTTCTGGTCGTCGACCCCGAACACGATCGGCCCGACGATCTCCCGCACCCGGGCCTCCTCGTCGGCGAGGACCGCCGCCACCTCGTCCTCGTCGGCACCCTTGGCGGTGATGCGGACCTTGAGGCCCTCCATGCCGCTGGCGAGGAACGCCAGCGTGGGGCCGCCCTCGGCGTCGAGGCGGTCGATCTCGTCGGCCAGCACCTCGGCCAGCCCCGACTCCGAGCGGCCCCACGTGCGCAGGACCCGCGAGCGGATGACAGCGTCGCTGCCGGCCCGGCGACGCAGGTCGGGAAGCACCGTGCCCTCGAGCATGGCCTTCATCTCCCACGGCACGCCAGGCACCGCATAGAGCACCTTTCCCCCGACCGGGTCGCCGATCGGGCACACCAGGCCCGGTGCGGTCCCCGGCATCTCGGGGATGGCCGTCGCCCCCACGGGCACATCCGCCTGGCGCAGGTTGTTGGCCGGCATCTCCCTGCCACGCCCCGAGAACCGGGACTCGATGGCCGCCACGATCTCCGGATCGCGCACCATCTCGACGCCCATGACCTCGGCCACGACCTCCCGGGTGATGTCGTCCTGCGTGGGGCCCAGCCCCCCGGTCACGATCACGGCGTCGGAGCGCCCGAGCGCCTCGTGGAACGCCGCCAGCATGCGCTCACGGTTGTCGCCCACGGCCGTGTGCCGATGGCAGTCGATGCCGGCCAGGGCCAACCGTTCGCCGATCCACGCCGAGTTAGTGTCGACGATCTGCCCCAGCAGCAACTCCGTCCCGACGGCGACGACCTCACAACGCACGATGGCTCCAGGGACCGGCGACTCAGGCGCCGGTGGTGCTGGTGGCGCGGCTGCCGTCGGCGAGGTACTGGGCACCGGTGACCAGCGTGAACGCCACGGCCACCCACAGCGCTACCTCGACCAGCAGGTCGGCGTCCTCGAGCGGCGGCACAACGGCGAGCAGCATCGCCACCCCCTGCACGGTGGTCTTCCACTTGGCCGACTTGCGGGCCGGCACGGCGAGCCCCCGCCGCACGAACCACAGCCGGTAGATCGTGATCCCGACCTCGCGCACGGTCAGCAGCGCCACCGGCAGCCAGCCGTAGCGGTCGACCATCACGAGGCACACCCCCACCCCGATCACGACGACCTTGTCGGCGAACGGGTCGAGGAACGCCCCCCAGCGGCTCACAGTGCCCCGGCGGCGGGCGAGCATCCCGTCGGCCAGGTCGGAGGCGGCCAGCACAGCGCCCAGCAGGAACGCCCCCCACGACACGCCGCCCCGGTCCTCGGCCGCCAACACCATGGCGAACAGGAACGGCGACAGCAGCAGGCGCAGCAACGTCACCAGGTTGGCCGGGCTCACCACCGTTGCGAAGTGCTTGGTCAGGTTCACGCCGCCTCCAGGTCGGGACCCAGTGCCCCGGTCACGGTCACCGTGCTGAAGCCTCCCACAGGGAGGTCGGTCGGCACCACGACGATGCCGTCGATCTCGGGGGCCTCGCGCCATGTACGCCCCACCCCGGGCTCGTCCACGAGCACCTCGACCTCGCTGCCGATGAGATCGTCGCGCCGGCGCGAGGTGATGCCGTCCTGGAGCTCGCCCAGCTCGGACAGCCGCTCGGCGACCAGTCCCTTCGGGACGGCACCGTCGAGACCGGCGGCGTAGGTGCCGACCTCCTCGCTGTAGGCGAAGAACCCGCACCAGTCGACCCCGACCTCCGCCACGAACGCCAGCAGGGCATCGTGGTCCTCCTCGGTCTCGCCCGGGTAGCCGACGATGAAGTTCGAGCGGAACACCGCCCCCGGCTCGGCACCTCGGATCCGGTCGATGCGCTCCCGGAAGCGGTCGCCGTCGCCCCACCGGCGCATCCGGCGCAGCAGCGGACGGGACACGTGCTGGAGCGACAGGTCGAAGTACGGGACGCCGGTGGCCAGCACAGCATCGATCAGCCCGTCGGTCAGGTCCGACGGATACAGGTAGAGCAGCCGCACCCGGTCGACCCGCTCGGCCACCTGCTCCATGAGGGGCACGATGGCCCGCTCGCCCACGCCCTGGTCGCGGCCGAACGACGCCAGGTCCTGGGCCACCAGCACGATCTCGCGCACTTCGAGCGCATCGACCTCCTCGAGGATCGACCCCACCGACCGGCTGCGCTGCGGACCCCGGAAGCTCGGGATGGCGCAGAAGCCGCACGAACGGTCGCAGCCCTCGGCCACCTTCACGTACGCCCACGGGCGACTCGACTTCGGCCGGGGCAGGTTCAGCAGGTCGAACGACGGGATCGGCGGCTCATCGGCCTCCGGACGCCGGCCCAGCGTGACCGGCACGCCGAACCCGGCCACCCGATCGACCTCAGGAAGGGCGGCATCGAGCTCATCGCCATAGCGCTCGGCCAGACAACCCGTGACCACCAGCCGGGCACCCTCCCGGCGTTCGTCGGCCAGCGCCAGCACGGTGTCGATCGACTCCTTGCGGGCCTCGTCGATGAAGGCGCAGGTGTTGACCACGATCAGGTCGGCGTCGGCCGCCTCACCGACCGGCGACAGGCCGTCGGCGGCAAACACGCCCTCGAGCTTGTCCGAATCGACCTGATTCTTCGGACAGCCCAGCGTGACGAGGTGGTAGGTCCCGGCGCCCATGATCGGTTCAGGCTACGGGCACGGCGCCGGACCACCCGGTTCGACGCTCAGACCGTGGCGAAGTTGGCGGCCATCCAGCCGAGAACACCGACGTAGACAGCAACCAGCACGACGGCCTCCCACTTCTCGATCCACTTTCCGGTCTTCATGAACAAGATGACCACCGTGGACACGAGGACCATGACGAGCAACGCCACGTCGGGCAGTCTCGATGCCTCGTCGAACGGGGTTGCGCCGTTGGCGAAGAACACCGCCGCCCCGACCATGAGGCTGTTGAAGAGGTTGGACCCCAGCAGGTTGCCGATGATCAGACCTGACTCCCTGCGGCGCGCCGCAGCCAGCGCCGTGACCAGTTCGGGCAGCGACGTTCCCACCGCCACCAGGGCGAACCCCACGAAGCCCCCGGTCCAGCCCAGGTCGTCGGCGATCGACGTCGCCGACCAGACCACCAGATAGGCGAAGCCGACCGTCCCGACCAGCCCGACCACCGTCCAGATCCAAAGCCCCGGTCCCTCGGAGGTGTCGGGCGGTGGCACGCCGCCGAACCGCTCGCCGAACCAAATGACGGCCCTGAAGGCAGCCAACGTCAGCACCAGCAGCAGCAGCCCCCACCAGGCTGAGGGATCCATGCGCCAGAGCAGGAAGGCGAAGACCATGACCCCAGCTGCGGAGATCCCGGCCTGACGCTTGACCCCCGTCTCGATCTCCACGTGCCCGAACGCGAGCACCGGGATGGCCAGCACGAGCGTGAGGTTGGCGATGTTCGAGCCGACGATGTTGCCCATCGCCAGGGACGTGCCCTCGGCCCCCTCGGTCAGCGCCGCCAGGGTAGAGACGACCAGCTCGGGAGCGCTCGTGCCGAAGCCGATGATGAGGGCGCCGGTCACCACCGTCGAGACCCGCATCCGGGCGGCCACCTGCACCGCCCCGACCACGAACCGGTCGGCGGCGACCGTCAACCCGGCCACGCCGAGCGCTAGGACAATCAGGTTCTGAACCACGCCCCGACGCTACCGGCCGTCGTGGTGCCAGTTGAAGCAACCACACACAGTCACTTCGGTGGAACACCGCGGCGACCCACGGCCGGCGCCGCTGGACCGCCAACACCCGAGCCCGTGTCAGCCGTCGACCCAGCCCAGGGCTTCGGGGTCCCAGGCGCCGGACACCCGACCAGCAAGGATCGGTTCGATGGGATCCTTGACGATGGCAAGGGCTTCATCGACCGAGGTGTGAAATGGCGCCGGTACGCGTGCTGCCTCGATCTCGTAGCCGGCCAACCATGCGGTCGAGGGCAACGTGACCTCGCTCGGCACGGCGATGGCCCGATGGCGGTACTCGGAGAGCAGTGCGAAATGCAGGCCGGCAGCGGTCGGGCGTTGGGTCGTGGCGAGCAGCACGAGGTCGACGAGATCGCGGTAACGGCTACTCGCCCGGCCTCCGTAGGTGTCGAGCATCGCAGCGTGTTTGTCCGCGATGTGGTCGACGACCGGATAGGTCCGATAAGCGGCAGTGGGGAGTCCGTCGACCTGGATCGAACAGAGGCCGGGCAGGACATCTGGAGTGCCGGTCATGTTGGTCGCAACCACGACGTCGGCACCGAAGCCGACAAACACCTTGGGTCCCAGATAGTCGGTGATCCTGAAGCGAGCCCCCGCATTGGGACCGACGAGATCTCGCGCCTGTTCGACATCGAAGGTGAAGAAATCGCCAAGGTCGGCGTCAGCCGCCTCCGTCAGGTCCGCCCCTGCCCTGTCAACCTCACGCTGGAAGTACAGATCGATGTCCTGACTGTGACGGGCGTGACCGGGAATGCGGGCCAGAAGGCAGGCCCCACCCTTGAGGACCCAGTGCTGCGGCTGGAGGGTGAAGACCCGGGTGAGCAGCCGGTCGTAGGCGAACTGTCGACGGAGCTCGGCAATCGAGTGTGCTGAGTCCTGCGCTGCACTGGCGATCAGATCCTTGATGGCGGCATCGAAGGACTGGGGCGTCGCGTACGGGAGTCCGGGGCCCGTAGGAGGCGCTGGCTGCATGACGAGTACCTCGTGTTGCCCCTCCTCGCGACTGTCCACCGCTACTTCATGGCCATTTCGAGAATCGCATCCAGTTCGAGATGTCGTCCCATCGCTTCCTGTAGTTGGTCTGGTGTTGCAACGCCCGTTGCCAGGGCATCAGAGGCGAACCGGCCGAGGTGACCGAGATCGCCCTCCTGCCGGACAAGGTCTGCCAGTGTCCGCGACGGTGACGTGACGGCAAATCCATCGCGTACGACCCATTCGTGCCGGCTCAGACCACCACTGCGGACATGGACCCCGACCTCGAAGCGCGGCTGGAGCCGTCGGATCGAGATGAACTCGTGGTGGTCGGCAAGGTAGTCGCCCAGTCCGAGGATCCTGGAGGCCGAACGGTGGGACACCCACAGCGTCGGCGAACGGGTTCGCTCACGTGCGCCTCGAGCGGGGGTGAGACGCAGCCAGGCCACCCGCAGTTCCGCGTGGAGATCGACGCCCGCTCCCACGATGCGGTACACCCCGTGATCGAGGCGGACTATCTGGTCGTAGGCAACAGCGCGGTCGAGTTCGAAGCCCGCAACACCCCCTGCCTGGGCCTGGGCACGGGTGAAGTACCCATGTTGCCCCTCGGTGACAGTCCTCAGTCGTGCAGCAACATTGAGCCGCATCTACCTGCTCCTCACAACGACGGCCGGATACCTGCTACCAATGTAGCCGAATAGGGAACCAACTACTGCATAGATCGCACTTAGTGCACCCTATGCAGCAGACCGTGCGAACTCCGGCCTAGAAGCCTTGTTCGGAGAGGTTGTCGAGCCCTTCGGCGTCAACGAGCACCTCACGGGGCTTGGAGCCGGTGGAGGGACCAACCACGCCGGCCTCCTCGAGCAGGTCCATCAGCCGGCCCGCCCTGGCGAACCCGACCCGGAGCTTGCGCTGCAACATCGACGTGGAGCCGAGCCCGCTCGACACGACCAGCCGTCGGGCCTCCTCGAGCAGTTCATCATCGTCGGGTGAACCACCGGTCGGACGCTGGTGCTCGGCGGTGATGTCGATGGGACCAGCGGGTGCGGCGGGGGCAGTCGACCGACCGTCGCCCTCCCCCACGAAGCCGCCGGCGGCCGTGCTGTCGACCACCGGGGTCTCGTCGGTGACCTCTTCGCCATCGTCGCCCGCCTCCACGGCCTTGGCCTGCTTGCGCCACGCCTGCACGATCTGCCGGACCTCGTCCTCCCCCACCCAGGCACCCTGGATGCGCTGGGCCGTGCTGGAACTGGGGCCGAGCAGGAGCATGTCGCCCTTGCCGACCAGGCGTTCGGCTCCCTGCTGGTCGAGGATGACGCGGCTGTCGGCGAGGCTCGACACGGCGAACGCCAGCCGCGCCGGGATGTTGGCCTTGATGACGCCCGTGATCA
>Ga0310122_10000167_pt1 | contig 42580 bp, 39 predicted proteins | sample CB6_Bottom_1051__FD_203503 | JGI IMG/M metagenome (GOLD analysis project Ga0310122, IMG submission 203503) | Marine microbial communities from Western Arctic Ocean, Canada - CB6_Bottom_1051 | ecosystem: Environmental > Aquatic > Marine > Oceanic | place: Canada: Western Arctic Ocean | collected...
GTAGCGCATTTTCTTGTATTCGATGCGGCACCACAATTGATCGAGGGGGGTGATACCCCACATCTTCGCTTCCGTCATATCGGGTCGAAAATTAGGCATGTCCATGGTGAAAGGCTGGGTTGCGGCGACATAGTCTTCAGGCACTCCACCGTCCTGCGGCACCGGCAGTTCCTGAATATCGAAGATCGGCTCACCGGTGACGCGATTCAACACGAATACTTCGGCGCGCTTCGTTGGCACTAGCACCGCTGGTATTTTCTCACCGTTTTCACCAGGCAAATCGATTAGCACGGGCTGAGAGGGTACATCCCAATCCCACAGATCATGATGCACGGTTTGAAACGACCAGCGTACAGAGCCATTCTCGCCGTCTATAGCGACGATAGAACTGGCATATTGCTCGCTGGACTCCATGCGCTGGCCACCGAAGTAGTCAGGTGTCTCATTTCCGGTAGGGGCATAGATCAAGCCTAACTCTTCATCTACGCTAAACAGACTCCAGACATTCGGCGTGCCTCGTGTATACACTTCGCCTCGCAGTGGTTGCGTATTGATGCCGGGCCTGCCCATGTCCCAGGCCCAGGCAAATTCACCACTGATGGCATCGAAGGCGCGCACCACGCCAGATGGCTCTCCGACAGTGCGATTATCTAGCACCCAACCGCCGACGACTGCATTGCCCCGGACGATGCCCGGTGGTGAGGTTTGAAAATTAAATATCAGGGGATCATTGCCCATGCCGGTAGTTAGATTTATCTCACCCAAATCACCGAACCGGATGCAGCGCTCACCACTGAGAGCATCTACGGCGATCAGTCGCGCATCGGTGGTGGCGGTGAGAATTCGCTGCTGGCATTCGCCATCATATTCCGCTGGCGCCTGGTAGTAGGAGACACCACGACAGCCGGTGGTGAAGTAACGCGCAAACTCCAAGTGTTCGGCATTGATCAGGGGATCGAATTGCCAACGCAAATCGCCGCTATTGGCATCGAGGGCGATGATGATGTTGCCGCCGGTACAGACGTAGAGTAGATCGCCTATCTGCAGTGGGGTCGCCTTGAAGGCGCCGCCGACCTGGGTGCGATAGATCCAGGCCAGTTCCAGGTCACCGACATTGCCGGTATTGATCTGATCGATTGGTGAGTAACGACTGCCGCCGACGTTGTTGCCATAGCTGGGCCAATCGGTCTGCGTATTGACGGTGTTGATGCCACTGCGTGCAGACAAGGGATTAACATCGTAGCCACTACCACTGTAGACAACGTAGACAGACAGCAATACCACCACCACTGCCGATCCCCTGGAAATATCCGAACGCAACAATGGCGGGGGTTGCCCCTGGTAGAGAGCTCGCCGCAGCCACGGCGTCAGAAACCAAAGCCCGAGGCCGGCAAATGGCAAGATGCGCGGCGCCAGCGCCCACAGATTGGTACCCGATTCCAGTAAGGCCCAGGCTACGGTAGCGATTAGAAGCCCGCCGTAGATGAGGGAGCCGGTGGGACTGGCTTGCCACAGGCGCCTGGCACTGGCAACCAGCACCAGACCCGCCAACAGGTAATAGAATGACCCACCCAGAAATACCAATTGCACACCACCGAGAATCATCGGCGCTGCTATCAGAATCAGCACAATGGGGAGCACGCGAGGAGCTTTCACTGACGACGTAGTGTTCATGAGCTCAACCTTCTTGGTTCTATAGGCACAGTAACGAAGACTATACCCAAAAACCCCATGCACGGCTAATGCAATGCCCGGCTATTACAGTTGTTCTACAAGCCTCAGGATTTCGACCGCTCGTCCTGCCGCTGTTGCTCCTTGAACCGAATCTTCTGCCGGCGCCGGGTGTCGATTGTCGCCTGCATGGGAGCGCCTATGTGGAACTCTCCCCGCTCCCTGGCAAGTCGCATCTGGCGCTCCCTCTCGGCGTAGCGTTTTACCTGATCCTTGCTGTGCTTATCGTAACAATAGTGACAACTCACACCTTTCTGATAATGCTCGCCCTGCTTGTCCTGCTGGGTAATCGGCATGCGACAGGCATGACACTGATCATAGCCGCCCTGCTCCAGATCGTGATTGACGGTTACCCGATTGTCGAAGACAAAGCACTCGCCTTGCCATTTGCTTTCTGCCTTGGACACCTGTTCCAGATACTTCAGAATCCCGCCGCGGAGATGGAAAACCTCTTTGAAACCCTGCTGCTTCAGGTAGGCAGTGGATTTTTCGCAGCGAATGCCACCTGTACAAAACATGGCGACTTTTTTATGCCTTGCCGGATCGAGATTTTTTTGCACGTATTCGGGAAATTCCCTGAAGGAATCTGTCTCAGGATTCACTGCATTTTCAAAAGTACCAATCTCAACTTCATATTTATTGCGCGTGTCCAGCAATAGTACATCCGGGTCGCTAATCAGTTCATTCCAGTCCGCGGCTTCCACGTAGGTACCGACGATAAGATTCGGATCGATGTCTTCCACGCCCATGGTGACAATTTCTTTCTTCAGCTTTACCTTGGAACGGTAGAAAGGGGTTTCATCGACATAGGAATCTTTCGCTTCGAGGTTCGCAAAGCGGACATCTTGTCGTAACCAGTCGATAACCGCATCGACACCCTGCCGTGATCCGGCGAGTGTGCCATTGATCCCCTCGGGCGCGAGCAACAGCGTGCCCCGCACTTGCTGTGCCAGCATTAGTTGACGCAACGGTTCTCGGAATGATTCAAAATCGGGAAATTTCGCGAAATGGTAAAGCGTAGCAACAACCACGCCCTTAACAGGGTCGTTCATATTCAATCCTGGTTGCCTGCCGGAACGTAAATCCGGAGCAAGTTCGTGAGTTGTGGATTCTAGGCGCAAATGCCGTGAGAGTAAAAAACTTTTTAGGATGGTGATGACAGTAATTTAGGCTGCCTCGACGGGATAATTATCAGGATAAACGTTCGACGTACGGAGATTCTGGAGAGCAGATCCGACTGTAGTGATTCCGGGAAAAGCGTCTCCGCGGGAACGGATATGTCCGATTCAGCGCTAGAGAGGATTTTTAGCGCTCGCCCAGGTCCGCCAGGGTCTTGGCGATCAGGCGTTCTACTTCCCGGACTGTAGGACGGGTACCGGTCCCGCCCGTGGTGTCTATGGCTACGATTCGATCCTGCACGCCAAGCGCCCGCTCATCCATCGCGTCCAGGGCGGCGACCGCCAGCATGGCGATGAATTCACCGTTTACTTGCACTACGGCATGTTCCAGTAACACCTCCAACGCGGTGTCGATATCTGGTCCAGAGCCATAACGGCCCAGTGCCTCCGCCGCTGTGACCCGTACCGATGCATATGGGTCGGATAAGGCATCGAGCAGGTATTCCCCCGCGCGGTACTGACCGCAGGTGCCTGGCGCATGAGCAGCCCCAATACCGCCCAGTAACGCACCGCGCTATCGGCGTCGGCCAGCGCTGCAATCAACTCATCCACAGCATCGGGATCCAGCGAGGCTGCCAAATCGGCGGTTCGAACGATGCGCCCCAACGGATATTGCTCATCGTCCTGCGCCACTTCATAGGGAGTGGAATTACGCGAGCGGCTATGAATTTCAGCTTCTGGCAAGAAGCCAAAATCACGGGATTGAAACACCCAGTCTTGCTGCACCTGTCTCAAACGCTGCAAGATCTGCTGGTGTACCGGCGAGTCCGCCAGGTTGTCTATCTCATCCGGATCATTGTCCAGATCATACAATTCCTCCGGCGGCTTGGTTTCCCAAAAGCGACTCTGGGCCACGTTTAAGCGCCCCTCATCAAACATCCGCTTCCACACCTGGGTAGCCTGAGTCTCAAACATATAACTCACGTGCTGACCATAGATCTTGTGAGGCATGTATTGACGCAAATAAATATAGCGCCCGTCCGACACCGTGCGCACCATGTCATAGCGCTCATCCATGCGCCCTCTGAAGGCGTAGAGATAGTCCGGTGGGTCGGTTTGAAAACCGCCGGCAAAGGCATGACCGTGGAGGTAAGCTGGCGGCTCCCTGCCAATCAGACTCAGCAACGTGGGAGCCAGATCCATGAAGTCTACCAGCCGTTCGGATTGGACCCCTGGCGCGTATTCTGCTGGTGCCAGGTGTCTCCATTTTTCGGGGAAGTAGACAATCATGGGCACATGCAGGCCAGAATTAAAGGGCCAGCGTTTGCTACGGGGGAAACCGGAACCGTGATCAGAAAAGAAGAAGACGATGGTGTCTTCTGACAGTTCGGCCTGCTCCAGCGCGCTCAGGGCTTCGGCGACCGCCGAGTCCAATTGCGTAATGCGATCATAGTACTGCGCCCAGTTCGATCTGACCTCCGGTGTATCTGGTTGATAGGCAGGCACCCTGACACCCGCAAGCTCATGAACGGTATTGGCATCGGCCGCCCGAATCTAGCTCTCGTGGGTCATGCCGAAATTAAACACCGAGAAAAATGGCTGCCCCGAACCACGATTCCGCCAGTGGGCATCGCCACTGGAGTCATCCCATACCTGGCCCGGTTCCACCAGATTGTAGTCTTCCTTGGCGTTATTGCTGCAGTAGTAGCCTGCCTCCCGCAGATACTGGGGATACATCTTCATGAACGCCGGCAACGACACAATGGAACGCATATGCTCCGCCCCCAGCGAGGGTGGACACATGCCCGAAATCAATGCAGTGCGGGCCGCGGCACACACCGGCGCTGTCGACCAGGCGCGCTTGAACAACATGCCCGCGCCGCGAAGTTATCCAGGTTTGGTGTATCGGCATACAGATCACCATAACAACCGAGATGTGGACCATGATCTTCGCTGGTGAGCCAGAGGATGTTTGGTTTTTCCTGCTCAGCTGCATGAACCTGACCGGTTAGCCACAGCCAGAGAGTGCTTAGGAGCGAACGTTGTAAAAACTTGCGTCGGTCCATGGTTAATTCTCGCGAAATGGCCCCGGCTTCGGTTTAAGAGGATTACAATAGTGGATTCATTGAGCTTCAGTACAACCCTCGCGTCAGTCGACCACCAAATCCCTAATAATCGCGCGCATGTCCGTAACCCCACGTCGAAAAGCCTCTACCGGTACCCGCTCATCGTTGCCATGGACGCCGGATGAATCGCCGCGTTCTGTGATGATTGGATTAAAACCGTAGCTGACGATGCCCAGATCCCGGGTGAAATGGCTATCGGTAAATCCGGTGCTGACCGATGGCAATACCCGAGAGTCGGGATGCATTTCCCGAGTGACCTTGACGATGGACTGGTACAGGGCCGAGTCGGTAGCTGATATCGCCGGAGTGAAGGCCATGATGACTTCTATCTCAACGCCGGTTGCTACGATCATATTTCTTACTGTTTCGATAAACTCTTCAGCGGGCCGATCCGGCAGGATGCGGCAATCCAGCTCGGCCCAGGCTTCGGGGGGAATCACGTTGATTTTGTTAGAGGCGCCCATGCGTGTCATGGTACAGGTGTCCCGCGTCAAGGCATGGTGGCCGGCGCTGTATTCCTGAAATTCCTGCATAAAGCCCGGCTCCCTGATTGCGCTAGCAATATTGGCGTAGGCATCTGCCCATTCGTCGTCCATGGACAGCGATAAGCCGGCGAAATAGGCCTCCACTGGCGGGATGATACGCGGGGGAAAGGGGTTTTCTCTGATGATATTCAGCGCCTCAACGATACGGGTTACGGCACTGGTGGTGCGTGGTGAAGAGCCGTGTCCCGGGGTATCCACGGCGGTGAGATGTAACCATACCGGCACCTTCTGGGTGACTTCTACCCCGAACACGACTTGATCCCCCAATCGGCTGCCGGCACCGCCTTCATTGATCAGCAAGCCGGCTCCGGCAAATATTTCCGGGCGGTTTTCCACCAGCCATCCTGCCCCGTAGGCGCCACCGGCTTCTTCATCGGCCGTGGCCACAAACACGACGTCCCGATTCAGTTCCAGGCCAGCCCGATGCAGGCTGATAAACGTGGCGAGTTGAGAGATGCCCGTGCCCTTCATGTCTCTGGCGCCTCGACCCCAGATGTAGCCATCCCGAATCTCGCCGGACAGGGGGTCGGTGGACCAATATTCCCGGTCGGCAGGCACCACGTCGGTATGTTGCAACAGGATCAGGGCCGGTTCATTACCACCGGGTAGTCGCGCCCAGATATTGCCTCGCCCGGGCGCACTCTCTGCGGTTTCATAGGAGATACCCTCGGCATCAAATATCGCAGCATAAAAATCGACGGCGCGGGATTCATTGCCAGGAGGATTAACCGTATCCACCTGGATAAATTCCTGCAGCCAGACCACTGCCTCATCTTCTATGGACTGGGCATTCACATGACTTGCAAGTAAAAGTCCAATGATCAGTAACAATCCTCTTCGAGTTTTCAAACAATATCTCCCAAGCAGTTAATTTCTTGTTGTTTGTGCAGTTGACTATCCTGAAGCTAATCAACTGCTTGCAATCGTTAACGGTGCGCGCGAGCCGCCATCGGAATCTTTAATCTTCGGTTCACGTGCGAGATCGGCGGCGTCCGATACTTTACCATTAAGTTTTCTCGCCATCTCCTGATCTTTTCCATGTGCAGCCATGGCCCATCGGATAAACCTTGGGAAGCTCGTGATCCTTTGGAATTTCGCTTGCCGCGGTGGCCCTTTCTGGTAACATGAAAGGGTCTCCTTCTTAAAGGGGCCACTCGTTAGAGGTGCGTTATCACCTCGCGCCCCCGGTCTCCGCGGGTGCAACCACTAAGAGCTCTTGCCCAGACCCCGGCTAATCGCCGGGGTCACTTGGTTTAGGCCTCCGCTTGGTATTCGCCAAAACGAGATTTAGCGATAAATTCCGGCCAAAAACTCCTTCTCAGCTCGATGCACCGGGCCTGCACCCGTAATTATCTCCAGCCGCAGGCTCCGTTGATAAACAGAATATCGGTCAAGCTACGTAGAAGTTATCATGAGCCAGATAGCTCGCAGACAGGTGCGTGTATCCGGAATTGAAAAAAGAAAAATGTAAGCTGGACGCCGCCATGACCCCAATGAATCGCCATCCTCAACTGCCCATATTCATAACTGTCTTTGTTCTGATTTTGGGCTTTCAGCAAGCCAGCGCAGACAGCGTGAAAATATTAGAATGGAATATATCCGGCAACGAACTTAACGGCAATATCACGAACCAAAATGCAGCCGCAGCAATTTTTAATAGTGAAAATGCGGACATCATCGCTCTGCAGGAAACCGGTAGCGGGGCAGATGAAATAGCCGCAATCCTCGCTGCTGACTATGTTCTGGCCGTGGCTATAGATGGTCAGGAAATATGGCTAAGAAGCGGTGAGAGATTTCAGATTGATAGCACGGGCAGTTGGCCGGGCCTGTGTAACACTCGCAGGCTCTACGTCTACATTGCACATTTCTGTATTCCAGATACTTTCGCCGGCAATGTCGATATCAATCCCAACGTCAGCAACGAAGACCAACAAGAGCACCTGTGCATCATTATCGATGATATGGAAGCGAATGCTGCCTTGGGTGTCGTGTTAATTGCCGCCGATTTTAATGACATCAATATTCCAACTGGCGAAAGTCTGATTAGCTTTCTCGAGGGCACTGGCACCCTCAATGGGGGCTTCTGTACAGCGACGGCGATTGCGATGACGGACGTGATCCGGACCGATGTAACGCACATAATGGGAACATCGGATCCGGAGAATTATACCGCCGCAGCCGCGGGCAATCCGTCCTTCGGTCAGCACGGCTATGTTGTCGCCACCCTGGAATTGGCCAATAGCGATTCCGGGTCGGAACCCGGCGCCGGCACCAGCAGAGGAACGGATGGCAACGCCAGTACAGCGATTATTAGCGGGCGGGTGACTATCGATGGCACCAGCGTTGAGGTAAGCACTGTCCTCGACACCGATCATGTCGCGATTACTGGCACCGTCGTCCCTGAGCCCAATCATAATGGTCAGACCGGTGCCCTATATATTGTTATCGCTTACGATGGTGACCTATTCTTTAAGGATACATCCGATGCCTTCATTGCGTGGAATGGAGAACTGAACAGCTTAGGCACCTACCGAGAAGGCGTTTCCCTGGAAGCGAGTATTAGCATCGACGTATTTGACGGGCAATTACTGGGGCTACGTGGCACCTTGGAGATCTTCTTTGCCTATTCTGCACAGGACATACTCTATTACAACCCGACTCTTGTCAGTCTCGAAATTGAGGATAATTCAGGCTAAGGAGTACAGCGGATTTCAGAACGCTTCACTGGCGACAATAATCAAAAACGAAAATTGAAAAATAGAGCGGACAGCTGCGCCAGCAGGCAAGTGATGTCATCTATATTCGAGACTTTCGATAGAAGGATTCAAAATTGTTCATTGCGTTGAGTTTGTCGCCCCGAACTACCAATTCTCTAGCCTATTCACTCCCCTGTGCAGCACTCGCAGCATCGGGAAAATGTTTTGCCTTGCAGTCCGGGCAAATATAATGGGTAAACTCGGCTTCGGTTCGGCCCCGAACATAGGTTTCGACATCCTCCCAAAAACCATCGTCATCGCGGACAGCTTTGCACCAGGCGCAAATGGGAATGATGCCCTGCAAGGTTTCTATCTGTTGGGCGGCCGCTTCGAGATCGAGTTGGGTATCGATCAGCCCGTTATAGGCTGCGGAAGCCAGTACCACTTCCCTGAGATAGAAGGCAACGAGCGCGGAACTACCTATTAGAATGCCGATGCCAACCTCTCCCAATCCAGGCACCAGGGCGGCGAGTATGGGAGCCATGACCGCGACCAGGAAAATTCGATGCACGCCGACTCGCGGCGCCAGGGAGCTGGTGCCCACGGCGCCGGCCGCCGCGCCAAACAGCAGGGCGTAGGTAGACTCAACCCCTTCGCCATAGTGAATAATTGTAGCCGCCGCCGACCAACTGAATATTGAGCATTGAATCAGCAGCAAAATTACAAAATTCCGCACGGCACGCTCACCAACTCGGTCATATCGGGCTTCAAAACCCTTTGCATACTGAATGCGTACCAGGGCGAGAATACCAAGAAAAACCACCACAAGAATCGAGGCTAGCGGGTAATCGCTGCGAATCGAACTGCCGAGTACCGTAATCAGGGCGCAGACTACGTAGACCAGCGGACCGTGTATGGAGCGCTTGCCAAGCTCCAGGGCAGACATGCGTTGATGTATCTTTTGCCGCGCATCCGCGCTGCCGCCGGCAGGGCTCGATACGGGAACTTCGGCGTCGACCTCAACACCATCTGATTTCAGTCTGTTCAAGAATATTCGCTGTAGAAACCACCAGCAGGCTACGTCGATAATAACCCCGAGGCCATCTTTTGTGCCAGTTGTATAAACACGACAAGTTTCGTTAGCAGGCCGGGGCCAGCTACACCACTCAGTCTATAACCACGGGTAATTTTCCCGGCGCACCCCACTCTGCCCATGAACCATCATAGACGGCAAGTTTGTCATAACCGGCCAGATCGGCAGCGAGGGTAAGAATACAGGCGGTGATACCGGAGCCACAGCTGGTAATCAGCTTCTGCTCAACGCTGGCGAGCCGGGAAAATATTTCTCGCAACTCCTCAGCAGATTTCATCATGCCCACATCCAGCAATTCCGGAAACGGCAGGTTTTTCGCATTCGGCATATGACCACTTCTCACACCAGGCCGGGGTTCCTCAGCAGTACCATAGAAACGTCCAGTCGATCTCGCATCGAGAATACTGCAGTTGGCATCATCCAATGCTGCCAACACCACCGCGAAATCGCAAAACAGCTCTGCGGCCGGCTTGGCGTTAAAATTCCCTGCTGGAAATGTCGTGTCCACTGCTCCGGCTGTTGCCAGCCCGGCATGGACCCAGGCCGGTAATCCCCCATCCAGAACCGCCACCTGCTGATGCCCCATGGCCCTGAACATCCACCAGGCGCGGGGACTGGCGTAGATGCCGACATCATCATAGACAACGATGAGGCTGTCCGCGTTAATGCCCAGCTTTTGCACTTCCGCCTCGAACAATTCTGCGCTCGGCATCATGTGGGGCAGAGAACTGTTGGGCCTACACACCTGTTGATCGTAGTCGAAACGACGGGCACCGGGTATCGCCACGAAGCTCCCTGCATTATTGATAGAGACATAGCCAGGCACCACCGGTGGCACGGAAGCATCCAGTACCAGCAAATTTTCCGTAGCCAGATGCTGGCTTAACCAATCGACGTCTACTATTGAGGAAGTGAGTTCAGGCATGATAACCAAGTCCACTGATAAACCGGATTGCCGGGGGATTATTACCCACCTAGCCACAGCAATTTCGCCAGCCTAAAGCTGCAACACGAAATCACGCAGTTTGGCTTTTACTTTTTCAGTGTTTTCCGGGCCGATTCGAATCAGTTGCTTTTGCACGTTTTGTAAATTTTCGATACTGGCATCCGCATACAGATACATGACTGAGGGTTTCACCAGTTGGTAAGGACCCTCAATATAAGGCGTTCGTAGAATAATATTCACTGCCGAGCGCAGGGTGTCATCAAAATTGACATTCCTGAAACCAATTTCGGCATAGGCTTGTTGAAACAATGGCGATAGTGTTCGATACAGGGTCACCGCCTGATCGGTATCCAGCGCCACGAATATATCGATAATTTGATCGAATCTTCCGTGCGCACTTGCATCCATCACGAACAGGTTCTCATCGATATTTTGAACTGGCATCTCCTGTTCAATGCCACGGTAGGGCAGGCCGGTTTGTGGATATTCGCCACGGCTGATGTTGTCCACAAGCACTACAAATTTGCGCACCAGTTGATCACTGGCCAACAGGCGAATCACCGCAACGCCACTGCGGAACGCCCGCAGGCCTTCGAAGACGAGGCCGTCGCTGTCATTGAGGTTGGGTAATTGCACCACTGGACCATCCGGCTCTGCAGCCACCGGCTCGGGCTCGACTACTTCCACCGGCAGAGTCTCCACCACGGGTTCAGACGCGGCGATCGCCGGCGGCTCGGGCTCTGGCTGAAGTCGGATTTCAGGAAGATTGGATGGCGGGGGTTCTTCCACAATCGGCTGCAAGCCAGGCGGCGCGATGACAACTGTGGTGGTTCCCGTCGTTGCTTCAAAGGTAAAGGCCGTATAAACCAGGTATAACAATGTGGATATTGCTATACCCGCTATCGCCCAGAGTCCAAATTTGGACATTGATGTACTCCATTCCTACGTCGGTGGAGACATTTTGGCACAGCCCTCGGGCCACTACAATACGACCACTGCTGCTGCCCCGTTGCGGTCAGGTATTACCATTATTGGGACACATTCACTAAGCAAGGGCAGAGGGGGTATAGAGGGCTAGTAGCCCTGTCATCTGGGCAACAAAAAACCCGACAGCTGTAAAGTTGTCGGGTTTTTCTTAGTAGAAGCGGAACAAGATGGGTGTCGGAATTAAGACTCTAACACCTTCAATTCTGCCCGATCTGTCTTAACTCTTGGGAAAGCCCAGTTCTTCCATGGTTCGAGTTAAATCCTTGCCCGCCGTTGCCGGCTTAGTTTCCTTGTCAATCTTGAGGATGGTGCCATCTGCACCGATATAATAGGTCCAGCGGTTAGCAAAACCAACGTCCATCAAGACTCCATAGGCACCTGTCATCTCCTTAGTAGGATCTGCCAGGATCGGGAATCCAGCCTGATGCTCGTCGGCAAAGGCTGTATTGACTTCCAGTGTGTCCACACTGGCCATGAAATAGGCAACGTCGAAACTTTGAATTTCTTTGGCACTGTCACGCAGCGCTTTACATTGCATAGTTCAGCCGCCGGTAAAGGCTTTGGGAAAGAAGGCAATGACCACAGGTTTTTCGCCCAAAAACTGGGACATGCTGTAGGTCATACCGTCAGATGCCTGCAGTGAAAAATTGGGCGCTTTATCGCCTACTTCCAGTGCGGCAGCAATTTGACCAGTCAGGGTAACCACAGCAAATAAAGCTGACAGCAACACCCGGCTTGATCGGTTAGCAAATTGAGACATAATCTCCTCCGGTTGAAATAAGTGGGTGTCGAAGCCATAGCTGGGACACCTCAATCTGGTTAACGCAGCGGGGGCTTCATCGACCAGGGCTTTTTGTACCCCGTGTGGTCCTATTTTTCCAGTAAAAACGGTCAAAAATAGGTATTTTTGCCGTAGATTGAGTGTAAATGAAGAATTAGGCGGTCAAGGTCGGATTCCGACCGAGGGAGATGCGGGCAGTCGCACCGGGGCAAGGCGGTTTTTCTGGCAGGCGGAATCCGGATTATGGGATCGTAGCAGGTCTTATAATAGTAGCCGACGTCCGGCCCGCAGTAATTGCTCCGACTGGCTCTGAAGTTGAACAATCTGATTTTCCAACTCACGCAATTGTGCCGCACTCAATTCGGTGGTCGTTGTCCGGATTGTCTCCAATCGCTCTATCGATTGGACAATGTTTCTGGTATGCCTGTTCATTGCATTTCGTTTCGCATCACGCTGTGATTGTCGATAGCGAGGGTTCTCTACCTGTACGTTGTAACACTGCCTGACGATTGCGCCACTGGTCGTTCTCACATTCTGACACCGGGTCTGCGTAACAAATCGGCTGGCCAGGCCTTCGAATGCCGAAACCGGCGTGCTGGCGACGGAGCGCGCGAGGGCCAGGTCGGCCTGGACCTTGTCAGAGACCAGGTGCACCAAAGTAGTAACACCGATATCCGGTTGACCTTCGATACTGACGATGATGCGCTCATAGAATTCACTGAGATCGGTGGCACCATTTGCCAGCGCACGAAAATTCTGCTGCAGCAGATTGTCACGGATCAATTCCAGTTTCCAGCCGCCATAAATCTCTGCATAGGCCAGATAGTGAGAGTCGGTGAGCGGGTACAGACGGCTATTAATATGCAGCGAGAGTTCGTACAGGTCGTCGACTTCCTGCCAGGCTTCCAGCTTGCGATTGAGGTCGATGAGATTGATTAAGACCGGCAGCTGCGTTTCGCTATCTAGCCCGGAACTGATTCGCGCCACCTGCAGGGCGTCGGTGAAAAGTTTCACCGCATTTTCGTAGTCTTCAATTTCATTGTAGAAGCCGGCGAGGTCGGAGTAGGCCTCCAACAAGGCAGGGTCGTATATGCCCAGCTCACTGCGCATGTTCTCAAGGGCTTGCTGTCGTAGTAACAACTCCCGGCTGATCTCCAGCGATCGGGCCCGGTCTCGTGCCTGTTTCTCCTCGTCCGCCTGCGCCTGTGCCCGTTGTTCCGCCTCCGCCACTGCCTTTACTTTGATTAGGAGATCGATACCGACAGCCGCTTCATTCTCGGCGACATCCGGCTGCTGGGCCCACAGCGAAGTCGCCATTCCGAGTAGAATTACGAAGGACAAGCAGAGTCGAATCAGCAGCGCCACCATCAGGGACGATTCGCAGGTTCTCATTTTGTGAACAGGTCTTGCAGACATGATTTTTGTCATCTCTCTATTAGCCATTTCACCTGCTGCGTAATTCCGAATGCTTGGGTGTATTTTCCTCTGTTCAAGCTTATACCGTTATTCACCTGAATCAAGACTTAACCGGGCGCGTGAAAATCCACGTGCCGATTCATGCGCCAGCCGTCATTTGCCGTCCCTGGGGTGCACTTGCAGTGTCACAAACCCTGATCGCTATCAGCGCGGCGACAGTTTCAGCAGGCTATAGCCAATACCTGTTCAGGCTGGCTCATGCGACGCTGTACCGCATGACAAAAGCTAATAGCTGCGTTACTCTCAGCCTCAGTTCCAGGGAACCGATGTGTCGGCAATAAAGCTGAGTACAGCGGCAAATCCTGCCCTGTTAATGTGAGGTACCTGCAATGGCAAAACAATAATGATGACAAATATGAGTCAGCAACCCCAATCCCTGCCGCGTCGGGCGCGCGTGATAGTGAGCATCGGCCTTGCCGGCCTGTTGCTTGCGTCCGCTGCAACCTACGGCCAGGACACCGTCGAATGGACAACGCTCGGTAATGACTTTGCCCATACCCGTTACTCACCCGCCGATCAGATAAGCGCCGACAACTTCGATCAGTTGGAAGTGGCCTGGACCTGGGATGGTTCCAGCTTTCAGGCACAGAGTGGTCGCTCCACGCCAAGCTATATCAACGGTCGCATGTATACCGTGGCCGGAGCCCGCAGGCACGTGATCGCCATAGACCCGAGGACCGGTGAAACCATCTGGTCGTACCGGGAACCGAACACGGAGCGTTGGCAGTATTCCATGCGCGCCGATTACGGTAAGGGCGTAGGCTACGGCGTGGTCGACGGCAAGGACGTGATTTACATCATCTCCCCTGGTTTCTTCCTCACCGCGCTGGATGGCGAAACCGGCGCACCCCTGGAAGGCTTTGGCAAGCCGGTTCCCATCGACGGCTTTCCCGATACCGGGGTGGTAGATATGTTGGCTGACCTGGGTCATCCCTATGATCCTTACAAGGGCCTGCCTCTGGAACGTGGCTATATTACCTCTTCCTCACCACCGATCGTCGTCAATGGCGTGGTGGTGGTGGGTAATTCCGCCGAGCAAGGCTATAACCAGTCGCGCATCGAGAATGTGCCCGGCGACATGTTGGGTTACGATGCCAGGACCGGTGAGTTCCTGTGGAAATTCAACGTCATCCCCCAGCCCGGCGAATACGGGCACGAAACCTGGGAGAATGATGCCTGGCAATATACCGGCGATATCTCTTCCTGGGCACCGCTCTCTGCGGATCTGGAACTGGGCCTGGTCTACATTCCCACCAACGGCGTCACCATCGACTACTATGGTGGCCACCATCCCGGTGACAACCTCTACGGTACCTCCCTGATCGCCCTCGATGTCCGCACTGGCGAACGGGCCTGGCATTATCAGCTGGTGCACCATGACATCTGGAATTTCGACACGCCGACCGCGCCAATACTGCTGGATGTGATGACAGATCAGGGACCGACCGCTATCGTCGTGCAACCAACCAAGCAGGGCCTGGTCTACACGTTTAATCGGGAAACTGGCGAACCGATCTGGCCTATAGAAGAACTGCCAGTGCCGGCTTCCATCGTTCCCGGCGAAAAATTGTCGGAGACGCAGCCGTTTCCAACCAAGCCTGCGCCTTTCGATATGCAGGGCTTGAGCGAAGATACCCTGGTGGATTTCACGCCAGAGATTCGGGCACAGGCAATCGCCGCGGTGGCCGAATTCCAAATGGGACCGGTGTTTAATCCACCTCTGCACCGAGACAATCCCCTGGGTAAGATTTCGGCGATGATATGTCCTTCCGGCTCGGTCAACATCACCCATCCGTCGGTAGCCGATCCGGTTACCGGTATCCTCTATGTGACCTCCCGTTCCGGCTGTAGCTCCAGATCATTGGTCACCGGTGCCGAAGCAGATACCTACTATGAGGCACCAACCGGTGTGACCCTGTCCCAATATGCAGCGGGCAGAGGTGGTCCCACGCCCAGGCATCCCCTGGGTATTCCATTATGGAAGCCGCCCTATAGCCGCATTACCGCGATAGACATGAACACCGGTGAGCATCTGTGGATGATTCCAACTGGTGAGACACCGGCGCGAATCGCAAACTTGCCGGAGTTGCAGGGAGTTGACATCGGCAACACCGGTACCGGCAACGCAGTGCCGATGGTGGCCACCGCCACCTTGTTGATCTACTCAGACGTCACCAGCGATGGCACCCCGCAGCTATTTGCGATCGACAAGGCAACCGGCGCCGAAGTCGGGCGGGTTGAGGTGCCAGCCGCCAGTCGTTATGGCATGAGCACCTGGATACACGAGGGTCATCAGTATGTGATCCTGCAGACCGGCAGCAGCCTGACGGCGATGGCGCTACCGGGCGCAGATTCAGGTACTGGGGCTGTGGCCCACTAACGAGGATTTACCGGGCCTGGGACTCAGGCTCGTTGAAACGAATTCACAACAGCAATAAAACTGAAATTTTCGAGGAAAAATCCATGAATAAATCAAAACTGCTAGCCTCCGCTGCCTTGCTCGCGACCGTCGCGACGCTGGCCACCATCAACTCGCAAGAGAACGAAATGAGCTTCTTCATTACCAGTGCCGGTTCCGGTGACGGCGCCAATCTGGGAGGGCTGACAGGCGCAGATGCACATTGTCAAACCCTGGCCGAGGCGGCGGGCTCCAGCGGCAAGACCTGGCACGCCTACCTGAGCGCTCATGCCAGCGGCAATCAGCGAGCCGTCAATGCGCGCGAAAGGATTGGTTTTGGCCCCTGGTACAACGCCAAGGGGGTCGAAGTAGCATCGACCCTGAACAATCTGCATAGCCCGGTCATGCAACTGGGCAAGGAAAATTCTCTCACCGAAAACGGCGACATGGTAAACGGGCGTGGTGACTCACCCAATCAGCATGACATACTCACCGGGTCCACACTGGATGGCCGTACCATCGATGATGGCAGCAGCCATACCTGTAATAACTGGACCAGCAACAGCGACGGTACCGCACAGGTAGGTCACTTCGACCGGACCGGTGGTGGCGCCAACCCCAACTCCTGGAATAGCGCACACGGCTCTCGCAGTTGCAGCCAGGAAGACCTGATTGCGACCGGAGGCAACGGCTATTTCTACTGCTTCGCCATCGATTAATCGATACGCCTTTGAAACTCTATGGCATGGCGCAGTCCCGTTCCTTCCGGGCGCTATGGGCTCTGGAAGAAAGCGGACTGGATTATGAGTATGTGGCGATAAAGCTCTTCGGCGATCCGGCGGACTCTGATAGTGCCCAGAATGTAGAATACCTGGCCCTGAATCTGCAAGGGAAAGTGCCAACACTGGTGCATCAAGACCTGGTACTGACCGAGAGTGTCGCCATACTCAATTATATCGGCAGACAGGCGCCGGACTCCGAACTGCTGCCACGGATAGATACCGCTAGCTATGCCCACCACGATGAATTGGTTTGCTTTATCCTGGCCGAACTGGAGCAACCGCTGTGGAGCAGTGGCAAACACCGCTTCGCCCTGCCCCCTGAACAGCGCATCCCGCAAATGCTGGAGACTGCGAAATTTGAATTCGCGAAAGCTGTGAGCACCCTGGACAAATTGTTAGGAGACGATTTTTCCACCATCGATGACTTTTCGATTGGAAAAAATTTCTCGATAACAGACCTGTTACTCGCTCATACCTTTAACTGGGCCATACGCTTCGAATTCGATGTGCCTGAAAAATACGTGGAACTGCGCGACAGACATTATCAGAGACCTGCTGCGGTACGGGCCATGGCGGTTATCGAATAGTGACCGGGGTAAGGTTTCCCCGGTGGACACTGTTACTGCTACCGGTTTTCGGATTTTCTTCTGCGGCGTTGTCTCAGCCCCCAGATGCGGACCGTCTCGGGCCTGACCAACTGCAGTATTACCTGATGCAGGCCTTTCATGCAGATTCGGCGGAGAACCGACGCCCCCTCAATCATATCGGTATTCAAGTGCAGCCCAGCGCCAGTGGCTATCTGGTCACGGCGGTGCTGGAGGGCTACCCCGCTCATCTCGCCGGCATCAATCGTGGCGACATAATCCAGTCTGTCAACGCTATGCCTTACCACCCGGTTTACTCCTTCAATGCGGCGACGAGCGGGCCCGGTGATTTCCCTCCATCCAACACGAGCTACGAAATTACTTGGCGCAGAAATGACGGCACCTCATCTGCAAGCCTGATGCCGGTGTATGAAAATCTTTATGACAGCTATCGTTCTGCCACACTCAACAGCATCCAGGTATTTCCGTCGGGCAATAAATTAGTTGGCTATGTCCGCCTGTGGGGATTCTCCAGATCCAGCAACGACCTCGTGTCATTCAGGCAAATATTGGCGGAATTTGATGATTGTGACGGGCTCATCATCGACCTGCGTAACGCCTACGGCTTTCTGGGGCACCAACATCTCGACCTGATATTTCCCTCGCGACGGCGCCTGTTTCAACTTGGGGGCGTCATCAACGAACACGTCGATTTGTCCCATACCGAATCGGCTCCCAGCGAAACCTATTATCAGAAACCCATCGCGGTACTGTTGAATTCAGCAACCGCAGGCGGTGCCGAATTATTTGCCTATCAGCTTGCCAAGCTAGAGCGAGTCATCACTGTGGGAGAGGCGACCCCGGGCAGGATTGGAGGTTTTCACCAGGTTTCGGCAATGGCATCAGCCGAGCTCGAATACCGTCCCGCTGTGGAAACCCTGATAGATGGTAGTGTGTTCGAATCTTCGGGCGTGCAGCCGAAACAGGTGGTTGCTTATCCATTCTCCCAGAGCAGCCGCGGCGACCCGCAATATCAAGCGGCTCTACTCACTCTCCTGGGCATCATATAGAAGACTCAGGGATCGCTCGTAGCTCCCTTCTGGCGCTCCGATTGTTGCCAGTTGAGTCGACGGTAGTCGAATCCCTTCTCTATAGTCGGCTTCACCACCGCGAAGTACGGAGACAAATCGAAATCCCGCGGTGTAAATAGTGTGAAGTGGCGCTTTTTGTATTGCAGCTGTTCGCCAGCAACCCCCTGAGCAGCTTCGCTGGCTGCGCCTCCCCTGGGAAATATAGGATAATCGATGGACTGAAAGGATTCGGCTATCAGGGTGGAACAAATAGCTCTGGTGGGTTCACCGCTGCCGAGGCCGATCATGGCGCGGCGGTATCGATTAGGAACAGCAGGTTTCTGAATTAGATAACGAATCAGATCGAACACATTCTTTAGATCGTAAAGATGACCGAGTTTGGATTTTGCGAATACGATCAGCCTTTCGGTGTCTTCGCTGCTCAAGTCTACCGGCCGACAGATGCGCAAATTGAAATTGGCATAGCGCTCCACGCTCACCAGGCGCACCCCATGATTCAGATCCGCTTCCAGCAAATTCGCCACGTCACTAGCCTCGGCCCCGCCTCCTACGTAGAGACAGGCATGGGACCAGGAAGACTGAGTGAGATACTTGATGGCCGTGCTGATGCGGGTATTCCCTTCCACCAACAGGATGTCGCCGGCTTGCAGAACCGCCGCCACATCGGCCGCCGACACCCTATCGATGCGCTGATATCCCCCCTGGGTCTTCGTCAGGTAGGCAGCCAGTCGCTGGCCTATGGCTCTAGTGATGACACTCACATCGATCTACTTCTATTTCCTGTTGGCGACAGCCGCCGCCTAGTTCATGGATTGATTCTTAATGGACCGCAAAAATCGGGTATACTGGCGGGCCATTTTCCACGAGCTTGCCAGTAGCCAGATACAGTGTAATCGAATCCATAGGAGTAAGAAAATGACCGCGGCCTACAATAAATTTTATATCAACGGTGAATGGATGCTGCCTGCTGATAAATCCATCCTCGACGTCATCAATCCAGCCACCGAGGAGGCCTTCGCAACCATCGGCATGGGTACCGCCGAAGATGTAGACGCGGCAGCTAGCGCCGCCAGAGCCGCATTTCCGGAATGGTCACAGTCGACGGTCGATGAACGCAAGGCGGTTATCGGCAAGATTCTCGCAGGCATGAAGGAGCGCGGCGAAGAACTGGCCATCGCTATATCAAATGAAATGGGCGCGCCCATGGGTCTGGCCAGGACTGCACAGCTGGGCAGCGGCATGGGTCATTTCGCCAATATTCTCAGCGTGCTGGAAAATTACGAGTTTGAGGAAACCCGGGGTTCTACCAGGATCGTAAAGGAGGCGGCTGGCGTCTGTGGCTTCATCACTCCCTGGAATTGGCCTCTGAACCAGATCGCCTGCAAGGTCGCACCTGCACTCGCGGCCGGTTGCACCATGGTCCTCAAACCGAGTGAAATCGCTCCCGTCAGCGCCTATCTACTGGCGGAGATCATCGCCGATTCCGGCCTGCCCGCCGGCGTATTTAACCTCGTTAACGGCGACGGTCCCACGGTCGGCGCAGCGATCTCTGCGCATCCGGAGATCGACGTGGTGTCATTCACCGGCTCTACCCGCGCCGGACGCGCAGTTGCGAAGGCGGCAGCCGACGGTATCAAGCGTGTGACCCAGGAACTGGGCGGCAAGTCAGCCAATATTATCCTGGACGATGCACCGGATTTCGCCAAGGCAGTTAGCGGCGGCATCATCGGTTGTTTTGGTAACAGTGGCCAGTCCTGTAACGCTCCCACGCGCATGTTGGTGCCGAAGGCACGCCTGGCTGAGGCCATGGAAATTGCCACGGCGGCAGCGGCTAAAGCCAGTGTTGGAGACCCATCGGATGAAAATACCCGACTCGGTCCTGTGGTGAGCGAATTGCAATTCAACAAGATAACGGCACTGATCGAAAAAGGTATCGAAGAAGGGGCCGAGTTGCTCGTGGGCGGACCTGGCCGACCGGAAGGCTTCGACAAGGGATATTATATTCGACCCACTGTGTTCGGCAATGTAACAAACGACATGACCATAGCGAGAGAAGAAATTTTCGGCCCGGTACTCGCAATTCTCGGCTACGAAGACGATGCCGATGCCGTTCGCATCGCCAACGACACGGAATATGGACTGTCCGGTTATGTATCTGGCGAGCCCGAGCATGCGGAAAGAATCGCACGCCAGCTGCGCACCGGCATGGTACATATTAACGGCGCCGGTCCCGATTTCTCAGCCCCCTTCGGCGGTTACAAGAAATCCGGCAATGGTCGCGAATGGGGCGTGGAAGGCTTCGAAGAATATCTTGAAACGAAATCCATGATGGGCGCCGCCTGATTCCTAGCAGGCATAAGAAGGTAGAGTAATGTCGGTTGAAATAAAAAAGCCTGCCATCGATATTGGCATCGTCGCCGATCCAGACGGCAACTGGGTGGAGCTGTTGCAGACGGATTAAACGACTGGCGATGCCAAGCAAGCCGGTTCTATACTGAGCTCATGCTTGAGTTATTTCTTTTACTCGGCTTCCGCTGATAATTACCGATGTCACCTATACGGTGATAATGATTTTTATTACTACAAGTGTGACAGGTCGGTTATTGATTTCTGCTAGCTTGTTTCAATCACTTCTTGACCTGAGGCTAGACAGATAACCACCCATACATTAGAGGCAAAAGATATAGCCCTGTTTATGTCAAAATGGATTGCGTGGGGCTCTATTTTTAGCGAGGGTATCAGGTGCCGGTGCGAGATTGGAGAAAAACCCCAGTATTTTTAGCGAGAGGAGTACTGTATCTCCTCGTGACAATTCATCTTATTCTCCCCTTTACCCCGGTTAATCCTCATCCCGAAATAAGGATAAAATAGCCGGTATTATATTGGCGACACTATTTTTAACCCTGGGGATTCGTTCGTTGCGTAAACCCAATTCAAGCTTTAAATCGGGGCTTGCATTATTGCTTATCGTATATTTAGTGAGTGCGGCGACCGGGGCTTCATCCCTGGGCGAAGGCCTCATTGTGAAAATTGTATTCGCATCTTTACTGGGCGCCGGCATATACTCGACGCGTGGGAAAAGAGCCAGACCTACCGCTAGCTGAACATCAAACCAACAGGATCGATGGAGGAATTCCTCCATTACCAACATCCTGCTTTTCAGCTACTGCTTACTTCCAAACACTGCGAGCAGTCAAGGTAATATCAAATACCTGGCCAGATGCCTGTCCCACGTGAATAATGAAGGTGTCTGCTTCCGGGTGACTATAAGCCAGAGATGCCATGCCGCCTTCCGACACCGCCTTGAATTTCACGCTATTCTCGCCAATCTCTTCCAGCTCCATTTCCTGTGCGCCTTCGGTGCGCGGAGCCATGCCAGGGTCCCATTGCTGGATGTGTAATACCAGCGAGCCATCCACTTCTTCGATGGTGATCATCTCGAACATGCTGGTAGCGTCGTTGCCAGTCATTCTGACCATGGCGGCGATGGAACCACCCTCTCCGGCTATCCAGTTTTCTTCCAGTTGATTCGGACCCAATGCCCCCGCCCAATTACCTGTCATCCAACTAAGGTCTGCCACCGTAGCCGGCGGACCCGCATAGACAGAAGCGCTGAGCAAAGCCAATAGGTTCAGCGCCAGAATAGCCGTTAATTTTTTCATTATCGTTTATCGCTCCGTTTTATCATTGTAGTGAAATATCAAGAAATTGGAATTGAACCGGATACCTGCGCCGCCAATGTTGCGAGCCCTAATCCGATCATAGCTTACTTCGTCCTCTGTGCTCGAATTTTCCCCAGCCATGAGCCCAGCGTGCTCCAGTCCATCCTGAACATGTGAGGAGCACCATCGAGTATGGCCGCATCCAGTTCTACACCGGCTTCGGTGAAGATTGCTACCGTTTCTTCAAATCGGTCCGCCCAACCCAGTTGATCTGCGCCGCCGATGCGAAGATAGACCGGAAATCCCTGTAGGGCCGCATTCGCCCTGTTCTCACTTAACAGCGCCGGGACTGCAGCTACACCGAAATATCTTGAAGGGTCTGAGCGAGCGATTTCCAATGCCGACATGCCACCATTGGAAACACCCGCGAGCAAAACCTTGCCCCCGGCGACATCGTCTCGCTGCTGCAATTTATCGATAAGCAAAGAGATCATTTCATTGTTTTCGGAGCCACGGAATGAGCGATTGTTAGGGGATATGGGCACTGCCACGATCCAGCCACGTTGCGCGAAGCCGGAACCGAGCCATTGCGAAGTGTCGCGGGAGATAGAAGCATTGCCGGCTCCGCCTCCCATCAATATTACCATGGGCTTCGGTGCATCGGACGCTTCCCCTTCGACCATGAACACATTCAGCACCGCATCATTAGCAAGTACGATTCGTTCCTGAGCTTGCAGGCTCGCCGATGCGAAACCCACTGCTAACAAGCAAATTAGCAGTAACAGATGTTGAGTCAGTTTAGACATTTCCTGCCTCCGGATTGGTGTCGCCTCTATTCTCTTTTTTTATAAATGTCTTCGAACTTTTCATGTAAGCGGCGCATACCACCCAACCATCGATCATAGTCGTCAGTCTTGCGGCGCATATAAGTTAACACTTCCGGGTGTGGCAGCACCAGGAACCGCTCCTTCTCCAGCGTTTCAATCACCGTATCAGCCAACTTTTCCGGCTCCAGCATGCCATCCAATCCAGCCACACCGCCATCGCCTCCGGCTGTCATCGCGGTGCGCACAGCCTGTGGACACAACACAGAGACCTTGATGCCCTTGTTGCCATAGCTAATGGATAGCCATTCTGCAAAACCGATCGCCGCATGTTTCGTCACCGAGTACGGCGCGGAACCGACCTGGCTCAGAAGTCCTGCGGCCGACGAGGTGTTCAGCAGATACCCCTCGCCCCGCGCCAGCATACCCGGCAGCACCGCACGGGCGGCAAAAATGTGAGACATCACATTGATTTCCCAGATGGTTTGCCAGGCCTCGGTAGAGACATTCTCACCACCGGCGGTAAAAATACCCGCGTTGGAACAGAACAAATCGATGTGAGAGAAGCTATCCAGGGTCTTTGCTACCAGCTCGTTTACTTCTTCTTCAACGCCGACATCGGTCTTCACCCCCAAGGCCTGGGTGCTTGTAGAGATGTCCGCAACAGTCTGGTCGATGCCTGCCTGGTTAATATCGGACACCACAACTGCGCTGGCGCCCTCCTGCGCAAAGCGCTCACAGAGAGACTTGCCAATGCCGCTAGCGCCTCCAGTTACTACAACAACCTTGCCCTTAATCTGCATATTTCTTTGTTCTCAATTACGCGCTTAGCATTTGACCCAGGCGCTGGCTGATGATCTCTTCGGCTTCTGCCACTATACGAGTAATCAGTTCCTCACAACTGGGGATGTCATCGATCAGCCCGACGATCATGCCGGCGGACCAGATGCCCTTGTCGAGATCACCGTCATCGAACAGTTCCCTGCCCTTGGTGCCCTGCACCAGGGGTTGGATATCTTCGAATCGGGTGGGTCCTTCTTGTGCCTCAATTTCCAGCACTTTCTCTGCGATACTGTTTTTAAAGACCCGAGCCGTATTATTCAGAGTCCGGTAGATGAGAGCAGTATCCAGCTCAGAAGCTTCCACCATCTTCTGTTTAACCTTGTCATGGATAGGTGCTTCGATGGTGGCCATGAAACGGGTACCCATGTTGATGCCGTCTGCCCCCATTGCCAGCGCAGCGGCCAGACCCCGCCCGTCACCCAGACCGCCGGATGCCAGAAACGGGATTTTCAATCGTTTGGCGGCGAGTGGCAGCAAGATCATATTGGTCACGTCATCTTCGCCGGGATGCCCGGCACACTCAAAGCCGTCGACGCTGACCATATCACACCCTATGCGTTCCGCTTTCAGACAATGGCGTATGGACGTACATTTATGAATTACCGTGATGCCCGCTGCCTTGAACGGTGGCAGGAAGGGTTCGGGATTGCGGCCCGCGGTTTCCACGATCTTAATCCCCGAATCCACAATAGCCTGAGCATATGCCTCATAGGGCACCGGTTTGATGGTGGGAAGAATAGTGAGGTTTACCGCGAATGGCTTGTCCGTCATCTCCCGGCAACGGGCAATTTCTTTCTGCAGGGCCTCCGGTGTGGGCTGGGTGAGGCCGGTAAGGATGCCGAGGCCGCCGGCATTGGAAACCGCCGAGGCCAGTTCAGCCAAACCCACCCATTGCATGCCTCCCTGGACAATCGGATGCTCTATGCCGAGCATCTCCGTAATTCTGGTTCGCATTTTCTGCTGTTCCCCCTCTGGATACGTCGTCTACCGCATGATTTATATGGTCTGTCTCAAAAATCGAAGGCTAGTTTACGTGGTATGGGGCATCGGTGCAAAGCCAGGGGATTCGGGGATATTTATGTGTTATATTTGCCAGCGTTTAGGCCGTCCGACATTGAATATGCTTCTCGCAGAGGCAATGAAAGCGGCACTTACGGAGTTTGTTCAGGTTCAGTTCATGAACAGGAGCGTATAAAGTGCCCGCAACCGCCGGAGAGCAGGATTCAGCATTTAAGCAATAACCCCATGGAGAGAAATATGATACGCAAGCTATTGCTTTGCAGCATTGCCGCCACCACCACCCTTATCACCATCCCTGTTTTAGCCCAGAACGACCAGCAGACCATTGAGGAAATCCAAGTCACGTCCAACAGCAGACGCTCCCAGGGACTGGCCGACGTCAATGCGGCCGTTTCCGTTTTAGGGCAAGCGGAGCTGGATCTGATCGGCCTTACTCACTACCAGGAGGCACTGAATCGCCTGCCTGGTTACAGCGGCCACCGCAATAATGGCCAGGAAAGCCTGAATGCGATTCGCTCCCCGATTCTCACCGGCGCCGGAGCCTGCGGTGCATTTCTGATTGCGGAAAACGGCATTCCGGTACGCTCCAGTGGTTTCTGTAATGTCAACGAGATGTTCGATACCCATTCGGAGAATGCGGCAAGAGTGGAATTGGTTCGTGGCCCCGCCAGTGCTTTCTACGGCTCCAATGCCGTACACGGCATGATTAATGTGGTCCTGCCGGAGCCCGGTGATGCCGGTGAATTGACACTGGAAAGTGGCCCTGAAGGCTCTTATCGAGTGAAGGGTCGTTACGGCCGCGACTACGGTAAATTAAAGCAATTGCTGTTGTTCAACGGCGTCAATGAAGACGGCTACCGCGACGACAGCGGTGTCGATCAGCAGAAAGTATCCTGGCTGTATAGTTATGACAGCGACAATGGCACCCGATTCGACGGTGGCTTCACCTTTATTAATCTAAATCAGGAAACGGCTGGTTACGTAGTCGGCACCGATGCCTTCGAAGGTAGCCGCAGGGACAGCAACCCCAATCCCGAAGCCTTTCGCGACAGTGTCAGCACCCGCGTCTGGACGACTATCTCGCGCACTGTTAACGACTGGGACGTGGTTTTCACACCTTATCTGCGTGACGTTAACATGACCTTCATGCAGCACTTTTTGCCCGGGAAGCCAATCGAGGACACAGAACATCGTAGCCTGGGTTTTCAGCTCGCCGCCTATCGAGAGTTGTCGAATGGTGCAAATTTCGCCATGGGTTTCGACCTGGAAGACACCGAAGGCAACCTGAAACAGTTCCAACCCAACCCAACCACGGGTTCATTTTTCCTACGCAATAGCATCCCTCAGGGCAGGCACTACGACTATGAAGTGGACGCTACTCAACTCGCCGCCTTCATCAACTATGAACAGCGCTTCGATAATGGCTGGGAAATCTCTCTCGGCCTGCGGGTCGAAAACATCGACTACAGTTACGACAACCAGATGATCGATGGTCGTACCGATGAATTCGGTGTGCCTTGCCGCTTCGGTTGCCGCTATAACCGACCCTCCGATCGTGATAACAGTTTTACCGATATCTCACCAAAGCTGGGTCTGAGCTACGCCCTGAATGAAGTGAGCACTTTACAGATTCGGGTGCAGCGGGGCTTTCGAGCACCACAGGCGACTGAATTATACCGACTCCAGAATGCCCAGACCGTCGCCGACCTGGATTCCGTAGAACTGGACAGCTATGAGGTGGCAATCAACAGCGCCGGTGACGGCTGGAATCTCTCGGCCAGCATCTATTACATGGACAAGGAAAACGAGATAATTACCGACAGTTCACGTCTCAACTTGAATGGCAATCATACCAAGCATCGCGGGATTGAGTTCGACTTTGGCTATGATATTTTAGACACACTTGCAGTTCGTGGCGTCTTCAATCTTGCCAGTCATACCTACGAGAACGATCAATTTTCAGGCGGCATCAACATCAACGGTAGTGACGTCGACTCGGCGCCAAATAGCTTTGGCAATATTGGACTACGGTGGCGCCCTAACTCGGCCTGGTTTACCGAACTGGAAATGGTTCACATGGGCGACTACTACACGAACCCCGAGAACACAGCCTCCTACAACGGCCACGATATCGTCAATCTGCGAACTCAATACAGGTACAGCGATACTTTGAGTTTCTCTCTCAATATTCTTAACTTGCTGGATGAAGAATATGCGGAACGAGCGGACTGGACGACCTTCACCGGCGATCGTTATTTCCCGGGCGAACCGGCTCGTGCCTACTTCGCTGTACACTGGAAATACCGTTAGTGTGACATACAGGCTCTAAAGCTATATAGTTGAAAGGATATGCCGACTCGAAGTCGGCATTTTTTGTGATACGGACTCTTAGAGATCGATCAATACCATCAACAAAATCTGGACTAACTGCAATCGACACCTCCAAATCAGAAGCCACCCCCTTTCATAGTTTGCTCGACTATTTTTCACGGCCTATTGAAATAAAAAGACTTTAATTATGTAACTGCAGCATTGCCGCCACTTAAACCCAGGGTTTCCTGATAAAACTCAAGTTCAGTAAGCAAGGCCTGGACCTGGTTCTCCAGTCGGCGAAAACCATGGCCTTCGCCCTCAAACGCCATATAGCGCACATCGACGCCCTTTTGTTTCAATTTATTACATATTCGCTCCGCCTGCTCGGAGGGCACTACCTTATCCTCCAGGCCCTGCAATAACAGCAACGGTGCACTAATCTTGTCGATGTTGTAGATCGGGGACCGATCCCGGTAGGTTTGTTGCGCCTCCGGGTATGGTCCAATCAACTGGTCCAGATATCGCGATTCAAATTTATGAGTACCCTGGGCCAGAACCTCCAGATCGCTGACCCCGTAGTAACTCGTGCCCGCAGCGAATAAATCACAGGCACTTAAGGCTGCCATAACCGCATAGCCTCCTGCACTACCACCATGGATTGCAATTTTTTCAGGGTCGACCAAGCCCTCGGATATCAAATGCTGTACGCCAAAAATAATATCCTCGAGATCGACCACTCCCCATTTAAGATAGAGACTACGCCGAAATTTCCGCCCAAACCCGGTGCTGCCCCGGTGATTAACATCCAATACAGCGAAGCCCCGACTGGTCCAATATTGAACTTTTAAATTCAGAGAAACCTTAGCCGCACTGGTCGGTCCACCATGTATGCTAACCAGCAGGGGAGGCTGATCGTTTTCATTTCCCGTGAACACGGTGTTTACGGGTGGGTAGAAGTTGCCATAGGCAATTTGCTGGTCTGCCGTATTAAAACAAATGATTTCCGCTTGAGAAATCATCCCCCTATCAATCGACGATTCCTCGGTGATTGACATTTTTTTAATTGCCAGAGAATTGATTTTTCGTGGCTTAGCCACCGCCAAACTATGAATGCTGTTGGCCCTTACTGGTGAGGCAGCAGTGAAATACACCTGCCTATCGATTGTGACCAGGTTTTCCAGTTGCCCGTAACCATCTTCAATGATAAGCAGATTGCTCTTCCCTGCCGCGCTCGATTCGATAATCCCCAATTCCCATCGACCGTTGCGGGTTAAGCTGACAACAATGGAATCATCCCCTAGCAGAGCATAGTTGCTGGCACCAAGCACCCAGGCTGCTGGCGCAAAATCTGCTGTCAGAGAACAGACAGGCTCGGGTTCGCAAGAAGCTTCCAATTTATCGGCAGTAACGCGATACAAATTCCACCAGTCAGACCAATCTGCAATAAAATACAGTTGCCCCTTGTTATCAAATTGAGGCTGAACCAGGGACCCGCTGGATGGTTGCTGAACTTGTCTGATGTTCGTCAGCTTGCCTTTGCTATCGAAATTCGCCAGGCGGATTTCGGTATCGTCCCAGGGCATATTGGGGTGAGACCAGGTCTGCCAGGCCAGGGTTTTGCCGTCGGGAGATAAGCGGGGCGTCGAAACAAAATCGGTACCTTGGAATAAAATTTCGCCTTCATCTCCCGATTCCAAATCTATGGCCACGAGTGTATTAACTACCCCCCTGGCATCAAAATCGGTGTCGTCGACTAGACGATGATCCTCTCGCACACAGATCAAGCGCTGGCGATGAACATCGACCAGAAAATCGGCGTAACGAAAATTGCCAACTTGATCCGACTCAATCTGGGTAAGTGGAACAGGCGCGGCAATGGGATCTTGCGCATTCCCCCCCAGGGGCTGTTTGTAGATTAGCTGATCGACCAGATTACATACGTATAAATAATTCTCATGAACTACATAAGGTAATCCGCCATATTCGTGTACTCGGCTTCTAACATTAATTTCATACGCTGAAATCCTTCTGAGTTCCCCCATATCGGATAAATGCCAAACTGCCAGTTTGTCTTTTTCTCCAGCTTCAGAATTGACGAAATAGACTCCATCGGACGCAGGCCGGACAAAATTAATGTCGTTGGAATCTCGACATACCTTCTCCGCTGTTAGCGCAGAACCCCAGTTGCCGTATGCAGCTTGCCGTTTTGTTGTCATCGCCGTTTATCCATACCCATGGACTCGACCACGAATCACCGAGAGATAGAGACCTGGAAGACAAACCGCAGCCGCCAGATAAAAGCTAAAACTGATAGTTCGTTCCAGAGCCGGATAGCTGGAAGGCTCTATTTGAGCCGTGCCCAGACTCAATGCCATGACCAGTGTAAACAGCACCATACTCATCAACTGACCCAATATGCGTGTCGTGGATACAGCAGCGGCCGCGGCTCCGAGATGCTTCTTTTCCACTGAGCCCATGATGGCGTTGACGTTTGGCGAAGAAAACAAACTAAAACCCAAACCGGTGACAATCAGCGCCGTGACTATCGTAGCAGTGCCGGAGTTACTATCGAGCGAAGCGAATAAGACGAGTCCGATGGCGGTAATAGCCATGCCGGCGGAAGCCAGTATCCTGGGTTCCATGTGATCTGACATCTTCCCCATCAACGGCGAAAAAAGCGCCATAGTCAGTGGTTGTATCATCATGATCATGCCCGCGTTGGTGGCTGTGAGCCCTTTCAGATATTGCAAGTAGAGACTCAGCAAAACTACGTTCATGAAGGTGGCACTGTAGATGATGAACGATGCGAGGCAGGAAAAAGTGAAGACTCGGTTGGTGAAAAAAAGCATGACATCCCAAATAGGGTATTGTTTCGATTTCGCTTGTTGGAAAAAAACCACGAATCCGAACAAACCCGCTGCAATAATCAGATAGCTGTATTGCCTGGGCAACAGGGAAACTCCCAGGCAAATGACGAAGATTGCCAGGCAATAGTTCAGTGCCCCGGAGAAATCGAATGTACCCTTCTCTTCTGCTACCCATTCTCCTTTCACCTTATAAACACCCACAAATAGCACCAACACGGCAATGGGTATCTGCAGAAGAAAGTTAGCCCTCCAACCCAGTTGATCCACCAGCAATCCTCCCAGCAGTGGTCCACCGGCCAGACCGAAATAGATCACCGACACTACCAGACCGATCACTCGCCCGCGGCTTGCGGCTGGAAATACCGACGAAACGATTGCCATTTGAGTCGCATATAGCATGGCGGCACCAAAACCTTGCAGAAATCGTGCCGTAATAAGTAGCGCCGCGCTGTTTGCCAACGCCGCCAACAAGGACGCAAGGATTACAGCGACAGCGCCTGTCAGAAATATTTTTTTGCGACCGTACATGTCAGCAAGACGACCAAAGATAAGAACAAACATGGCGCTTGCCATCAAGAAAGCGGTAGGAATCCAACTCAGGCTACGGGCCGAGAGTGACAGATCTTCGGCGATGGCTGGTAGCGCTACATTAACCGATGACAGCATGATCGGTACTGATATGGCGTTCAATAAGACCATGAACAGTACGTATCTTTGCAACACAGTGTAGGGTTTGGTTTCTGACATATTACGGCTGAAGATTTTCTTAAAGCGCTAGCATACAGGGTAAGAATTATCTTGCAATACGCCTGTAATCGACCGCAGGCAACTTGCAAGGACTCGGTGAGTCAATGTCGGAGGCGGTATCGCAAACCGAAGACAAGACTTCGCTTATGCTACAATGAATCAGTCTAATAAACTGCACATCCATTGCTTCGGCAAGTACGAGTAGTGGCTGTCAATTTTTAAAGAATCACTGCGGCCGAACGGATTCCTAAATCGTTATTACGCTAGTTCAGCCAACAACTCTTCGGAAACTCGCTGCCCAGAATTACTTCTGGAGTAGAATTAGACCCTGCGTCGAGTAAATTCGGATGGATATTCGTGACGCGGTACAATTTTGAATTGTTTATTGAGTAATTCGTTAACAGAGTGGTTTTACTTGTCAACACCCATTTCATCAATACCCACCTGGACTGACGCCGATCGACACCTCCAAATTACAAAGTAGCGCTTATTGTAGCCTCGTCGACTGTTTTTCCCGGGCTCGCGCCGAAGACCCGGAACCCATTGCACACCCTGACAGTGCGGTAAACAAGATGGTGAAAGGTAAGGAGAACGACCTGCGAAAAGCAGCAGTATTGATTCCCGTTACGCGTCAGGATTCTGAACATGAGAGTCATATCATACTGACCGTCCGCTCTGAAAACCTGAGATCCCATGCCGGACAAATCAGCCTGCCCGGCGGCACCCGCGACGCAGAAGATTCGGATGCTATTGCAACCGCCCTGAGAGAGAGTGAAGAGGAAATAGGGCTGCTCTCCTCTCAGGTAGAAGTTATTGGTAAATTGGGCGACATGGCACTTCCATCAGGTTTCCATATTACTCCGATTGTGGGCCTGATCGACCCTGGACTGAGTTTTACCCCTGCTCCGGATGAAGTAGCCGATATTTTTCAGGTACCGCTGGAATTAGTGCTCGATCTCAATGCCTATGAGGCTTCATACATGACCTACAACGATGTTGAGCGCAAGGTCCTGGAACTCCACTATGAAGATTACAGAATCTGGGGTGCTACTGCGGCTATTCTTCATCATCTCGCCATGCAAGTCGCGAAGCATCGTAGAAGTTAGCAGGCGTTGAACTATACGCCAGAGAGGGCTCGGTCTTTCGCTTTATCAAGCTTCTTATGACGAACCTGGTTTCGACCTTCCTGTTTGGCAATATAGAGAAAGCCATCGACTTTCTCTACAAATTCCTTCTCGGTAATCTGGTCACCACGCTTGTACACATCGACGCCAAAGCTCGCCTCGATTCCCAGCCGCATGGCGAGGGTCTCTACCGGCGTATTTTCGATAATTACTCGAAGACGATTGGCAAATCTAACGCCTTGCTTCAGCGTTGTGTCGGGCAGGATAAGGGTGAATTCTTCTCCGCCATAGCGACAGGGAATATCCAGTCGACGAATGGCCTGGCGGATCAGATCGGAAATGTGGCTCAGTACGACATTCCCGACCTCATGACCATGAACATCATTGATGTATTTAAAATTATCCAGGTCCAGCATAATCAGGCAGGTGGGCTGACCGGAACGGCGGGTACGTTCCATTTCCAGGCTCAGCGCCAGGTTAAAGTAGCGAAAGTTGAACAACTTCGTGAGCTCATCCGTGCGCACCAGCGCCGACAGGCGCTTGATTTCCTCCTGTAATCTCTTTACCTCAGGAAGATTCGTGCACTCATCATCCCCCGCCGGGCAGGGACTAACGGGCTTGTAGCGTATTGAGGGAAGGTCTTTCATAAGCTGTCGGATCGTGTTCTGTTTCTACCTGGTTGCGCAATATCGTCATCCAAATTTAAGAACACCAGCTGTTTACCCCCCGGAATTCTGATTTTTCTCAGAAAATGCGGCTGAATTCAGTCCCGACAGTAGCATAAAGCCAGTCAGAAAATCTGAAATAGCGCACATTTTGAAAATAAACATCGCTAAATCAATTAGCTACGGTGCAGCCCAGGCCGGGAACTCCCCTAGCACCCCAAAGGTAAGATGGCCTAATGTGTAGACGAAAAACGTCACGAACAGCACCGAAAGCACGTCCAACCAGATACCCGCAATCACCATTTTCATTATAGGCACCCTGCCCGAGCCATAGATAATGGCATTGGGTGGTGTGGACACCGGTAACATAAATGCACATGACGCCGCCAGGGTCGTTGGGATGAGCAGCAATAGGGGGTGAACTTCGAGAGCCTGGGCCATGCTCGCCATGATTGGGACCGCCAGTGAGATAGTGGCCGTATTCGACATGACCTCGGTTAAACCGGTGATAAAACCCACCGTGCTGATCACGATAACCAGTGGGTTTGCATCCCCGAGCACCGCCTGTAACTGTGCTGCGATGTAGGTCGAGAGACCGGAGGTCCCAAAGCCCTTGGCGAGGGCCAGGCCCCCGCCGAACAATAACAAGATCCCCCAGGGCACTCTCTTGGCATCCTCCCAATCCATCAGACGGCCACCAATCTTCTTGCCCGCGGGGATAATAAACAAGGTCAATGCCATGGTGATTGATACGGTGCCATCATCGATCATATAACCCACCGGCGAAGAACCGACCCAGACCAGGAATGAATCCAGATAATGACTCCAGCCGAAGATGTCTACCTCCGGTCCAAACAGTCGATCCTTGCGTGTCATCCACAGCAATGCCGCAGTGCCAAATACTGCCGCGACTCTTTTCTCTTCCGTCGACATGGGTCCCAGCTTACTAATTTCTCCGGTAATAAAATCGCGGCCACTGAAGGGTGTTGTAGGAGGCAGGGGAAACACGAGACGAGTCAGGACCAACCAGGCAGTGATCATATAGACTCCGCTCATGGGTAAGGCAAACAGCATCCAGGACGAAAAAGTAATATCTGGCGCCTCGGGGAAAAGCTGTGTCATCTGGGTTACCAGTATGCCGTTGGGCGGTGTGCCTATTAATGTCGCAAATCCGCCGATTGACGCAGAGTAGGCAATTCCTAACAATAAGGTTAGGGAAAAATTTTCTGCCCTCTCATCTACCACTCCCCCTTTCGCTACTATTTCCTTGTTCAAGTCTTCGTAGAGAAGTATCAATGACATACCCATGGGCAGCATCATTAACGCGGTGGCGGTGTTGGAGAGCCACATAGACAGAAACCCGGTGGCCAGCATGAATCCCAACACCAGGCGGTGCGGCTGTCCACCGATAATTTTCAGTATATTCAGAGCGATACGTTTGTGCAGATTCCATTTCTCGACCGCGATGGCGATCATGAAACCACCGAGGAACAGGAGAATGATCCAGTCCATGTACTGCCCGGCGACATTGGGGAAAATGATGTCGAAATCGGAAGGGGTCAGACCATCGCTAATACTTACGGTATCGAAATCTATGCGATTTGCCGCGGGCATTTCCCGCCCGCGCATAATGCCAAGCAGCGGGAACATCACGATGGGTATCAACGCCGTCGCCGCCAGCGGAATCGCTTCTGTAATCCACCAGATAGCCATGAATACGACTATGGCAGCCATCCTCGTTACTTGGGGATTGCCGGGCTCCAGATCGACGAAGAACAATATCAGCAGAAATACCGTGGGTGCGAGCCAGAGACCAATGCGGCTTCGCAGAGAATCTTCAGTAATTTCATCGGGATTTACTTCGGTACTGGATGTCATAATCGCCCTATTATTGTTGTGAGCCTCTGATTAAGTATCCGATATCTCTGGCCTTCAGAGCGGCCCTAGAAAATTTCTTGAAGGAAATTTTCCAGTGCCTGGTAGCTGCGTTTCTGTGCCACCTCGCTGTAGAGCGTACCAAAATCCGGATTGTTGGCAGCGGGATTGGTGAACGCATGCATGGTGCCACCGTAGGCGTGTAGTTGCCAGTCTGCATTAGCCGTGGTCATTTCGGTCTCAAAAGCCAATACCTGTTGCGGCGGTACCATGGGATCATCATGACCATGCAGACACAGAATTTTGGCTTTGATCGCTTCGTTCGCTACCTCCGATGCCGCCAGGATGCCGTGGATACTCACCACCCCCAGTACATCTGCGCCGGAGCGGGCGAGTTCCAGCACACACATACCACCGAAGCAGTAGCCCATAGCCGCTACCCGCGTCGCATCGACCTGGGGGATATTACGACCGGCGACCAGAGCCGCTCGTACCCGTTGTCTTAGCACCAGCCGGTCCTCCGCCAGGGGATTCATCAGTGCCGAGTTGACTTCAATATCTCCGTCGGTGCCGAACACCCCCTTGCCATACATATCCAACGCGAATCCAATATAACCCATGTCCGCGATTCGTTCTGCCGCGTCGCAGGCATGCTGGCGCCGACCACTCCAGTCGTGGGCGACCAGTACCAGAGGCTGCTGCGTGTTGGTCTCCTGATAAGCCAGATAGCCCTCTAAGACGGTTTCACCATCATGGTATTCAATGTGATCAGTTATCATTTAGTTTGCCTGTGATCGATTACGGCTGTGTACCTGCTCGCGGCTGGAGTTAGTGAGAATCAACCTACAGCACTTCGAGCATAGCCTCGGCCGAGCTCACCTTAATTTCACCCGGCGCCTCGATGACCAGATGGATTACGGTGCCATCGTCAACAATCATACCGAAGCGCTTGGCCCTGCCTCCCATGCCGAAACCGCTGGCGTCAAGCTCCATGCCGATCGCAGCGGTGAATTCCCCATTGCCATCGGCGAGCATGAGGATCTCTTCGGCATTTTGTGCCTGGCCCCAGGCGCCCATCACGAAGGCGTCATTCACCGACATACAGGCAATAGTATCCACGCCCTTGTCCTTGATGGCATCTGCACTGACGACGAAGCCAGGCAAGTGGGTCAGGGAACAACCCGGCGTGAAGGCGCCAGGCACGGCGAAGAACACGACTTTCTTGCCGTCGAACACCTCCTGAGAACTCATGTCTTTGGGGCCATCTGCCATCATTACCTTGAAATTGACCGCCGGTATCTTGTCTCCCACCTGAATTGACATCGCTTATACTCCTGCCTGGATATAGTGTCTGGATCGCAAGATAGTAGCAAATTCGATGGCACATTCTAAGCACCGAGGGAGTATTAAATTGCCCATGTCATCGCCCGAAAATTGAGGTAGCATTCGGTGCATTAGCGGCTGCCCCAAGTACGCACAGAAAGGATAACCACGCAGCGATGGACACGATTTTCTTTGTCGCCTCGAAAGTCATCTGGGCATTGATCTCTCCAGACAGTCTGATCGTATTGCTCGGCGTCTCTGCATGGCTCGCACTGGTATTTGGCTGGCACAAGATCTCGCGTCGAGCCTTGGCCCTGTGTGCATTCCTTTTACTTGTCATAGGGTTCCTGCCAGTGGGCGAGTGGGCTATCTCGCCCCTGGAGAATCGCTTCGTCGCCAATGCCGCCCTGCCGGCGCAGGTAGATGGCATTATCGTGCTGGGGGGCGCACTGGCGCCCTATCGTTCCCAGGCATGGAACCAGGTACAACTGGGTGTGGGCGCCGATCGCATCACTAACTTCCTCTATCTGGCCAATCTATACCCTTCGGCACAGCTCGTGTATACCGGCGGCAGCGGTGCGGTCACCGAGCAGGAATACAAGGAGGCAGAGATCGCCCGGATTCTGTTTGACCAGTTAGGCCTGTCGCAGCGAGCGATTATTTATGAGAGTGAGTCCAGAAACACCTTCGAAAATGCCTTGAATACCAGGCGATTGCTCTCCCCCGGTGCGGATGAGACATGGCTGCTAATCACTTCCGCCTTCCATATGCCGAGATCGATAGCTGTGTTTTGTCAGCAGGATTGGCCGGTTCAACCCTACTCGGTGGATTACTATTCGAAGAAAGGAGACCTGATCCGGGTCGAATTCAATTTCGTCGGTAATCTCTCCAATCTGAACACTGCGATAAAGGAATGGGTGGGGCTGATTGCCTACCGCATCACCGGCAAGACCAGCCGCCTGCTGCCAGGGGACCAAAACTATTGCGGCGCGGCGCAGCCTGGTTAAATTGTTAGGGTACCTCTGAACAATGCAGTGATGCCCTAACTATCGAATGGGACCTTGGCGCCAATTACTGCTTCGATCCAGCTAATATGTTCTGAGAGTCGTTCATACACGGCAATCGATCCATATTTACCCTGAGTCTCTTCAGAAAACTTCTGGCCTTCGATCTCTCCAACGAGGACCCCAGCGAGGCGAAACCCGGTGTCGGTATGGATAAAGGCTGGCCCGCCGCTATCTCCCAGACTCGGCACTCCTTCCAGCGCCAGCGCGTCTGTAGATCTGTCACGGGGATCATCGAATACGATCTGCAAACGCCGCTCTGCCATACTTATGCGATTCTGTGCGAGTCTGAACACGCCATTGTCGTACTGTCGGCCCCGGGTGCCGAGACCAAAAAAACCCCAGCCAATGATACTCACCACCCGATCCAGCTCGGTGGATTCGGTCTGCAGGGGAATTGGACCCGGGTTGTCTGCCTCTTCGCTGAAACGTAACAGGGCCAGGTCGACGTCGGTTGCGGATGCCTCGTCGTATAGAGGATGTACCACCAGCAGGTCAATAAGCCGGGTTCTATTACCAACTCGCACCGCGAACTTACGCCCATTTTCGATGGTATCGCCCAGCGTTGTTTCCCTGGCACAGTGCGCGGCCGTAATCGCCCAGCGCCGATGGATAACCGTTGCGACGCAGACTCTCCGATTGCCTTGCTGTTCGAGGTAAAAGACTGCCGGGTAATCGCTGGGACTGACTTCATAACGCGATGGCCCCACGTCGTGACGAATAATGATGCCGTGACTACTCAGCACAGACAAAGCAGCGAAGACTAGCAACAGGCTTCTTATCGCATCCATTCTACTTGCGCCTGCTGCGCCTGAGAGGTCGTAAATTCGGAGTGTAGGTTTGTTTCCGGGTCATGCCGAATAAAGTATAGATTTTATGGATAAACACCAGCACCGCCAACACCATGAATACCATGATGCTTATCATTAACCATTGCTCATGAGTCCAGCTTGATGGGTCGATTAGATCTGCAAGCATATCGATGGGGAAGCTCTGGTTAGCCCAATTTTCGTGGGCTGTGGCGCAAAAACCGCATTATGCGCTAAATAATGCGGCAATCGCCAGTACTAACGCCTGTTTGCCAGGCTTGAGACCAACTGCTCCAAGCGCTCAATACGCTCCCAGGGATCGTCCAGTTCCAGCAGTACCTGTTTCTTTTCTATCTCCACTGGGATCAACTCACTCAATCGCCAACCCAAATCCCACAGATTATTGTAGTCAATATTCAGTCTCTTCCGTTCCACCAGAGGATGATCCTGCAATTGGCGTAGTAAGTCCGCGAGCCCGCCAAAGCGCTCATCCACAGGAATGAGTTGGCTGCCAACGCTGTCTGTGTCGCTAAATTTCACCAAGGCTTTCCACACGCCGCTATCGTCCTGCCAGCACTTTTCGACCCCGAATTTCCCGGTCCCCTCTATGGTGATTCCCAGCAGACCATTTTCCAACTGGTCCCAATCGGCGATGGCGGCATAGGTGCCAGTGTGATGAATTGTTTGCTTGTTGCCCGCTTGCAGGGCCTCCTCGCCCTGTTTCAGCAGGCAAACACCGAAGCCGGTGTTGGTCTTCATGCAGTGACTGATGAGGTCGATATACCTGCGCTCAAATATCTGCAGGTCTACTCGACCACCCGGAAACATCACCACGTGCAGGGGAAAAAGATGAATTTCTTGCAGCTCGGCCATGAACAGTAATTCTAATCCGGATGCTATTCGATTGTCAGCAGGTAGAGCGTCCAGAGAGCCTCTGATCGGGTATTCAATATCCCTGGATTCTTCAGGATAAGTGGGCAATCCGGTGGCAATAGAACCTGCTCAGAGCCGATGCGACTCAGCCGGGCCAGGATCCAGGGCTTGTAATAGTTTTTCGTGAATACGTCCAAAACCGCCGTTGCTCATAACCACGATGCGATCGCCAGCCCGGCAATTTTCTTCGAGAAAGGAAACTATCTCATCGACTTCACCGAAGACATACGCTGGCACCTCACTGTCGGCAACCAGCGCCTCAAAATCGAGTTTTGACCGCTCCGGCCGCTGCCACACAACCATGTCTGCGGCCTGACAGGATGCTACCAGTTGCGCCTGGTGCACGCCGAGCTTCATTGTGTTCGACCGCGGCTCGATCACGGCAATCAATCGGGTTTGATCCCTAACCGCAGCCAATTTGGCTGCCAAACCTGCGAGGGTGGCGGCAATTGCAGTGGGGTGATGGGCAAAATCATCGTAGACCTCGATACCTCCGACCTCACCACGTAGCTCCAGCCTGCGTTTAACACCCTTAAATTGATTCAATGCCTCCTGCGCCGAGGTAACGTCTACGCCAACATGATGGGCAGCGGCAACCGCCGCCATTCCATTGCGCACGTTATGCAGGCCGGTCATGCCCCAATCTACCTGTGCACGATTCATCACTTCACCGGTAGAACCTTGACCGTACTTGACCAGTTCAAACTCGCTGCCGGCCTGGTCGCGGAGAATTGCGTTCCAGAAGACACCACCATTCGCCGCCAGTTTCTTACAGATTTCTTCCGGCACAGCGATACCGAATTGCTGTCGCCTGGTCCAGCACCCCATGCGCAGGACGGTTTCAATCGAGGCCTCTTCATGGGGATAGATAATGAGGCCATTGCCGGGAATTGTGCGTACCAGATGATGAAACTGTTTCTCGATCGCTGCCAGATTATCGAAGATATCGGCATGATCGAATTCGAGATTATTGAGAATAGCCGTGCGAGGGGCGTAGTGTATGAACTTCGAGCGTTTGTCGAAGAATGCGCTGTCGTATTCATCCGCCTCAACCACAAAAAATGCCGAATCTCCCAGACTTGCGGAGCTCGGTAAGTCCTCGGAAACACCACCAATAAGATAACCCGGTTGCAAGCCGGCAGACTCGAGTATCCAGGCCAACATGGCACTGGTGGTGGTCTTGCCATGGGTCCCTGCGACCCCCAATACCCATTTGTCATGCAGGACATACTGCGCCAGCCACTGGGGACCGGAGGTGTAATTCAGGCCTTCGCTCAATACGTACTCGACGGCAGGATTGCCACGGGAAAGCGCATTGCCGATAATTACCAGATCGGGTTGGGGATGCAGATGCTCAGATCTGTAGCCTTCCAGCAGCTCGATTCCCTGTTCCTGCAACTGCGTGCTCATGGGGGGGTATACATTGGCGTCGCTGCCACTGACGCGGTAACCCAGCTGCTTGGCCAAGATCGCCAGGCTGCCCATAAAGCTGCCACAAACCCCTAGTATATGTACGTGCATCCAGGCTGCCCCCGCTACGCCACGATTACGCTTACTGGCGTGTTTATAGCATAATATTTCGGTAGCATTGGTGGTTTCCTGAGTAAGGGTGCACAGAATGCCAAAGTGTCCACAGAAATTCTGGAATTTTTCCGTCGAGCTGTACGGCCGACCCGGGGTAGCCGAAGCCTGCCTGGAATTGCAAGATTCCCATGGTATGGACGTCAACCTCCTGCTTCTTTGTTTCTGGTACGGAAATTCCTTTGGCAGTTTCGATAAATTACTCCTCGAGGAGTTGGTGAAGTTCTCAATCACGTGGAAACAAGGCATCGTGCAGCCACTGCGTACAGTCAGGCGATGGATGAAAAACCAGACTCAACTGGTTTCAGAAAACCAGGCGGCGCAATTTCAGTCCCTCCGAGAACGCATTGAGTCGGAGGAACTAAGCGCTGAAAAAATACAGCAGGAAATGCTCGAAGTGATTACTTTGCAGGCGGTCCCGGCAAGTTCAGATACCGGTTCGAAGGCTATACAGGCGAATCTTGTGCGGCTTCTGAAGATTTATGCACTAACGGCAGAGGACGACGTCCAGGCAAAACTGAATAAGATTAGCCTGGCCTACTCGCTGCTGCCCGTATCTCCCTCAGATTGAGGGGATTTCGAGAGATATATAGCGGAAATTGCGAAGGCGAAGGCACCAGCCAACCAGAGAAAACCCACTATCATGCCGTTGTCAGTTTCGCTGGTGAATGACAGCAAGGCCAGTAGTAATAAAATAAATGAAACGCCCCAACAGAGTATTTTCGAATATTTGGCGAAGGCTGCGCCTGGTGTCAGCATGAGATCCTCACAGAGAGTTATGATTGTGTGTGACTCGAGCGCAACACTCTCACCCACGGGGCTTTCAGTCAACCCTCTTACACCCGTTTCAGGGCCCAATTCACACTAATACAGGGTGAAGGTGGGTAAAAATAAAATTATCACTCAACTACGGGCGGATTGACTCCGGCAGTAACAGCTTTTCTGTCCTGGCTCAGTGGTCCTGGCTCGGCGGTCAAGGTTATTGGGTCGCCGCCAAATCCATCACCAAATCCCAGTTAAAACGAACGAAGCGATGCAGCTCACTGATCAGAATGCGTTCCTGATCGCTGTGGGCGCCATAGCCTAATGCGGCATCTTCTCGATCGATGGCGGGGCCGATGCCATAGCATTGAATACCCTTGTTGCGAAGATAAGCCATGTCGGTGGCACCGGTACTCATGGTCGGCAGCGTGACCACGCCGTAGTGGGTCTGGATATTCGCTTCGATGGCAGCGAAGGCAACTGTGTTCAGGCTCGACTGTCCACGGGGGCGAGAGTTGCGTTGCCCCAGGCTCACCTCGACAGCGGGATCATTCACTACCCTGCGTATTTCATCGAGAAATTCCGGAATACTCTCATCGGGTAACGCACGAAAATCTACACTTGCCCTGGCTTCAGAGGGGATCACATTAATTCGATAACCGGCATCAAATATATTGGGAGAAAGAGACGATCGCAACATGGAAGCATGACGAGGTTCGTTGCTTAAAAAATACTCGTCAGATTCACTGGCACGACCGGGATCGAGCACGTTCAGATAACGCTGCGCCGCATCTGCAGGGGAGATGGAAGCCAGGCGCTCAAAATAGGCTGCCGTGGTTTCGTTAAGACGGATTGGCGTGCGCCAGTCGGCGATGGCAGCCACCGCCTTGGCCAGACGAATAACAGAATTCGTCTGTAGCGGCACCGAACCGTGGCCCGCGATTCCCGTCGCAAGTAATTCTACCCGGTAGGGGATTTTTTCCACCGTCTGGATGCCCGCGTATTGTACTTCGCGATTTACCCGGGCGACGGAACCTCCTTCGGCTAGACAAAATTCGGCGTCGATCTTGTCGAAGTGGTTGTTCACCATGAACTCGATACCGAATTCGGTGGCACCTTCTTCACCGGACTCGGCCAGGAAAATCACATCGCGATCCAGGGAGATATTGTTACGCTTCAGTTCCAACATTATCATCAGCGCGGATGCGAGGTTGTCTTTATCATCCACCGCACCACGGCCATAAACATAGCCGCCATCGACGGTGGCGCTGAAGGGCGGGAATTGCCATTTCTCCGGATCCACATTGACGACATCGGTGTGGGCCATCAGCAACAAGGGCTGTTTACTGCCGTTGCCTTCGATCCGCGCCAGCACGTTGGGGCGCTCTGAATCTGTGGCCAGCATTTCCACGTCAATGCCCTCCGCCTGCAACACATCATAAATATATTCGGCGGCGGGCAGCTCGCGCCCCGGGGGATCGGATGTATCAAATTGCAGTAACGTTCGAAAGTGTTTTAAGGTCTCTTCCTCGAGCGCAGACCAGTCGGGGCCGGCGACCTGGGCAAGTGCATTGGAGCTTAGGCAAACAGCTAAAAAACACAGGGTAATACGCATGACAGTCTCTCCACGCTCGACTCGATGAAACACAAGGTTAAGCGAGCATAACAGGGATTTGTAATCGGGGCTAAAAGCAGTGGCTAGGGAACCTCTGATCCATGGTGTTGTGGGTGTCAGCCCCTCAAGCCTCAGCCCCTCAAGCCGAGGCGGCAGTCCTCGACCGATAGGGTTTGCTGCGGTTGCCAGATGAAAATTT
>Ga0310122_10000168_pt1 | contig 42092 bp, 33 predicted proteins | sample CB6_Bottom_1051__FD_203503 | JGI IMG/M metagenome (GOLD analysis project Ga0310122, IMG submission 203503) | Marine microbial communities from Western Arctic Ocean, Canada - CB6_Bottom_1051 | ecosystem: Environmental > Aquatic > Marine > Oceanic | place: Canada: Western Arctic Ocean | collected...
CGACGAAGAGGATCCGGCAATACCGTTCAGCACCCGATTGAACGACTTCCCGGCAGTCATCAAGTTTGGCGACTCGTGGAACGCCAACACGACGTTCGAGTTCGTCACCCGCCAGTCGATGGTCGGGCTGGGCGACATCGAGGCACCGACCAAGCAGGTTTACCAATCTGAAATGACGGTGGACGGCCACGGCATCATCATCCTTCCGGACCTTGGTTTTCATGACTGCCTGCGGGTCAACGAACTGGTTCAGTACGACACCTTCATTAAAATCCCAGGCGTTATTGAGGATTGGCAAAAAGCCTCAACCGACTTCGTCCGCAATTACTACTGGCTGAGCAAGGACATGGGCATTGTCGCCCAGATCAGCTCCGTGCAGGACACCGTGCCAATACCGGATGAATTCTCAACAGCAAGTGCCGTGTGGCGGCAATTTGAAAACAACCATGGCGATTCCACCGAAGTGCCCCAGTCGGTGGAGGGCCTCGAAATCTCCCTCGACACCAAGGGAAACCGGGTTTTATTGAGCTGGAAAAAAGCTGAAAATACACTTGAATATCTGGTTCAATTCAGCGACAGTTTGACCGCGAACGGTTGGAAGGATTTGAAGACAACGTCCGGAAACTTTGCTTTGGACGCGATTTCCTCCAAAAAAGCCCGGTTTTACCGGATTGTTTCGCTGGAATGACGGAATGAAAACGCAGGCGACCCAATGCTTGGCCAAGCGGCCGGGATGCTGTCCTCGGTTGAGGAGGGAAGGGGGAGGAGGCGCGTTCACTCTCATTGAGTTGCTGGTTGTAATCGCCATCATCGCCATTCTGGCGGCCTTGATGCTCCCGTCGCTGTTTCAGGCCAAGAGCGCCGCTCGGTCGTTGGCCTGCAAAAATAATCTTCGCCAATACGGCATCGCGCTAAACTCATACGTCGGGGATCAGGGCCACTATCCCGTTTACAATTTTGATCCCACGGATGCGGAAGGCGTAACCCAGCAGTATTGGCACGAGCGTCTCCTGCCCTACATCGGAGCCGAGTGGGCGGAGAAAAGTCCCTTTATTTGTTCGGACTACAAGGGGACGACACTATCGGGCAATGACAATGCCGTCGCGCTGGGCAGTTACGGGTACAACGCCTTTGGCGTGAAACTTGGCTACAGCAGCCTTGGCCTTGGGGGTACTTTCAGTCACACCCTGATTAGCGGCGACTTGGATGATATTCCGTCCGAAGGATCGAGGATTACCGATGGGGATGTTAGATCAACGGCGAACATGATCGGGATTGGCGACGCCACGCTGATTTGGATGACCAAGCCGATGATCAATATTTTGTACGGGGAGGATGGTGACGAGGGTGCCAGCGGCATGGCGCATCTGGACATCAACTATAGGAATTTTGTCCAGCGCAAAGCCTACCCGTTGAGCGACAAGATTATTGACGCGACTGAGGCGCGGCATGGGGGGCAATACAACATCAGTTTCTGTGACGGTCATGTCGAGGCATTGGATCGGACACGGCTTCATGAGCGCAGCTTCCGCGCCCTCCGTCGTTGGAACAACGACAATTTGCCTCACCGCGACTTGCTGAGCAACTACCAGTCCTGGCGCTGATGTTCAATCCAGTCGCAGCCACGACACTTTCAGGTAGGCGGGTTCGGTTTTGGTGACCGGAAAATCCGGAGGTTGCATCGCCAAAAACGCCCCCACGATTTTTCTGCCGCTGGCGCGGATTCCTCTTCTGACTTCTTCCCTGAACTTTGCATTGCTCAAGCCCGCCGCATTGCAGCAGGCAAGCAGCATTCCGCCATTGCGAACCAGGGGTGCCGCCGCCTTGGTCAAGCTGCCGTAGTCCCGCTTGGCCAGAAACACCCCGGACTGCTTCGAGCGCGAAAACGTGGGCGGATCCAGGATGACCAGGTCATGCCTGTCCCCGCGCTTGGCCAAGCGCTTCATCCACTCGAGGGCGTCTCCGTAGATGAAATCGTGATCCTTGGGGTTGACTTGGTTGAGCAGGAAATTTTCGCGGCCCCAGTCGAGGTATTTGCGCGAGAGGTCGAGGTTGATGGTTGTGGCTCCTGTACGTGCCGCGCAGACCGAGAACGAGCAGGTGTATGAGAAAACATTCAGCACCGTGGCGGTACCGGGGGGCGAATTAAACACGGTGAATCCGGGTTCAATGTGGTTTGAGAGAATGCGCTGCCGGTTCTCTCTCATGTCGAGGAACAGCCCGGTAGAGTATCCCTGTTTCAGGCTCAAGCGGTACTTCAGGCCATTCTCCATCACTTCAAATTCGTCCGGAGCCTCCAATCCCATGATGATACGGGGTGATGCGGAGGTCGTGGTGCTTCGCTGCACCATTCGGTTTAGTTTTTTGTAATAAACCCCCTTGATCTTGAGGGCGCCTTTCCACTTTATAGCAGCCTCGAGTTGCGGGTCGGTGAGTGGCTGGGGCGACTGTATCAGCAGAAAATCGCCGAGACGGTCTACGTACAGATCCTTCCAGCCATCCGCCTGGCCGTGGACGAGTCGATAGGCGTTGGTTTTCGGGTCGCGACCGGATTGCATCTTGCGCGGCGTGCCGGCGGAGGATGATGGTTTTGTGTTCAACGGTTTACCAAAAATGCCATTGGGGCTTTTCGGCATAGCCGAACCCCTGTGTGATCACCCAAACCCCAAGCAGTAGGTTGGTGACGGCGTGCGCGGTGATGGCGTCACCGATCCGGTTTGTGCGGATCACCAGTAATTGGTAAATGATGCCACAAGCAATGCCGGCCAGCCAGTGCTGGTGAGTCAATCCGAATACGATTGATGTGATCAGGAAGGGTTTCACGGCGAACGAGCTGTGTGCGGTGAACATCCAGTTCGGGGCAAGAATGTAGCGGTAGAGGAATGAGCGGTAAAACACCTCCTCAAGCATCGGCACCAGCAGCGTCGAGCCTGCGATGCGCACGCCGGCGAAAACCCACACCATCACGGAGGCCGCTCCGAATTGCTTTTGCAGATTCCACGAGTCATCCGGCTGGGAGAATTTCGTGTACGGCACATCCAGCGCCACCCACAGGATGAAAACCAGTGTCCCTGCAAGCAGCGCCTCGAAACTGATCCGCCATCGCATCTCGGAAACCAGCGGCCAAGTCACCCAAATCATCCATGCCCCGACAACGCACTTGGCTAGATAAATCCAGAAATGCGATTCCGGGCCAAGGCTGCCTTGGCACGAGGTCAGCACGAGGAACACGACAAACGGCAGCACCCTTGCAAGAAGCGGGGATGCCTTCAATCTGGCGGTTAACGCGTTCATGCGGGCCTGTTGGCGCGATGGATGGCCCGGGTTGCTGAGAGGAATTTCCTCATCTCGGTCTCGGTGCCGATGGTGATGCGCAGCCAGCCCCGCACCTTGGGCGCATCAAACCATCGGGTCAGGATTTTCCTCTCCCGCAATTGCTGAAACCATTCGGCAGCAGTGATGCCGGTCGGCCTGGCAAAAATGAAATTGGCTTGGCTGGGCAGCACCTCAAAGCCAAGGGCCTCGAGTGCCCCGGTGGTTTTGGTTCGCAACTGAACGATGTGCTCGAACTGCTTTCGGTAGTGGCCGATGTCCGAGAGCGTGGCCAGCGCCGCCGCCTGCCCAAGGCCATTAACGTTGTAGCTGTCCCGTATCCTGTCCAGCGCCCCAATGAGTACCGGGTGGCCGACGAAGTAGCCTATGCGCTGAAAGCAAAGCGAGTAAGCCTTGCTAAACGTGCGGGACACGATGACGTGCGGGAACCGCTTGGGCAAACGCAGCGCATTTTCGTCGGCGAAGTCAACATACGCCTCGTCCAGAATTGTCACGCCACTTTGCGCTGCGCAAAGCTTGGCCAAGGCGCTCGTTGCGTAGCCGCGTCCGCTGGGCGCGTTCGGCGTCGTGATGTAACTGAGCGCCGCGCTGAAATTCCAGTTGCTCTTTTGCAACACCTCATTCGTTGGCAACTCAAAACTGGCGGGCAGCTTGACCTCGTTGCGCCACGCGCCGTGAATGTCGGCGAGGATCGGGTAAAGCGAGTAGCTCGGCGTGAAGTACTGGATGGTTTGTTTCGCGATTTGCCGACGGGTTGTTGCGCCGGCTTGGCGCGGCTCGGCGAATGCGCGGGTGGCCAGGGCGAGCAACTCGTCGGAGCCGTTGCCGACGATGATGTTTTCAGGCTTGCAGCCGTGGAACTTGGCAAGAGCCTCGCACAGCGGTCGCGCGGCCGGGTCGGGGTAACGGCGCAGCCGCTCATCGGCAGCCGACCGGATGGCGCGGATGACCTTGGGCGAGGGCGGCGCGGGGTTCTCGTTCGTGTTGAGCTTGATGAGCCCGCGAACCTTCGGCTGCTCGCCAGGCACGTAGCCGTGCAGCTTTCGCACCATCGGACGAACCAGTTGTCGCGGGGAGTGGTCTCTGCGCTTGGCTGTCATGAAGTGTAATTAATCCTCGAGCCGAATTTCGGCCGAGCGGCCGTGGGCATCGAGTCCCTCCATTTCGGCGAACGTCCGGATCGTTTCGATGGACTTGGCCAAGGCGGGCCTGCTGTATTTCACAACGCTGGTGCGGCGCTGGAATTGATCCACGGTCAAGCCGCCGAACGAAGCACCAGCGCCGCCGGTGGGCAGCGTGTGGCTGGGACCGGCCACGTAGTCGCCGAGGACGGTTGGGGCCCACGGGCCAACAAAAATTGCGCCGACGGTGGTGAGGGCTTTCACGGCCTGTCCGGGCTTTCGGAGCATCAGTTCGCAATGCTCCGGCGCGATGCGGTTGGCCAGTGCGATGCCGTCGTTGATCGATTTCACGTGGATGAGCCAGCCGTTTTTCCTGAGTGCCTTCCGGATGAACTCGCGGCGCGACAACGCGGGGAGTTGCCGCTTTAGTTCCCGCTGCACGTCGGCGATGAGTTTTTTGGAATTGCTGGCGAACCAAACGCGCTCGTCGCCGGAGCCGTGCTCGGCTTGCGCGAGCAGGTCAGCGGCGGCGAACTTCGGGTTGGCAGACGAGTCTGCGAGGATGAACATCTCGCTTGGCCCGGGAAGCAGGTCGATGGCCACGCGGCCAAACAACAGTCGCTTAGCCGCGACGACGTAGGCGTTGCCGGGGCCGAAGATTTTTTGGACCGGGCGGATGGTCTTGGTTCCGCAAGCCATCGCGGCGATGGCCTGCGCGCCACCGACACGATACACCTCGGTGGCTCCGGCTTGGCCAAGCGCGGCGAGCAGGGCGGTATTGACCTGGCCGTCTTTTCCGCAGGGAGTGCAGGCGACGATTTCGCGGCAACCGGCAACCTTGGCCAGGGTGACGGTCATCAGCGTGGTCGATGCGAGGGGGGCTGTCCCGCCGGGGATGTACACGCCAACCCGTGCGAACGGATCGAACTTTTCACCGACCACACCGCCTTGGGCGTTGCGGGCCTGCCAGTTCTTCCGGAGGGATCGTTTTGCGAATAAGGTGACGTTGGCTTTTGCCAGGCGGATGGCCTTGCGGGTGCGGGCGTCGGTGGCGCGCCAAGCGCCAGCCAGTTCGGCTTGGCCGACGCGCAGTTTGCCCGGGGTCAGCTTGGCTCCATCGAACTTTTCCGTGTAATGAAGGAGTGCCTTGTCGCCGCGGCGCTGCACTGCGCGGATGATTTCAAGGGCTCGCTGCTCGACGACCGGATCGAAAAGGCTGGAGGCAGCGATGAGCTTGTTCAGTTTGGCGGAGAAGCCGGAATCCGTGTGCCGGATCAAATTCATCGGGCGGGAAGATAGTGGGAGAAGCCAGGAAAAGTCAAAGCTGGGAGGCTTGTCAAGTAATTTTGGAGGTCAAGAGGAGAGAAAAAACATTTTTTAGGTTTGACGAGACAGGTTGGATTATGTCGTTATCACTAACCTGTTTTATTGAGTTCTCGCGATGCCCCGAACAGCCAAGAAAAAAAAGCCGATCGTCAGTTCAGCGAAAGCGTCCAAGTACGACGCGCACCACGCTGTCATCAACAACACCTACGGCGACTTCGCCGACCTGCGCCACCAGTTGTCCGAATCCAAGGAGGACGTGGCCGAGCGGGCCAAGCTGCTGCAGATTTTTTCGGCGTGCAACGATTCGCAGCGTTCGTGGCTTTTGCTGGAGGATTATTTCAACAAGCTCAGCCTGGCCCGCAAGGATTTCAGCCAGGACGACTGGTGGGGCGGCATGGCGAAAAGCAGCGGGGACGTTCGGCTCGAGGACTTGGCGCTGGTGTTCATGAAGTCGGGGCGCTCGGTGCCCAACGAGTTGATGTCGTACGCCAACTTCACGCGCTTTGCCGAGGTGGAGCAGGCTGAAAAAGACCATCAACTTTTCAAGGGCCTCGAGGAATGGATGTTCCCGCCAACGCCGGTTCATCTCGATGCGCCCCGTGCCGCGTTGCGTGTGGTGGGGCGCCTTGTTGAAGACACGGAGTTGCCGGGATTGCACAAGCTCGGGGTGGAGATTCACGTCATACGCCCCCGCACTGGCGATCGCGTGAAGACACTGGACGACATGGCTGACCTGACCATGCGAGCCGCCCACGAGCAGGAATTGTTTCCCTCCAACGACTGGTCGTTTATCCGGTGGTCTTCCGGTGTCAGGCATGACTACGACACGGAGGCGGAGCTGATTCCGCTGGATGGTGCGGAGTTGCTGAAGTGGCTGGTGCAGTGGGGGAAATCCGGGCGGATTGATCTCGAGGGCGAAAAGAAGCCGATACAGTTTCTGGGGCGGATCATCGAGATGGAGCCTCACTTGGAGAAGGCGAAATCGGATCTGTTCTTCACACATGAGGTCAAACTGCCCGACAAGAAAACCTGCACCATGTCCGAGGTTCGATTTTTTGCCGGTGACCCCACGCTGGCTCTGATCGGGGGCGAGGTGTTTCTTCTGCGCAACTCTCCCTCGCACGAGGTGCTTGGGAATTGGGCCAAGATGAAAAGGGCGCCGGTGTCCAAGCTGACGCATCGCCTGCTCACCAAGCTGCGCAAGATCACCACCAACAACGGGGTGAATTGGGAGCAGCTTTGCAAGACGCACAAGGCGACGCCACGATTTGTCTTTGAGATGGCCAGTGACACCGTTCGACTGAAACTCCTGGCCAAGAGCGAATCCGACAAGAGTCTCTGGCAGTGGAACGGCCTCGAATGGGTTCGGGAACAATCAGGGAAACAAAAACCGAACAAGCCGGAAGTGCTGGATGACGAGCGACTTGAGGCGGCCGTCGGATGGCTCAAGCGGCTGGACTGGTTCACACCGGAGCCGGGCCTTTGGGTGGGAGACGCCAACCCTCTTTTCCTCGAGAGCCTGCACGCCGCCTGGCCGGACAAGCCTGACGCGGAGTACCTTGGCGACACGGAATTCAAGCGCCTGTTCCTGCAGCCCAAGCGCCTCAAGCCCAAGTTGGTCGTCCGGGGCAGCGGCATCGATTGGCTGTCTGTCTCCGCTGAGTGGGAGGAGGAGGGGCTGAAGCTGACTGAGCGCGATCTCCAGCAACTCGCAGTTGCCAGCGGCAACTTCGTCAATCTACCCGACGCCGGCTGGGTTCAGTTGGATCAAAAGGCCGTGCAGGATGCACAGGAGGCGATGGCGGACCTTGGCGTGGACGGCTTGTCCGCAGTCGAGCAGAAGGTCGGGTTGGAGCAGGCTGCGCACCTGGACGAGGACGGCTTGGCCAAGTTTGTCCCATCCGAGGAGCTGGAGCAGTTGCGGGGGCGCCTGGATGAGTTCGAGGGGGTTGAACCCACTGAACTGCCGGATGGGATTCACGCCGAGTTGCGCCCGTACCAGGTGGAAGGCTTTAGTTTTCTTTGCCACTTGGCCAAGTTCAAGCTGGGCGGAATTCTCGCGGACGACATGGGTCTGGGCAAGACGCTGCAAACGCTTGCCTGGCTGTTGTGGCTGAGGACCAGTCGCCGGAAGAATGCCAAGACCAAGCCGACGTTGGTTGTCTGTCCCGCCTCGGTTTTGCACAACTGGCGTCGTGAATCGGAACGGTTCACCCCAAAGATGAAGGTGCTTGTCTTGGAGAGCGGCCGAGCCCGGCACAACCTTCGCAAGCGAATCCCCGACTACGACATCGTGGTTACCAATTATTCAATCCTTCGCCGTGACCTTGACGAGTTGACCAAGTTTGCCTTCCGCGCCATCGTGCTCGACGAGGCGCAGTTCATCAAGAACCCCGCCGCGCAGGTGACCAAGTCGGTCAAGGAACTCAAGGCCGACCACAAGTTGGCGCTGACCGGCACGCCGATCGAGAACCGCATGCTCGATCTGTGGAGCATCGTAGATTTTGTCCAGCCCAACTATCTCGGCAACCAGCAGCATTTCAGCCAGGTTTACGATTTGAAGGCGTCGGAAAAAGACGAGAACGCCGCCCGGCTTGGGCGCAAAAAGCTCTCGGCCAAGCTGCGGCCGTTGTTGCTGCGCCGCGTCAAGAAACAGGTCGCCAAGGATCTGCCGGACCGCATCGAGCAGCGGCTAGACTGCGAGCTGCCCGAAGAGCAGCGCAAACTGTACCTCGCCGAGTTGAAGCGCAGCCGTGAGCAGGTGATGAAAGCCGTCCAGCAGAAGGGCGTTGCCAAGAGCAAGATGCACGTGCTCGCTGCGCTGACACGGTTGCGGCAGATTTGCTGTCATCCCGGCCTGGTTGGCAGCGACACGGAATCCGGCAAAATGGACACGCTATTCGAGCTGGTCGAACCGCTGCTCGAGGAGGGGCATAAGGTGCTGGTGTTCAGTCAGTTTGTGCGGATGCTGCAGATTCTAGAGAAGGAATGCTCAGACCGGGAGATGCCCACCTATATGCTGACCGGCGAAACCAAAAACCGGCAGGATGTCGTGAATGCTTTTCAGGAGGCCGAGTTGCCGTCGGTGTTCCTGCTCAGCCTCCGGGCGGCTGGCACCGGCCTCAACCTGACGAGCGCCAGTTACGTGGTCATTTACGATCCGTGGTGGAATCCCGCCGTCGAGGCGCAGGCGATCGACCGCACACACCGCATCGGCCAGACCGCCACGGTGAATGCCTACAAGATGATTTCACCGGGCACCGTTGAGGAGAAAATATGGGATTTGCAGCAGCGCAAAGCCAAGACGGTATCTGACGTGCTCGGAGAAGACGGTTTCGCCAAGGGCCTGACAACGAACGACCTCGAGTACCTGTTCTCGGATTAACCTCCCGCGCTTGGCCAAGCGCTTGGATGCCTAAAGCTTCTCGACGCGAAAATTGGGCTGGCTCCATTCGCCGGTTGGCAGCAGCCAGCGAAAGATCACGCCGCCTTCGCGGTGCCCGGTGGTGTCGAGTTGGTTTGCTTCGCCGAAGTCGCGGTGCGCCACGACGATTCGGAACGATCCGTCCGCTTCCAGTTTCACCTGCGAATGATTCAGGATGATTTGCCGGTTCACAAAATCGCGCGACTCGAGCCAGCGGCTGCACAATTGCACCGACCAGTAACCGCACTCGGGCGCGCGCCCTTCCATGACGAGCGCCTCGTCCTCCTCAAGCTTGTACCAGCCGCCGACGTACTCGTTGTCCGGCGTGGGAAACAGGCTGTCGAGCCCCTCATCCGTGCTGTCGACACTGACCGTATTCGGCTGTTTCATCCATGCCTCCGAGGCCAGTTGCGTGGACTTGAATGTGCGCGACAGACTTTGGCTCAACGCCCGCAACCGGTGCGTGATTCCCTCCACCGTCGGGGCCGGCGGCGGCGCGATGTCATCAAGCAACTCTATGTTCAACTCGGCCGGTTTTTGTCGCAGATCGGTGAAGTACTGCCGCGTCACCAGCGTGCGGGCGATGTTGTCAAGTTGAACCCAGTTTTTCACGCCGTCCGGTCGCTCGGCGGAAAGCACCAACTCGAAGCGGCCATCGTCGTCGAACACCATGTCAGCATCGCAGACGTTGGCCAGGATGCAGTTCGCCCGGCCGCGCAGGCCATAAAGGCAGAAGGCCAGGTATAGTTCCTCCCCGCGCCGTCCGTGAATGCGGTAGCGCAGGGCAGGGTTCAGCGTGGCCCGGTGGTACAGGGTGTCAGGATTGTCCACGAAAAACTTCCGGATCGGCGACATGACCTGTACAAGGCTCGGCGGGTTTGCGTCCTGTTCCACCTGGAACTCCGTCATGGCGACCAGGATGCGCGTGAGGAAGCGGTAGCCCTCGGCGCGTTCCGATGCGTCGCGTCCCTCGGTCAATGCGTCCACTTGTGCCGCTGCATTCGTGAGTTGCGCGGTCAGCGTTGTCCATGCCTTCGTCAATTCGTCGTTGTTCATTTTTCTATTCCTGCAAAATCGGATCGCACGGTTTGGGCGTCCAGCCCGTACTCCTCGAGCGAGTAGCGATGCGCGCCGTGCTTGTGTTGGCGGTTGTCGGCCAGCCATTGTTTCATCCCGTTTTCAAATTCATCTGAGTAGTCGCAGCCGTGATGCTCGTAAATCCGCCGAACCGTGCCGATGGGGTCGGCGACAAGATCGGCGTATTGCACATCGAGAAACTGCGCCGGATCGGCGGCGGCGCGGACCTCGCTCGATCGCCGCTCGATCTCGAGCAGGCGCTGATGCCAATGCGCGCCGATGGCGGCCTTGTCCACCACATCGCTTGCGGCGCTGCGCGTGATCTCGCACAGGCTGCAGATGCTTGGCAGGACATTCTCCGCGGCGCGATGCGTCTGCACGATCCGCGCATCGGGCAAGACGCTCATCAGGCCGCCCAGCCCGGGGAGATGGCGAGGCGCCTTGCACACCCAGTGGATGCCGCGGCATTTCCAGCTGAGCATCTGGAGTTGGCGGCGGTAGTAGCGGTACCACACCGCGTCGGCCTCGTGCCCGGCAAGCCAATCGGAGTAACTTGGAATGTTCGCCCTTAGTTCGAAAATAAAGTCGGCGAACGTGTGCTCTATAAGCCAAAGGCATTCCTCCGGGCCGGTGGCATTGAGCTTGTGAGCGCTCGCGAGGCGGGGTGCGATTTTCTCAAAACCGGCGACAAACTCCTCCGTTTGCGCTATCCGCGGATCGTCCTCCAGCGACTCGGGCGGCGGGGCTGGGTGCAGGCCCTCCCACAGCCGCAGCCAGCGCGCGGCCGGGTCGCGGGAAAGCAGGTTGTGCAGTAGCGTTGTGCCGGTCCGCGGGAAGCCAAGGATGTACAGCGGTCGCTCAATCGGCGTCTCCGCCATCTCCGGGTTCGCGGCAAACGCCTGCTCGGTCAGCAGTCGGTTTACGAGCAGACGCAGGATCGTGCGTTGCAACATGATCACGCCTTGCTTGTTGAGTCGCGCCTCGTCCCGCAGTGACTGGAGCAGCAACTCGTACGGCTCGCGGAACGCGTCATCGCCAAAGTCGGACAAGCCGGTCTGCGCGGCAGCTTTCTGCAGCAGGGCTTCGGCGTTCAGGGCGATGTTGGGGGAGAGCCTGGACATTTTGGTGAATCAACGAACGTACAGCGTCCCGCCATCGACGGGGAAGGGGGCACCGGTGATGAACGACGCCTCGTCGCTGCAGAGGAACAGCGCCATCGCGCCGACTTCCGCCGGTGTGCCCATGCGGCCAATTGGCTGGTACTCGGAAAGTTTCCTGAACATCTCCGCCTGGTTGTCCGGATAATTCTCCGCGATGAAGCCATCGACGAACGGCGTGTGGATGCGGCCCGGCAAAATCGCGTTGCAGCGGATGTTGTCGTGCAGATGATCCTTGGCCACCGAGTAGGTCATCGCAAGCACGCCGCCCTTGCTGGTGCTGTAGGCGAGTCGATCGTTGATCGCCATCGTCGCCACCGTCGAGGCGATGTTGACAATCGCGCCGCCGCCGCTCTTGAGCATCTGCCGGACACCGCCCTTGAGGCAGTTGAACACGCCCTTCAAGTTCACGCTCATCACGCAGTCAAAATCCTCCTCGCTGGTGTTCGTGATGTTGCCAACGTGCGCGATGCCGGCGTTGTTTACAAGGCAATCCAGCCCGCCGCGGTCGCTGCCAAGCTTGTCAAAAACTTCCTGCACTTGGGCGTGATTCGATACGTCGCACTCGACAGCATCCGCTTGGCCACCGGCGGAGCGGATCTGCTCGACCGTGTCGTTGGCGGCCTCAACGTTAACCTCGAGAACATCGACAAACGCACCCTGCTTGGCCAAGGCGAGGGCGATCGCTTTGCCAATGCCCGATCCCGCGCCGGTCACGACAGCAGACTTTTCCGCAAGGCTGAACATGCGCGGCAATCTCAACGAGACCGCCCCGCTTGGCAAGTTCCAACCCATCCCCAAGCGCGGCGGAGGGTAGGGCGGGTGCCCCAAGCTCTGTTGGCAAACGGGGCGCGATGCTTTACGCTTGCAAGCGCATGAGTGACTCGAAAAAAGCAACCAAGCGGCTTCGCAGCGAGGAGTGGTTCAACAACCCGGCGCATCCGGACGGGACGGTTATTTACATCGAGCGGTTCCTGAACTACGGCATCACGCCGGAGGAGTTGCGTGCTGGCAAGCCGATCATCGGCATCGCCCAGGTCGGGAGTGACATCACGCCTTGCAACCGCGGCCATATCGAAACGGTCGAGCGCGTCAAGGCCGGCATCCGTGACGCTGGCGGCATTCCGTTTGTATTCCCGGTGCACCCGATTCAGGAGAGTTGCCGCCGACCGGCCGCCGCGCTCGATCGAAACCTGGCCTATTTGGGCCTAGTCGAGGTGCTGCACGGTTATCCGTTTGACGGCGTGGTGCTGACGACCGGCTGCGACAAGACTACGCCGGCTTGCCTGATGGCGGCGGCGACGATGAACCTGCCGGCGATCGTGCAGTCCGGCGGCCCGATGCTCGACGGCTGGCACAACGGCGAGTTGGCCGGCTCCGGCACGATGATCTGGGAGGGGCGCAAGCAGATGGCCGAGGGCAAAATCACCTTCGAGGAATTGCTCGACCAAGTGGCCGCCTCGTCGCCCAGCGTGGGGCATTGCAACACGATGGGCACGGCGCTCTCGATGAATTCACTCGCCGAGGCGCTGGGCATGTCCCTGCCGGGTTGTGCGGTGATCCCGGCGGCGTATCGAGAGCGCGGCCAGATGGCGTATCGCACCGGCAGGCGCATCGTGGACATGGTTCACGAAGATTTGACGCCGAGCAAGGTGATGACTCGCGAGGCATTCGAGAATGCCGTCGTTGTCAACACAGCCATCGGCGGCTCCACGAATTGTCCCGTTCATCTGACCGCCATCGCGCGGCACTTGGGGCTGGAGTTGAGCCTGCAGGATTGGCAGGACATAGGCTACGACGTGCCGTTGCTCGTCAACTGCCAGCCAGCCGGCAAGTACCTCGGCGAGGCGTTCCATCGTGCGGGCGGCATTCCGGGCGTGATTCGCGAGTTGCTCGGTGCAGGGAGGCTTCACGGCGACGCGATGACTGTTAGCGGCAAGTCGGTGGCCGAAAACCAAACAACCGTCCCGGAGCCGGATCGCGAGGTGATTTACGCCTACGAAAAACCGATGAAAGAGCAGGCCGGGTTTTTGGTCTTGAGCGGCAACTTGTTCGACGCGGCGCTGATCAAGACCTGCGTCATCAGCGACGAGTTCCGGGCGCGGTATTTGGCCGAGCCGGGGAATGAAAACGTGTTCACGTCGCGTGTGATTGTGTTTGAGGGGCCGGAGGATTATCGCGAGCGCCTCAACGATCCGTCGCTGGAAATCGACGACTCGTGCATGCTGGTGATTCGCGGTTGCGGGCCGATTGGTTATCCCGGCTCCGGCGAAGTGGTGAATATGCAGCCGCCGGACGGGCTTTTGAAACAGGGCATTCACACGCTGCCGACGATGGGCGACGGCCGGCAAAGCGGCACCTCGGCCAGCCCGAGTATTTTGAACATTGCTCCCGAGTCGGCTGTGGGCGGGAACCTGGCCCTGCTCGAGACCGGCGACGAGGTGCGGGTGGATCTAAACGAGTGCCGGGTCCAATTGCTGGTGTCGGACGAGGCCTTGGCCAAGCGGGGTGAAAATTACTCGCCGCCGGAGCTGCGGCATCAGACGCCTTGGCAGGAGATGTACCGGGGCTGCGTCGGCCAGCTCGACACCGGCGCGTGCATCGAGTTCGCGACCAAATACCGCGATGTCGCCGGGGATCATCCGCGTCATTATCATTGAGTTGAGCGATCGGGATTGAGTTGCCGTCCGGGTGACAGTAGCTTGCGCGGCCATGAGCGAGGGAGACTCAAACACAACACAACGACCGGACGGCCGCGCGGTGGATCAACTCCGCACGGTTAATTTCAAAAACAACATTGCCCCGTACGCCACCGGCTCGACGCTGATCGAGTGGGGCGACACCCGCGTTATTTGCAGCGCGACCGTCGAGGAATCGGTGCCGCGCTGGATGAAGATGCAAAACGTCGATGGCGGCTGGCTCACCGCCGAGTACTCGATGCTGCCGTACTCGACGCTCGACCGGAAACGGCGCGACATCACCAAGGGGAAAATCGACGGGCGCTCACAGGAAATCCAGCGTCTCATCGGCCGCTCGATGCGGGCTGCCGTGGACATGATCAAGCTCGGCTCGCGCACGATTTGGATCGACTGCGACGTGCTCCAAGCCGACGGCGGCACGCGCACGGCGTCGATCACCGGCGGTTACGTGGCGCTGTCGCTGGCCTTGGTCAAGCTGCAGTCGGAGGGATTGCTGGAGTGCGACCCGATCATTTCCCCGGTCGCCGCGGTGAGCGTCGGCGTGGTGGGCGGCGTGCCGATTTTGGATCTACCGTACGTCGAGGATGTCGCCGCCGAGGTGGACATGAACCTCGTGATGAACGCCAACGGCGAGTTCATCGAGTTGCAGGGCACCGGCGAGAAAAACAGCTTCACCGAAGCCGAGCTGACCACCATGCTGGCACACGGACGCAAGGGGGTGGCCGAACTGCTGGAGTTGCAGAAAGCAGCGATCGCCGTGGGCTGAAACTGGCGCCACTCATGTACGTCAGGGAACAGCCGACACGCCTGCATCTCGTCCGCCACGGCGAAGTCGACGAGGCGTACCATCAGGTTTTCGGGGGCAGTATCGACATGGAGCTGTCGCCGACTGGCCACGAGCAGGCCAAGGGCTTGGCCAAGTTTTTGCAGGGCCGCAACTTCGATCACATTTACCGCAGCCCGATGGTTCGGGTGAGGCAGACGGCCAAGCCGCTGCTCGATGCGCTTGGCCGGGAGGCCGAAGTGATCGATGATTTGCGCGAGGTCGATTTCGGCGTTTGGACCGGCCACAAGTGGCACGAGATTCAGGAAAAATTCGGCGTCGATGCCGAGGACTGGCTTGTGCATTTGGAGAATGGAGACGTCGCAGAAGCCGAGCCGATGGACGGCTACCGGTCACGCATTCGCGGTAGTCTGGAGCAAATGATGTGCGAAGGGGCGGGACAGGACGTGCTTGTGCTGTGCCACGGCGGCGTGATCCGGATGCTGTTGGCCCTGCTGCTCGACGAGCCGTTTTCGAAAATGGACCGCTTCGAGGTCGACTTCGCCAGCCTGAGCGTCATCGAGCACCGCTCGAACCGCGCAGAAATCAAGCTGCACAACTTCGCCCCTTGGCTGTGGCTGGGAGAGAATGGAGCGGCGTAGCCAAATATCTTGTTCAAGCGTTTCGCAAATCGCGGCAGCGTCATGGAGTGCGCGCTGTGCGGCGCTTTCCAATGTTCGGACAAAGCCGGGAGCGGCCAAAGCTGTGCACAGCACTCCAAGACGCTGCCGCGAATGATGAGCGCGATTTTGATGTGTTGCTTTTTGGGCAAGTGCGAGGTGAAGACCTGAACATTAACGCCCAAGCATGCGGCGAATGCGGCGAATGAGCGTCACCGGCCGCTTGAGTTGGCATTCCAAAACCCTGCAAACACTCGCCCAAGTGCTGGCGTTTGAGGAGCGAGATCTGACGAAAACACCGCCGGGCGGGAGGCAGTTTGATGTGGTTTGCCCAATTTGATGTTTGAATTGCTGGTTGCTGGAAAAGCCAAGTTGGCGTCGTGGTTGGCACCGGCTGGGCGGTTGGTTTTGGCGGGGATTTTGGAGGAGCAGTTTGCCGAAGTGGAGGCGGCATTTTGCGGCTCGGGGATGGAACTAATTGCGGCGGAGTCACTTGACGAGTGGCGCTCCGGGACGTTTCAATTTTCCTGCTGATTTTTTCGAACGCTTTCGCCGCGGAGGGGTCAAAGTCTGCAACCGTTTGTTATGTGTTGTCTGATACATACTGGGGAGTGGCTTGCATCTAGCCAGCGTGGTTTGCCCGCTTTTTCCCCGACGGTTTCTTCCTTACACCCATTAACCTTAATGAAAAAAAATACCGATGTCGTTTCCGGCCTCGTGAGCGAGGAGCATCCCTTTCATCAGGCGCAAACCCAGCCGGGTAAGGCGAAGCAGCACCGTTATGAGCGGCGGAAGATCCGGAACATTCTGAAGGTTGGGGATTGGGGGGAGGAAATCGAATACGAGGAGGCAAGCTGACCGGGGGAGAAGCGGCTTTTTCGCACCATCGCCGCGGCATCAATTGGAGAGAAGCTCGTTGACGTTTTTGTAGGTCGTGTCGAGTTGGCTCACGAGGCTGTCGGTGATTTTCACTTCGGCTTCCCGCAGGGCGAGCATGGCGGCGCCGAGCACGGTTGGCAGCCGGGGTTGGCTGAGCATCACCTTGTGTTTGCTGCGGACGGTCGCCTCGAATGACTTCATCGCCTCCCGGTTGAACTGGAGGACGCCGCCGGAAAAAAAGAGCGGCAGCGGCGAGGTGTCCAGGCCCGATTTCTCGGCGGCTTGGAGGGTGAGGTTGCCGACGGCTTCGCCGGCCTCGCGGCAGATTTGCTGATAAACCGGGTCGGTTGTGCCGATCTCCTTGTCCAGCCGGGCGGCAAGGATGGCAAATTTGTCGCGGGTGAATTCGGGATTGTAAATCACCGGGATCAATCCCTGCACGCTTTTGATTTCATGCCACTCGCAAAGGGCTGCTGTGATCGCGGTCTTGGGGCCGGTCTGCTCGAACTCCGCGATGGTGGCGCGAATGCATTTCAGCGCGATCCAGTAGGCGCTGCCGACATCATCGAGCAGCGGACCCCATCCCCCCAGTTGTGTGAACTTATTCTCCTTGTTGCAGGCGATGATGCTGGTGCCTGTCCCGCAAATGGCGAGCACGCCGGGCCGGCCAAGTGTTGCGCCTTGAAACGCGGCGATGGAGTCGCCCACGAGGCGGGTGCGTTTCCAGGGGTAGATTTTGCCACAGAGCTTTTCCTTCTGGTCGACTGTGGCTTCGTTGAAGATGCCTGCGACCGAGACGGCGTAATGGGTGAATTCGTTCGCGAAGGGCAGTTGCAACTCGAGGTCCCGGAGGATTTCGTTGACCCGCCGCCGGACTTCCTTTTGGTAGGAGCCGGTGAAGTTCATCGACGCGGAGTGGACGACTGCGAGGACGCGGCCGTCGTGCGTTGCGGCCACTCCGTGGCTGTAAGTGGCACCACCATCGATCCCAATGACTAGTTGCAGAGGAGACTCCATGCGCTGGCTTGGCCAAGCGCCTGGCCAAGTTCGACTGCGGGGAGAGTGGCGCAAATGGCCCCCGGAGGCAATCTGGACATGATCTCCCGGCTTTCGGAGCCCTTGTTTTGCTGCCTCGCCGGGATAAAAAAATGAATTAAGACTTGGCTGGCCGGGGAGCTTCGGGTAGCCCTTTGCGCCGTTCTCGAGGCGGTTGGGGTTCGCCTGAAGATTTTTTGTCTGCTTTTACTTTGTTTTCAATGAGGATAAGCTACCCCGCTCCTTGGGGCTGAGTGCCCCTGAATTAAGACTGTGTCTGCACGAGACGACTATTTACTGGAAACACTGACCGAGATGGGAGTGGTGACGGACGAGGAGCGCGCCCTCGCCGAGGACGAGTCCATGTCCAGCGGGGAGGGGGTTGTCGATACCCTCATCACCAAGGGTGTGGTCATGGCGATCCAGGTGTCCCAGGCCAAGGCGGCGCAATTAGGCGTGGAGTTTGTGGAGATCGCTGAGCAGACGATTGAGGACGACGTGATCTCCTCGGTTCCCCGATCCGTGGCGCACCAGTACAAGGTGGTGCCGTTGTATCAAGACGACTTGAGCGTCACGGTGGCGATGTCCGACCCCTCTGACCTTGATGCGATCGACGCGCTTGGCCAAGCGCTCAACAAGGAGGTGAAGATCAGTGTTGCCGATGAGGATGAGATTGAGGATGCCCTCAAGCAGTATTACGGGGCGGCCAAGGATGACAGCGTCAGCAAACTGATTCAGGACATCACCGAGGGGGACGTGCAGATCAGCACGCTTGGGGAAGTGAGTGTGGAGGAGGATGGGGATGCCGTCGATGCGGACACCCCGATCATCAAGCTGGTGAACACCATGATTGTGGAGGCGTTCCGTATGGGCGCGTCGGACATTCATCTCGAGCCACTGGCTGCGCGGTTTCGGATGCGTTACAGGATTGACGGGGTTTGCCATGAGCAGAAATCGCCGCCAAGGCGGTTGCAGGCCTCGGTGATCAGTCGTTTGAAGATTATGTCCGAGATGGACATTGCCGAGAAACGCGTTCCGCAGGACGGCCGTATCCAGGCCAACGTCGGCGGCAAATCGATTGACTTGCGTGTCAATTGCCTCCCGACGACGCACGGCGAGAGCATCGTCATGCGGTTGTTGGACAAGGAGGGGCTGAAGCTTGGCCTTGGCCAGCTGGGTTTTTTGGCGGATGACCAGCAGACATTCGAGAAGTTAATCCAGTTGCCCGACGGCATCCTGCTGGTGACCGGCCCGACTGGCTCGGGGAAAACCACCACCCTATACTCCTGCCTGAACTACATCAACAAGCCGGATCGAAAAATCATCACCGTGGAGGATCCGGTCGAGTATCTGCTCGAGGGAATCAACCAGGTGCAGGTGAACACCGCAGTGGATCTGACTTTCGCCAACGCGCTCAGGTCGATGTTGCGCCAGGCGCCGAACGTGGTGATGCTGGGTGAGATTCGTGACTACGAGACGGCATCCATCGCCATCAATGCCTCGTTGACCGGCCATTTGGTTTTCTCCACACTCCACACCAACGACGCGCCCTCCGCAGTGACCCGATTGACGGATATCGGCGTGAAGCCGTTCCTGATCGCCTCTGCCACGCGGTGTCTCATGGCGCAGCGCCTGGTTCGGAAGATTTGCCCGAAATGCGAAGCGCCGACCGAACCGGAGAAGAGTGAGCTCCTGGCGCTTGGCCTCGATCCGGACAACATAAAGGATCCCAATTTTCTGGCCGGGAAAGGTTGCGACAAGTGCAACGGCACCGGGCACAAGGGCCGGTTTGGCTTGTTCGAGGTGTTCGTCGTGGATGATGAAAGCCGGAAGATGATCGTAAACAAGGTCACGACCACGGATTTGCGCAGGCGTGCCCGCGAAGTGGGCATGCGCACCCTGCGCGAGGATGGTGCCCGCAAGGCGGTCGCCGGCATGACCACAGCGAACGAGGTGTTGCGTGTCACTGTGGGTGACGAGAATTGATTTTTAGTTGAAGCAGATATGTCCTATGTAATGTCAGACTTGTTGCACCTCGTGGTGAAGGAGGGAGCGTCCGATCTTCACATTCGGGTGGGGGTGCCGCCCACGATCCGCATGCACGGGGTTTTGCAGAAGGTGGATGGCCCGAGTGTCACGGATGAGATTGCCGAGGAGTTGATGCGTTCCATCACGTCCGACGAGAATGTCCAGGAGGTGCGGGAGCGCGGTGGGGCGGATTTTGCCTTTGCGTTTGGTGACATGGCGCGTTTCCGGGTGAGCGTGTTCAAGGAGAGGGGCAGGTTTGCGTGCGTGCTGCGGCAGATACCGACAACCCTGCTGACATTCGAGCAGATCGGCCTGCCACCCTCGGTGAAGGAATTGTTGTACAAGCCGCGCGGCATGTGCCTGGTCACCGGGCCGACCGGCTCCGGCAAAAGCACCACGCTGGCCTCGATGATTGACATCATCAACATGGAGCGCGACGACGCCCACATCGTTACCGTTGAAGATCCCATTGAGTTTTTTCACAACCACAAGGCCGCCATAATTACCCAGCGCGAGGTGCACGTGGACGTGCCCAGCTTCGGCGAGGCGCTGCGGCGCGTCCTGCGGATGGATCCGGACATCATTCTGGTGGGTGAGATGCGTGACCTGGAGACGATCGAGGCGGCCATCACGGCAGCAGAGACGGGTCACTTGGTGTTCGGCACCCTTCATACGACAGGCGCTGCCAAGACCATTGACCGTATCGTGAACGCCTTCCCGGCCAACCAGCAGAACACCATCCGCATCCAGCTTTCCACGGTGTTGATATCGGTGATTTCACAGTTGCTCTGTCCGCGTGCTGACAAGCCGGGCCGGGTGGCGGTATTCGAAATCATGAACCTGACTCCGTCGATTTCCGCGCTGATTCGTGACAATAAAACATACCGGATCAATTCCGATATTCAAACCGGTGCCAAGTACGGCATGGTGAACTTGGATTCGTTCCTGTTGGAGAAATATCAGGATGGCTTGATTAGCGAGGACGAGGTCATCACCAAGGCACAAGATCCGGCGACCATCATAGAGAAGCTTCGGAGTGTGCAGGCGGGGATGGCGGCTGATGAGGAGGAAGAGGACGTCTGATGGCGGACTATTTGTCCATACCGCTTCTGTCGTTGATCGCGGATCTGAACCTTTTGGACGAGTTCCAGATTGAGGAGGCCGCCGGTGAGGTGGAAACCAAGGGGGTGACCGCATTTCAGGCCTTGGTGGACTTGGATTATCTGGACTCCGACAGGATCATTCAGGCTTTGTGTGACCATCTCGGGGCGGAGTCGATGGATCTCAACGATGCCATGATCACCCCGGAATTGATCAAGCTCCTGCCATCCGGCTTGGCCAAGCAGCACAAGTGTATTCCGGTGTCCCATTTTGACCCGACGTTGCAAGTGGCTTTTCTGGATCCCCTTGACCTCTCCGCGATCGATGAGATCGTCTTTACAACCGGCTTGGACATTCAGGTGGTGGTGGCTGATCCCGCCCAGGTTGTGGCTGCCGTCAAGGAACACTACGGCGAGGACGAGGCGGATGCCGCGGCCGGAGGCGCTGCGTTTGAGGAGATTCTCAAGGAAATGGGTATCGACTCCTCCGAAGACAGCATGGAGGAGGAGGACATAGTAAAAATCGACGTCTCGGGGGATGAACGGGATATTGCCGCCTTTGTGGATGCTGTCTTGGTAACGGCCATTGGTGACCGCGCCAGCGATATTCACTTTGAGCCGTTCGAGAATGAATTCAAGATTCGGGCCCGTGTTGATGGAGCGCTCTACGAGTTGACAAGTCCGCCGAAGAGCCTGGCCTCCAATGTGGTCAGCCGCATCAAGGTCATGGCGGATCTCAAGCCGGACGAGCGTCGCCGGCCACAGGACGGGCGTATCCCGCGCATCATGCCTGACGGCCGAAAGATCGACCTGCGTGTCTCCTGTTTGCCGACACAGTTCGGTGAATCTGTCGTGTTGCGTGTGCTCGACCGCGAAGCCATCACGCTGGATTTGGATGCCCTTGGCTTTCCGGATGACATGCTGACCCGGATCAAGGAAATCGCAAAAACTCCCAACGGGATTTTCATCGTGACCGGCCCGACGGGCTGCGGTAAAACCACCACCCTGTATTCCACGCTTCACGAGGTGAACTCCATCGGCGACAAGATTTTGTCAGTGGAGGATCCGGTCGAGTTTGACATCGACGGCATCATGCAGGTTCCTGTCAGGGAAGCCATTGGGATGACGTTTGCTGCTGCCTTGCGCGCTTTCCTGCGGCAGGATCCGGACATTATCATGGTCGGGGAGATGCGCGATCTCGAGACCGCGCAGATTTCCATTCAGGCATCGCTGACGGGTCACTTGGTTCTCAGCACCCTGCACACCAACGACGCCGCAGGGGCTGTCACCCGTCTTTTGGACATGGGTGTCGAGCCGTTCCTAATCTCCTCATCCCTGTTGTGTGTGCTTGCCCAGCGCCTCATCCGGAACATCTGCAAAAAATGCAGCAGTCCGTTTGAGCCGACGGATAACCAACTGGAGGCACTTGGTTTAAAGCAAAACGATTCAAACGACACCCAGTTTCATTACGGGCGTGGTTGTTCCTCGTGTCACGACACCGGTTATTCCGGCCGGCGGGGTATTTTTGAGTTTTTAGTCATTACCGAGCAGATCCGTGAGTTGATCAACGTAAGTGCCCCCACCATCGTCATTCGCCAAAAAGCCATTGAGCTGGGCATGAACACCCTGCGACAAGATGGCTTGCGCGGCATCTACGATGGTGATACGACCGTGGAAGAGGTGCTCCGTTACACATCATAAAATAGCAGGACGCATTCATGGCCACCTTTCAATACGAAGCCGTCAACACCAAGAGTGGTAAGACTGAGAAGGGCGAACTACCCGCCGCCAGTCAGGCCGAGGCGTTGGCTCGGTTGCAGGAGATGGGCCTGGCTCCCACCAAGGTGGAGCAAGCCAAGGCCGCCTCAAAGAAGACCAAGCGGAGGAAAGGCAAAAAGAGAGGCAAGAAGGGTCTCGGCCAGATGGAGATCAGCATCCCCGGCATGGGGGGCAGGGTTAAGGAAAAGATTCTCACGATCTTCACCCGCCAGTTGGCCCAGTTGACTTCCGCCGGCTTGCCCCTTCTCACCGGACTCAAGGTGCTTGAGAGGCAGGAGAAAGACGCCACGTTGCGACGGGTCCTGGGCGAGTTGTCCGAGGTGATCGAGGGCGGCGGCACGTTCTCCGAGGGCTTGGCCCAGCACCCCAAGGTTTTCAACAAGCTGTTTGTCAGCATGGTCAAGGCGGGTGAGTTGGGCGGTGTGCTTGAGGTAGTTCTCGACCGCTTGGCCATGTTCATGGAAAAGGCCATGAAAATTAAAGGCAAGGTCAAGGCCGCCATGTTTTATCCCATCGCCGTGTTGGTGGTTGCGGTGGTGATAATGGGCATCCTTTTGGTGTTCGTCATCCCTAAATTCAAGGACGTGTTCGCCGACATGCTGGGTAAGGACGGGTTGCCGGCTTTTACCGAGCTCGTGTTATCCATCAGTGACACGGTCCGCCTGAACGCAATAGGCACAATGTGCGGCGTCTTTGCCTGTTTCTTCACTTTTTCCATGATCGGCCGCACAAAATACGGTCGTTACATTCTCGACAAGCTGAGCCTGTTTTTTCCGGTCATTGGCCCCGTGGTGGAGCGGGTGGCAATCGCTCGTTTTGCCCGCACGCTCGGCACGCTGATCAACTCCGGTGTGCCCATTCTCCAGGCGCTCAACATCGTCAAGGACACTTCCGGCAACGTCGTCGTGGCGCGGGCCGTTCAGGACGTCCACGACAGCGTCAAGGAGGGTGAAACCATCGTCGCGCCGCTGGATGCCTCCCGCGTGTTCCCCCCGATGGTCATCAGCATGGTGGATGTCGGCGAAAAAACCGGTGACATGCCACAGATGCTCGAGAAAATCGCCGACACCTACGATGAGGAGGTTGATCGCGCCGTGGAATCTCTCACCTCGTTGATCGAGCCCATCATGATTGTTTTCCTCGCCGTAATCGTTGGCGGTATCGTGATCGCCATGTTCCTGCCTCTGATTGTCATGATCGAGAGCTTGGGCGGGGCGGAGTAACCGAGCTTGGTTGAGTCGGCTCAGTCCAGTCCCTCAATAAATCGGTCGTGCGCTTGGCCAAATGGGCATGAACTGTAAGCCAGACAAAAGACAGCTCACCCACCGTTTGATCGAGATCGTTGGCAAAGATGCCGTGCTTGCCGACGAGCGGGAACTCGTGGTGTACGAGTGCGACGCCTACACACTCCAAAGGAACCCCCCAACTGCAGTTGTGCTGCCCCGATCCACGCAGGAAGTGGCGGCGGTCGTCCGCCTGTGCGCCGAGATGGACGTGCCGATCATCCCGCGCGGCGCGGGCACCGGCCTCAGCGGAGCCGTCCTGGCGGTCGATGGCGGCGTGATGATTGCACTCACCCGGATGAACCGGGTGCTCAACATCGACCCGCGCAACCGCCGGGCACTCGTCGAGGCCGGCTGCGTCAACGCGTGGATCACCCGCGACGCGGCACAGCACGGGTTGTTTTACGCGCCGGACCCGTCGAGCCAGACCGCCTGCACCATCGGCGGCAACATCGCCACAAACTCCGGCGGGCCGCACACGCTGAAAAACGGCGTCACCACCAACCACGTCCTCGGCTACGAGATGGTGCTGCCGGACGGCACGATCGAATGGCTGGGCGCCGAGCCGGACGCCGGCGAGGAGGTCGGGGGCTACGACCTGCGCGGCGCAGCCATCGGCTCGGAGGGGATGTTCGGCGTCGTGACGACGGTGTTGGTGCGCCTCATGAAAACACCCCCGGCGTTCAAGACGTTCCTCGGTGTTTTCGAGAGCGTGGACGAGGCCAGCCAAGCGGTGAGCGGCATCATCGCCGCCGGCATCGTGCCAGCCGCACTCGAGATGATGGATCAACTCATCACCCAAGCGCTCGAGGAGGCGTATCACTTTGGCTTCCCGCTCGATGCCGGCGCAGTGCTGATCGTCGAGCTGGACGGCTTGGCCAAGGGCATCGAGCAACAGGCCAAGCGGGTCGAGGAGATTTGCCGCCGCAACAATGCCCGTGAAGTGCGCTTGGCCAAGGACGCTGCCGAGCGCGCCGCACTTTGGAAATGCCGCAAGCAGGCCTTCGGCGCGATCGGCCGTCTCAGTCCAAACTACGTCACCCAGGATGGCGTCGTACCCCGCAGCAAGCTGCCGGAAATCATGCGCTTCATCCGCACCGTCAGCGACAAATACGAACTGCGAATCCCCAACGTCTTTCACGCCGGCGACGGCAACATCCACCCGCTCATCCTGTACGATGAACGCAAGCCGGGCCAAGTGAAACGAGCATTGCAAGCCGGTCACGATATTCTCGGCAAGTGCATCGAGCTGGGTGGCAGCGTCACCGGCGAGCACGGCATCGGTGCCGAGAAAATCGACTTCATGGCGAAGCAGTTCAGCAAGGACGACCTCGACGCCATGCAGCAATTGCGCCGCGTGTTCGACCCGAAAAAGCGCTGCAACCCGCACAAAATGTTCCCCGGCGCCAAGCGCTGCGCCGAGTTCGCCCAAAGAGCACAAATTACAGCATGACACTCAAGCCAAACTCCATTGCTGAGTTGCAGGAATTGCTGCCGCAATCGCAGCGGGTTGACGGAGTGTCGCTGGAGGCTGTCGCAGAACTCATCGAGCATGTGCCGGAGGACATGACGGCGATAGCGCAGGCAGGGATGACTCTGGCGGATTTTCAGTCGCGTTTGGCCAAGGCGGGCCAGTGGCTTCCGGTTGACCCACCGCATCCGCAAGCCGTTACAATTGGCGAGTTGCTGGCCTGCAACCTCAACGGACCGAGGCGCTTCGGTTGCGGGACGATTCGCGACTGGGTCATCGGCATGGCCGTTGTGCTGCCGGACGGGCGGCTGATTCGCAACGGCGGCAAGGTGGTCAAGAATGTTGCCGGATTCGATCTGTGCCGATTGTTCGTCGGCGCGAAAAATGAACTGGGCATCATCGTTGAGGCGGCGTTCAAGTTGCTGCCATTGCCGGAAGCGCAGGCGCACTTGGCCAAGACGTGCAAGTCGCTTGGCCAAGCGGAGGAACTGCTCGAGAAAATCTGGGCCTCCGATCTGCAAGCGACGGTGCTCGACATGCACCGAATCGACGGCGATCCGCTCACACTGGTCGTCGGCTTCGCCGGGCCAAGCGCCGATGTCGAGGCCCAGTCGGGCGCTGCGAATGCGCTTGGCTTCGCTGATGATGCGTCGCTCGATTACGATGCTGGGTTCCGCCAAGCGACTCTCAACTTTACGTCGGTCGCCCCCGGAAATCTAATTTCGACGTTGCAGAAACTGGGCGATGAAGCGTTCGTGGCACGCGCGGGGAACGGTGTCATTTATCACTCCAGCGCCAAACCGGTCGCAACACCGTCGCCGGTTTTGCAAAAGCGGGTGAAAGAAATATTCGACCCGAAAGGAGTGCTCCCCGGATGAGCGCGGTCGGGCAATTTCTCGATGAAACCAAGGCGCTGGCCTGTGTGCATTGCGGGCTGTGCCTCTCGTCCTGCCCGACTTACCTTGAGACCGGCAATGAAAACGACTCGCCGCGTGGCCGCATTTACATCATGCGCGCCATTCAGTCGGGGCAGTTGGGTGTGAATAGTGCGCCGGTGCGTCACATCGATTTGTGCCTCGGCTGCCGCGCCTGCGAGACCGCCTGCCCAAGCGGGGTGCAGTACGGGTCGCTGCTCGAGGAGACGCGCGACCATATCGAGAAACACCACGGGCGCGGCCTGTTCCAATGGTTCTTGCGGCGGCTCGTCATCGGGCAGGTTTTTCCGTTCCCGTGGCGGATGCGTCTGGCCTTGTTGCCGGTGCGCGTGATTCGTTTTTTGCGGCTCGGCATTCTGTTGCCCAAGTTTGCCCGGGAGATGATGGAACTGCTGCCCCAGCGCTTGGCCGGGGGCAATCTGCCACCCGAGCGCTTGGCCAAGGGGGAGGCCAGGGGAAAGGTCGGCTTTATCGAGGGCTGCGTGATGCAGGTCATGTTCGGCGACACGAACAAATCGAGCGTCGAGTTGCTCAACCGCGACGGCTGGGACGTGCTCACGCCGAAGGGGCAGGGCTGCTGCGGCGCGTTGCATGCCCACAGCGGGCAACTGGCCAAGGCGCGGGATTGTGCGCGCCGCAACATTGCGGCGTTCGAGGGCCAGTCGCTCGACGCGATCATCATCAACGCCGCCGGCTGCGGCTCGACACTCGTCGATTACGGCGAGTTACTGAAGGACGATCCCGCTTGGGCGGAACGGGCCGAAGCGTTCAGCGCCAAGGTCAAAGACTTGGTTTCTTGGCTGGACGGTTCCCGGCTCGCGGCTTCCGGTTCGCGAGAGAAAGTGACGTATCACGATGCCTGCCACTTGGCCCACGCGCAGGGGATCACGACCGAGCCGCGCGAGTTGGTGAAAGCCAAGTTGGGCGGAGAACTCATCGAGCTTGCCGAGTCCGATCTCTGCTGCGGCAGCGCCGGGAGCTACAACTTGACCGAACCGGAGATGGCCAGCCGCCTGCAAAAACGCAAAGTGCAGAACATCATCGACTCCGGCGCGGAGGTGGTTATCACGACGAATCCCGGTTGCCTGCTTCAAATCCAGTCCGGCCTCCGCAAAGCCGGCGCGCACCAAATCCGCGCCCTTCACATCGCCGATTATTTGCTCGAGAGCGACACGAGCGCAGGCTGATTTTGCACTTTCCGCGTGCGTTTGGATGGGGAGTCGGTATTTTGTCGCCGCATGCGGTTGAGCGCAGAATCACAGTCTCTTTTTGAAAAAGCGTTGCAGTGCATCCCAGGCGGGGTGAACTCCCCCGTGCGCGCCTTTCGCGCTGTCGGTGGCAATCCGTTTTTCGCCGTGCGCGCCAGCGGCGCCACGGTCTGGGACGCCGACGATAACGAGTACATCGATTACGTGGGGACATGGGGTCCGGCGATCTTGGGGCACGCTCCGAGGGTGGTCGTCGATGCGGTGCAAAAAACGGCCGAGCACGGGACGAGTTTTGGCATCCCGAATCCGCTCGAGGTTCGAATGGCGGAGTTGGTCATCAACGCCGTGCCGTCGGTGGAGAAGGTGCGGATGTGCAACTCCGGCACCGAGGCGACGATGTCGGCGATCCGCCTGGCGCGCGGTTTCACCAAGCGCAACAAAATAATCAAGTTCGAGGGCTGTTATCACGGCCACGTTGACTCGCTGTTGGTCAAGGCCGGCTCGGGCGCGTTGACGCTTGGCCAACCGGACAGCGCCGGCGTGCCGCCGGAGTTCACCAGCCAAACGATCGTGCTGCCGTTCAACGATGTGGAGGCGGTGCGGGGTGCGTTCGCTGAACACGGTCCGGATATCGCCGGGATAATTCTGGAGCCGGTGCCGGCCAACGCCGGATTGTATTTGCCGCGCGATGGGTACTTGGAATTCCTGCGGGAAATCACCGCCGCGCATGAGTCCCTTTTGGTTTTTGACGAGGTGATGACCGGCTTTCGCCTCGGCTTGGCCGGGGCGCAGGGGCGCTTTGGCATCACGCCGGACTTGAGCTGTTTCGGCAAGGTGATCGGCGGCGGCTTGCCGGTCGGTGCGTTTGGCGGCCGAAGTGAAATCATGGATTGCCTCGCGCCGGACGGGCCGGTGTACCAGGCGGGGACGCTGAGCGGAAACCCCTTGGCCATGGCCGCCGGCGTCGCTGTGCTGGAGGCGTTGACGGATGGGGCCGTTTACGAAAAAATCGACGCGCTTGCCCAAGCACTGTCGGACGGCTTGGCCAAGGCGGCGAAGGTGGCCGGTGTTGCGGTTCAGTTGCAGCGTATCGGCTCGATGTCGTGCTGCTATTTCGCCAACGCGCCGGTTCACAACATGGCCGAGGCGATGCAAAGTGACCGCGACAGGTTCGGCAAATATTTTCACGGAATGCTGGAGGAGGGAGTTTATATTGCCCCGTCGCAGTTCGAGGCCGGGTTTGTTTCTGCCGCACACGACGAGGCGGCGATTGAAAAAACAGTCGCAGCAGCTGGCAAGGTGATGAAGTCGCTCTAAGGTTATGCGAGTACTAGCCATAGATCACGGCACGGTCCGGATGGGGATCGCGATGAGCGACGAGTTGAAAATGATCGCGCAGCCACTCGAGTTCATTCCGGCTGAACCGTTCTCCGGTTTCCTCGATCGGTTGAAGGAATTGCTGTGCGAGTACGAGGTCGAGTTGATCCTGTTGGGCATGCCGCGAAACATGGATGGCAGCTACGGCGAGGCATCGATGAAAGTGCGGGAGTTCGAAGCGGTGTTGAAAAACAGCATCACCGCGCCGATCAAGACCTGGGATGAACGCCTCACTTCCGTGCAGGCCAACCGGGCACTCACACAAGGCAGGGTAAAGAAGAAAAAGAAACGGCAAAACGTCGATTCAATGTCAGCGGCGATACTGCTTCAAAGTTATCTGGATGGCTTGGACTGCACGCCATGGACAACATAAAACTCAAGTTGACCGTTGCGTACGACGGCACCCGTTACAAGGGGTGGCAGGTGCAGAAAAACGGCGTGACCGTCCAGCAGCGGATCGAGGAGGCACTGCAAAGGCTTTTTCCGAGTGTGACACGGATTCACAGCTCGAGTCGCACGGACACCGGCGTGCACGCGCGCGGGATGGTGGCACATGTGGAGGTGCCAAAGGCAGAATATCGAATCGAGGAGCGAAAGTTACGCCTGGCCCTGAATGCGTTTTTGCCGGATGACGTGCGCGTGATGGAGGCCAAGCGCGTGTCGATGACCTTCCATGCGCGGTTCGATGCGAGCGGCAAGCAGTACCGTTACAGCGTTTGGAATCATCCGGTAATGGATCCGCTGCAAAACAACACCGCCTGGCACGTGCCGCGCGAATTGGACTTTGAGCGCATTCAACGTGGGGCGAAGCACTTTGTCGGCAAGCGGGACTTTCGCGCCTTCGCCGTGAAGCGCGAATACGAGATGCGCTCGACGGTTCGCACGGTGACTGCGTGCAAAATCTATAAAAAAGAATCGCTGCTGGTGTGGGTCATCGAGGGCGACGGTTTTCTGTACAAAATGTGCCGCGGAATCGTCGGGACACTAGTCGAGGTCGGGACCGGCAAGCTCAAGCCGGGCGATGTTCGCGATATTTTGAAATCATGCGACCGTGCGCAGGCGGGAATGACCGCGCCGCCGCACGGCTTGGTGTTGTGGAAAGTTCATTATCGCAAGGGAAAGGCCAAGCGGTGAGCCGCCCGGGCTGCGGGATGAATATTGTGTTGGTCGAGCCGGAGATTCCGCCCAACACGGGCAACATCGGGCGGCTTTGCTCGGTGACGCAGACGAAGCTGCATTTGATCGAGCCACTTGGTTTCGACTTGGACGACAGTCGGTTGAAACGCGCCGGGATGGATTACTGGCAGCATGTCGAGTGGAAGATTTGGGAAAGTTGGACGGCGTTTGCCGGTTCGCTTCCCGAGGATGCCAAGCTGTGGTTCATCGAGACAGGCGGGCCGACGTGTTATTCCGACGCTCAGTTTTCCGGTGGCGATTATTTGGTGTTCGGCCGCGAATCGTCCGGGTTGCCCTCGCAGCTTTATCGTGATGCCGGTGAGCGCTGGTTGCACATCCCCATGTTCCATGACAAAGCTCGTTCCCTGAATCTTTCAAACTGCGTGGCATTGGTTTTGTATGAGGCGATTCGCCAGTTGGGTTTTGATGGTGAAGTGTAACGCTTGGCCAAGCGCGGTTTTGGTGCTGGTCTCGCTTGGCTTCAGGCAGTAGAAATTACGGCCTTGGCGGGGCAACCCGCCTTTTTTGATGAAGAATTTGGTTGAGATTTATGACACGACACTGCGTGACGGCACGCAGGGCGAAGGCGTGAGTTTCTCGGTTGCGGACAAGCTGCGCGTGGCCGAAAAGCTGGATGCCTTTGGTGTGCATTACGTGGAAGGCGGCTGGCCGGGGAGCAACCCGAAGGACATTGAGTTTTTCAAACAGGCTGCCAAGCGCAAGTGGAGGAACACCCAGATTGCCGCTTTCGGCTCGACGCGCCGCAAGAAAATCGCCGCCAAGGACGATCCGCAGGTCAAGCTGCTCGTCGCCGCCAAGACACCGGTGGTCACCCTCTTTGGCAAGACGTGGCTGCTGCACGTGAAAGAGGTATTGCGCACCACTCCGAAGGAGAATTTGGCGATGATCGCCGACACGATTCGGTTTCTGAAAAAGAAGGGGAAGAAAGTCATCTACGACGCAGAGCACGCGCTCGACGGTTACAAGGACGACCCCGAATATGCGATGGCAACATGGCTTGCGGCGGAGGAGGCCGGGGCGGATTTTGTGGTGCTGTGTGACACGAACGGCGGTTCGCTGCCGAGCGAAGTGGCCGCCATCACCGCCGCCGCGCGCGAGAAACTTTCCTGCAACATCGGCATTCACACCCACAACGACATCGGCCTCGGCGTGGCCAATGCGTTGGTTGCCGTGGACGCCGGCGCGACGCAGGTGCAGGGCACCATCAACGGCTACGGCGAGCGCACCGGCAACTGTAATCTCATCAGTGTGATTCCGAATATCTCGCTGAAGATGGGCAAGCGATCCATCCCCGCAGCGCAAATCAGGAAGCTCCGCGACTTGTCACGCTTTGTGGACGAGGTGGCCAACCTGATGCCGGACCGGCGTCAACCGTGGGTCGGCGCAACGGCCTTTGCCCACAAGGGTGGGATGCATGTGAATGCTGTCCAGAAAGTGGCGCAAAGTTTTGAGCACGCGACTCCGGATGCTGTTGGCAACAAGCGCCGGATTCTTGTGAGTGACCTGGCGGGTCGCAGCAACATCGTGATGAAGGCCCAGGAAATGGGCATCCGTGTGAACAACGACACGCCGCAATTGACAAGCATCCTGGCCAAGGTCAAGGAGCAGGAGCACCTCGGCTACGATTACGAGGGTGCGGAAGGGTCGCTGGCGCTGCTCATTCGCAAGGCGCTTGGCCGGGTGGAGCCGGCGTTTCAACTGGAGGCATTCCACGTCTCCATGCACGGGGATGGTGTCGAGCATGTTTGCGAGGCGACCGTCAAGGTGCGTGTCGGCGACAAGACGGCCCACACAGTCGCCGACGGTGATGGCCCGGTGAACGCACTCGACCACGCACTGCGAAATGCGCTGCGTGGGTTTTACCCCGTGCTTAAGCAGGTGAAACTCACTGATTACAAGGTGCGCATCCTCAACGGTGGCACCGGCACGGCGGCCAAGACTCGCGTGCTCATCGAGTCCACCGACGGCAAAGAGCGATGGTATACCGTTGGCGTGGATGAAAACATCATCGAGGCCAGCCTGCAGGCCTTGCTGGACAGCATCGAGTTTCGCCTGTTGAAAAAGTGACTATCGTAGGCTGTTAATCTCTAAATTCATGGCAGAAATCCCCAAGGCTTACGAATCCCAGGCGGTCGAGACGAAGTGGTACTCGTTTTGGGAGGAGAATGAATGTTTTACGGCCAAGCCTGAACGCGTAAGCGATGACCGACCGGCGTACTCGATTGTTATCCCGCCGCCAAACGTCACCGGCGTGCTCCATATGGGGCATGTGCTCAACAACACCATTCAGGATATTCTCGCCCGCAAGGCGCGCATGGATGGCAGGGAGGTTCTGTGGCTGCCGGGCACCGACCATGCCGGTATCGCGACGCAAAACGTGGTGGAACGCACCCTCCGAAAACAGGGCGTGATGAAGCATCGCGACGACCTTGGCCGCGAGAAACTGCTCGAGCATATTTGGGAATGGAAGGAGAAACACGGCGGCATCATCATCGAGCAATTAAAGAAACTCGGTGCGTCGTGCGACTGGTCGCGGTTGCGTTTCACGATGGACGAGGGCTACACGAAATGCGTGCAGAGCGTGTTCGTGGATCTTTATAAAAAAGGGCTGATTTATCGCGGCAAGCGAATGGTGAACTGGTGTCCAAAATCGTTGACTGCCCTTTCGGACGAGGAGGTCATCATGAAGGAGCAAAACAGCCAGCTCTATTATTTCAAGGTGGAGGTCGTCGAGGAGCCGGGCACTTGGCTGGAGATTGCGACCACGCGGCCGGAGACCATCCCCGGCGACAGTGGGTTTGCGGTGAACCCGAACGATCCGCGCTACGCTCACTTGGTTGGCAAACATGCGGTGCGGCCGTTGCCGGTGGAAAACCAGGCGCATCTGCCGATCGTTGCCGACGAGCATATCGACATCGAGTTTGGCACAGGCGTGTTGAAGGTCACGCCAGCACACGACAAGGCCGACTTTGATATTGGCCAACGGCACGGACTGGAAGTCATCGACGTCCTCGAACCTGACGGCAAAATGAATCGCTTGGCCGGTGTCGAGTTGGCTGGCATGGATCGTTTTGAAGCCCGCAAAGCCGCTGCGGCCAAGCTCGAGGAAATGGGGGCGCTTACCAAGGCGGAGGATTACAAAAACAAAGTCGGCTTCAGCGAGCGTGCCGATGTGCCGGTCGAGCCGCGTCTTTCCGAGCAGTGGTTTTTGAAATATCCCAGCCAGGATGCCGCTCGGGCCTGCGTCGCCGACGGAGCGATGAAGTTTTATCCTGAGCGCTGGTCGAAGACTTACGACTACTGGATGGGCGGCCTGCAGGATTGGTGTATCAGTCGCCAACTTTGGTGGGGGCACCGCATTCCGGTGTGGTATCGCGGCGAGGAAATCCACTGCGACCTCGATGCTCCCGAGGGTGAGGGTTGGGAGCAGGACCCCGACGTGCTCGACACGTGGTGCAGTTCGTGGCTTTGGCCGTTTGCCACGATGGGCTGGCCGGAGGAGACCGAGACGCTCAACAAATTTTATCCCACCACCGATCTCGTCACGGGGCCGGACATCATCTTTTTCTGGGTCGCTCGCATGATCATGGCCGGCTACGAGTACAAGGGCGACCTGCCGTTCCGCAACGTTTATTTCACCGGCATCATTCGCGACAAAAAGGGGCGCAAGATGTCGAAGAGCCTGGGCAACTCGCCCGACCCGCTGGAGTTGATTGCCCAGTATGGCGCGGATGCCCTGCGCTTTGGCACGATGCGTAGCGCGCCGCTTGGCCTCGACGTGTTGTTCGACGAAAAAGACGTCGAGCTTGGCCGCAACTTCTGCAACAAGCTGTGGAACGCCTGCCGCTTCCGGCAAATGCAGGGCGGCGAATCCGAGGGCGAAATCAGGCCGGAACAACTCACCAGCGACGACAAGTGGATTTTGCTGCGGCTTGGCCAAGCAATCGACGATGTGACGACTGCCCTCGAGGCGTATCGTTTCTCGGACGCCACGGCGGTGTTGTACCGGTTTTTCTGGAGCGAGTGCTGCGACTGGTACATCGAGTCCTGCAAGGCAACCTTCTTCGGCGACGACGAAACCCGCAAAGCCAACGTTCTTGCCGTGGTCGATTTCGTGATGGGCAACACGCTGCGGTTGTTTCATCCGTTTATGCCGTTCATCACGGAGGAACTGTGGCATGGGCTTGGGTATTCCGGAGACTTACCGGTGGAGCAGGGTGGCAAGACCATCATGACAGCGAACTGGCCAAAGGCGTTCGATGCTTCGTTCAACGCCCTTTACGGGTTGGACGACACGGTGGATCGCCTCGTCGCCGCGAAGCACGATCTTGTGACGCAGGGACGCAACCTCCGCGCCGCGTACAACATTCCGTTCAACAAAAAAATCGACTACACGTTCAGCCCCGGCGGCAAGTCGGATGCCCATGAGGTCGAGGTGCTGAAAGTGCTGCTTAACGCCGAGTCGGTTTCGCTTGGCTCGAAGGTGCCCAAGGGCACGCCGCGCGTCGGTTCGGCCTTTGGCGATTTGTATTTGCCGCTGGAGGGGTTGATTGACTTTGACGCCGAACGGAAGCGCTTGGCCAAGGAGTTGGGGAAAACCGAGAAAGAGATCGCCAAGGTTGAGTCGAAACTCAACAACCCCAGTTTTGCCGAGCGCGCCCCCGCCGAAGTGCTCGATGAGCAGCGCCAACGCCTGGCCGGTTGGCAGGCCAAGCGCGGACAAATCAACGAGGCGATCGGGAATCTTTCGAATTGATGACCGTTTCAGAAAAGAAAAACCTGCTTGCAGTTGCCGTGAAGGCGGCGCATGCCGCTGGAGACATCATGCGGCGCAACCGCTTGGCCTCGAAGAAAATCAACGAAGCCACCCAGCGCGACATCAAGCTGGAACTGGACGTGCGCTGCCAGCGCAAGATCGAGTCGATGCTGACCAAGGCGCATCCGGAGATTGCCGTCCTTGGCGAGGAGGAGAATGCCGGCGACATCGAGAGCGAGCTGCGCTGGGTGGTCGACCCGATCGACGGCACGGTGAATTTCACTTACGGCATTCCGCACGCCTGCGTGTCGATCGCGCTGCAGCAGCGCTTGGCCAAGCAGAACAAATATGGGGAGAATTACGAAACGATCATCGGTGCGGTGTACGATCCGTTTGTGGAAGAACTTTGGACGGCGATCAGGGGCCAAGCGGCCAAGCTCAACGGCAAACGGATACAAGTAAACGACGGGCCGCTGAAAGAAGCCATGCTGTCGATCGGCTTTGCCAAGGACAAAAAAACGATGGATTACATGATCCCGTACTTCAACAAGTTGGCGCTGAAAATTCGCAAGCCGCGAATGATGGGTTCGGCGACGTTGGCGCTGACGTACGTGGCTTGCGGCCGCTTTCACGGTTACATCGAGTCGAAGGTCAACCTGTGGGATATTGCCGCCGGAGGGCTGGTTCTTGAGTGCGCGGGCGGCGAGTTTTGGCGAACGCCTCGCCGGAAAGGCGAACACTCCTATGTCGTCGTCGCCACCAACGGCAGGATACGAAAACAAATCGAGCGGGTTTGCGGCCCACTCGACCCGGATGGTGTGTTGAAACAACCGCTACCAGTCAAGAGCAAGAACTGACGCTTACGCGTTATCCTTTAAGCGGCGACTGAGTACCGGCCCGACGGTTGAGCCGATCGCCAGACCAATCAAAAGGCCCATCGCAACATCACCGTATAGCAGCACCGAAAGTGGTGCCAAAACTTATGCCCATTGCAACGCAGACTCCACTGACCTTTGCTGGTTTTTTATTCACTTCTGTTTTATCTTTCTGTTACTGAGTTTTGGGGTCGGCGGCGCTCTCCTTGGCGGCGATTTGTTCCTTCGGGTTGAGCAGCTTGATGTAGTTGTGGAGGATGTGGAGTGTCTCGCGCATGTGCGGATCGAGCTTTGGCTGATCCTCTTCCTCCTCGGTTTCCTCGCCGTCCTCAGGGTCTTCCTCGAGACGGATTGGTTTCTCCTCGTTTTCGACTTCCTCACCCAGCTTGGTGTTGGTCTTGATCATCTTGATCGTGAGGTCGAAAACGGCTTCCTCGGCGTTGCCGCGTGACTTGCGTTCTTTTTTCCGCTTCTCGCGCTTGGCTTTTTCCTCGTCCTTTTCGGCAAGGCGCTTGGTTTCGCTGAGTGAGACGGACTTGTCCTTGAGGCGCTCCTTGAGGGTCTCGATGTCTTCCAGAATGTAGGCGAAATCCTGATCCTCCTTGATCCGCCCCTTGGAGTGCTTGACCAGCGTTTCAACGTGTCCTAGTACGCGGTTGACGCGGCGATAGGCGAGTTTTTCCGTGTGATCGGCCTCAAGGCAGTTGGGCAGCGTGGCTTCGCCAATCTCCATGTAGTCATACGGTGTGGGTAGGATCAGGTCGGGGGTGACGCCTTGTTTTTGGGTGGTGCCACCGGCGACACGGTAGAATTTCGACACCGTGAGCTTGAGCTTGCCGGAGTCGGGCAGGCGCACCCAGTTGTTGAGCGGCATGACGGTTTGCACGCTGCCTTTGCCGTGGGTGGACAGGCTGCCGACGAGGAGCGCCCGGCCGTAGTCCTGCAACGCCGCGGCGACGATCTCGGAGGCGGAGGCGCTGAGCTTGCCGACGAGGACAATCATCGGGCCGTCGTAGCCGATCTTGGTGTCGTTGTCCTGCAGGACTTGTTTCCGGCGGCGGCTGTCGATGACCTGTACGATGGGGCCTTGGTCGATGAACAGGCCGGCCAGCTTGACGGCCTCGGGCAGCAGGCCGCCACCGTTGCGCCGGAGGTCAAGCACGACGCCGGTGACCTTTTCTTTTTTGAAACGATCCAGAATCAGCGACACGTCACGGGCGCAGTTTTCGTAAAATTGCGGGAGGTTGATCACGCCCAGTCGCGGCTGCGAGCCGTCCTCCTCCGGGTAGTCGATGACCTGTCCCTTGGCCAGGCTGTCGGTCAGATTGATCTTGTCGCGGACTAGGCGCACCTCCCGGGTTTCGCTGTCATCGGCGGCATCGACCGGGATGATGGTCAGGCGAACCAACGTGCCTTTTTCGCCGCGAATCTTGTCGACGACCTTGTCGAGTTCCATCTCGACGACATCGACCGGTTCGCCATCCTCGCCTTGGGCCACGGCGACGATGCGGTCTCCCGGCTTGAGTTTTTTGCTGCGGATGGCCGGGCCACCGGGGACGAGTTCGACGAGTTTGGTGTAGCCGTCGTCCCACTGCAGGCGGGCGCCGATGCCGGTTAGGGAGAGTTTGATGTTGTTGATCTCAAAGTTCTCGGCCTCGCGCGGGCTGAAGTAATCGGAGTGGGGGTCGTAGCCGTTGGAGAGAGCGGTGAGGTAAATCTGCAACACGTCGCCGGAATCCATCTCGGTGCGGACGCGGAGGAAGCGCTCGTAGCGGCGCAGGATTTTTTCCTTCTCGGCCTTGGCGTCGTATGGCTTGACCGGCGTGCCGTCGTCTTTTTTGATCACTTCGACGTTGTTGGCCTTGGCCTTCATTGCCTCGACGCCGCGCCGTTTGCCGAGGCGCGTGCCGAGCACTTCGTACTTGATGCGTTTGCGCCAAAGGTCGCGTGCCTTAGCCTCGGTTGCGGGCCAGTCGGCCTTGGTTCGGTTCGGGATGAATGATTCGTCGACGGTGAAATCGATGTCCGCCCAGATGATTTTGTCCAGCCAACCGTGCGCCGTCTTGAGCCGGGTGAAGTATCGTTTGTGAATCTCAAAGGCGGGCGAGACGTCGCCGCGCTTGGTCAGGTTATCGAGCAGCGTGCCGTACTTGGCCTCGAATTCCTCGTAGTCGGGTTGCAGGAAAACCATGCGGCTGTAATCGAGCGACTCCATGTATTTCTTGAGGAACGCCCGCGAAATATCGTCGTTGAGCGGCGTGCGCTTGAAGTGAGTGTTGGAGAGCAGAAACCCGACGACCCGGGCGATTTTGCCACTGTCCTTCTCCGATAACTCAACCGCTTGGCCAAGCGGGCCGGCCAGGAAGGCGATTGCTACGATAAATGTGATGGTGTTTTTCATCCTCTTTGTCTTGGGCAGAGGGTGGGGCTGAAATGTTCAAAAAGCAAACGGGAATTGACCTGCGGGGCTGCCCGGGCAGTATCCGAGCTTTCACGGGCTCATGGCTGAACATGCATCCACCACAAAAACAGGCTCTCCCAGCGGTTGGCTGGCCTGGATCGAGCGCATGGGCAACCGGCTGCCAGACCCGGCGACGCTGTTTCTTATCGGCACGGTGCTGGTGATGATCGCCTCGGCGGCGGCTGCCAAGACGCAGTGGATGGTCGAGGAGCGTTTGCCGGAGCAGGCGGCCTCGCTTGGCCAGGCGGCAGAAGCCACGGTGAAGTGGGTGGCCACCGGCAAGACCTACGAGGCCAACAATATCCTGACGCGCGACGGCCTGTTTTGGGCGATCTCGAGCATGGTCAAAAATTTCATCAACTTCGCCCCGCTCGGCATTGTGCTGGTGGGGATGCTCGGCATCGGGATCGCGGAGCGGACCGGCTTCATCGGCTCGGCGCTCAAGGCGATGCTGATGGTGGTGCCCAAACAACTGCTGACGCCGGCGGTCGTGTTCATGGGCATCATGTCGTCGCTGACCTCCGACGCCGGCTACATCATCCTGCCACCCTTGGCCGCCGCGCTGTACAAGGCAGTGGGCCGCTCGCCGCTGGCCGGCTTGGCGGCGGTGTTTGCCGGGGTGGCGGCTGGCTTCAATGCGAACCTGTTCATCACCAGCCTTGAGCCGTTGCTCGCCGGCTTGGCCAATGGCGGGGCGCAGGTGATCGATCCCGATTACCAACTCAACCCGGCCTGCAACTGGTGGTTCATGATCGTCTCGACAGTGGTGATGACCGGTGTCGGCTGGTTCGTCGCCGATGTGATCGTCGAGAAACGCCTGGCTGCCAAGTCGCCGGAGGAGGGCGGGCCGACCCCGGTGGATGCCAGCGACTTGGCGCAGCAAAAGTTGTCGCCGGAGGATTGGCGCGCGCTGAAAATTTCCACCGCGGTGTTTGTCGCGGGGCTGGCGGTGGTTTTGGCACTGATCAATATTCCCGGCTCACCTCTGTACACTTACCAGATGGAGTCGCCCGCCAACCCGGCGCAGACGATGGCCGCAGAGGTGGTGGAGTTGGCTGAAGGTCAGTCGCCGCCGGAAGGGAGCGTCGAGCGGGACGGGCTGCTGCTGGTGCCGTCGAGCAATATTTTCCCGCGCTGGGTGAAGGCGATCGTGCCGCTGGTGTTCATCATTTTTATTATCCCTGGCATCGTGTACGGCGTGGTGCAGAAGAAGATTCGCAACGACCGCGATGTGACCCGGTTGCTGACCGAGTCGATGGCTGGCATGGCGTCGATCATCGTCATGGCGTTTTTCGCCGGGCAGTTTATTGAGCATTTCAAATATTCCGGCCTGGACAGGATGCTGGCAATGACCGGCGGCCAGGCGCTTGGCCAGGCGGCGCTGCCGACGTCGATGCTGCTGGTGGCGTTCATCGGGATGACGATGTGCTTCAACATGTTCGTTGGCTCGATGTCGGCCAAGTACACCATGTTCGCGCCGATCTTCATCCCGATGTTCATGATGGTCGGTATCGCGCCGGAGTTGACGCAGTGCGCCTACCGCATCGGCGACTCGGTGACCAACTGCATCACGCCGCTCAACCCGTACATGGTCATCATGCTGGCCTTCATGAAGAACATCGCGCCCAAGGGCGGCATGGGCACGCTGATCTCGACGATGCTGCCGTTTAGTATCATTTTCTCCATTGTTTGGACGATAATGCTGCTGGTGTGGGTGGCGTTCGGCATCCCGCTTGGCCCGGACGGGCATTTGGTTTATCCGCCTGTAAATTAAAATTTTCTAGGTTGCTCTGCGCTTGGCCAAGCGGTAGGTTTCGCCTCTCCGAATCTGATCGTGCCATGAACGTAAAAAAACAACACAAACAAAGTGGGTTTACCCTGATCGAGTTGCTGGTGGTGATCGCCATCATCGCCATCCTTGCGGCGATGCTGTTGCCGGCCTTGGCCCAGGCCAAAAACGCAGCCCTCAAGGCGGTTTGCCAAAACAACATGAAGCAGACCATCCTCGCGCTGTCGATGTATCGCGACGACAACGCGGGAGTTTATTTGAAGGGCCGCAACTGCGCTCCGAAAGCGGCTTGGTTCAACAACAACATCGTCCAAAAATGCCTGAACTGGGAGGAGGTAACGCTACTGCCTCAATACAACATGGCGACGAAACAACCCAAAGGCTACAAAGAGAGCAATGACCCTTACACGCTTAGGGGATATAAGCTGAGCAAATCGTTCGGCTGCCCGGCGCTGAAGTTCTCCGGTCAGCTCCCAAGGGGATACAACACCAACCCGTTGTTTCCGGCTTGGGAGAAGCAATATCCGCAGATGATATTGGGCTTTCAGCATTTCGGCGGTGCGTCGCATTGGCAAAATTCGAAAGGCCGTTTCAAGGCGCGCAGTCCCCATAGCTCGGGGCAGGACAGCCCTGAGATGGTGTTGGTTGCCGACCTGGTTGGGAGAATTGACGGGCGCTGGGGCGGCGGACGCCCAACGGCTTACGGCGGGTATCCGGCTCACAAAGACACCAAGGGCCTGCCCACCGGCGGTAATCAGGGCAACACCGACGGCTCTGTGAACTGGTATCGCTTCCAGCAAATGTACTTCGTGCACAGTTGGAACACCGGCGGCCGCCAATATTACATTTACCAGTCCGAGCTGGGTGAAATGGCGGCAAAAGGCGGGATTGTCCCGGCCAAGATATGAGCGGGAAGAATTCCGGGGCGTTAAAAAACGCAGGAATTGTTGCTGCTGCCTTGAGCGCGGTGGCGCTACTGGTGTGGTCGTGGAATTCCAACATGGTACAGGCTCCGGTGCAGATCGGTTACTACTGCCTGTCCTGCAAAAAAACAGACCACATCAGCGTGTATCAGGCCAACTGGCGCCAGTATCCCGGCGCAATGAGCGACTCCGTCCTGTACTGTGTGCACTGCAACAAGGGCCCGGCCCACCCGACCAATGATTGTGAAAAGTGTGGTTCGGTTTTCATTCTTCACGCCTACCCGGACATGCGCTTGGCTTATGACGAGAGTGGCAGTCCTGCTTGTCCCAAATGCAAACCGGAGCTTGGCCAAGCCGCGAATGCTAAAGGCATCAATTTGATGCCCAAGGCGCTCAATCCCTGACACCGGCAAAATCTTGCTGGTCAAACGGCGCGTTTCCCCCGACTCTCACCGCGCATTTTGACGATGTTTGCAGGAACTTACACCGCCTTGGTCACGCCGTTCCATAAAGGGCGAGTCGATGAAGGGGCCTTTCAAAAACTGATTAGCGATCAAGTCCGCGGGGGAGTGGACGGGATCGTCCCGGTGGGCACGACCGGCGAGTCACCCACGCTTGGCTTTGACGAGCACATCCGCGTCATTGAACTCGCCGTCCGGGCGGCGAAGGGCAGGGTGAAAGTCTTGGCCGGCACCGGCGCCAACGCCACCGCCGAGGCAGTTCACCTCACCCAGGCCGCTGAGGCCGTTGGCGCAGACGGCTCGCTGCAGGTTGCGCCTTATTACAACAAGCCGTCGCAGGAGGGCCTGTTCCAGCATTTCAAAAAAATCGCCCGGGCGACCAAGTTGCCGATCATCCTTTACAGCATCCCCGGCCGCTGCAATATCGCCATCGAGGTGCCCACTGTCCAGCGCTTGGCCAAGGCGTTCAAAAACATCGTCGGCATCAAGGAGGCCGGTGGCGACACCGATCGCGTAAGCCAGCTTCGCGCCGCGATTGGCCAACGATTCACCATCTTGAGTGGCGACGACGCGCTGACGCTGCCGTTCATGGCCGTTGGCGCAGAGGGCGTCATCAGTGTCGCCTCGAACATCATCCCGAGGCAGATCACGAGGATGGTCAACGCCTTCACCGCCGGTAATGCCGACGCCGCCCTCAGGCTGCATCAAAAATATTACCCGATGTTCAAGGACTTGTTCATCGAGACAAATCCCGTGCCGACGAAGGCCGCCCTCGCCATGCTGGGCAAGTGCACGGAGGAATACCGCCTGCCGCTCTGCAGAATGTCGGCGGGCAATCGCGCTCAACTGGCCAAAACGCTCAAGGCCTGCGGCGTGCTTAAAAAATAAGCACCATGACCAAAGTCATCATCAACGGGGCCAAGGGCCGGATGGGCGAGACGCTGCTCCGCTGCGG
>Ga0310122_10000169_pt1 | contig 42068 bp, 42 predicted proteins | sample CB6_Bottom_1051__FD_203503 | JGI IMG/M metagenome (GOLD analysis project Ga0310122, IMG submission 203503) | Marine microbial communities from Western Arctic Ocean, Canada - CB6_Bottom_1051 | ecosystem: Environmental > Aquatic > Marine > Oceanic | place: Canada: Western Arctic Ocean | collected...
ACGACAGTCCGCAAACCGCTATGGCCATCGCTGAACGCCACCTAACGCTGGGCCAGGTGCGGGCGGCGATGGCCGCCATGATGGAACAGGTCCAAGACACCTCTGAAACACCGGTATGCATGGCCATGGTGGACGCCTCGGGGAACATGGAGGCCTTTGCCAAGATGGACCATGCCCGGGTGTTTACCCGTCGGCACGCTGTGCGCAAGGCCTACACCTCCGCCATCCTGGGTATGAACAGTGGCGACTGGGGGCTGAGGATGGCCAACATCGGCCAGAGCGTCAGTGAGAACGGCGACCCAATGGTCACCTACGAACAAGGCGGCGTCGTCATCACACAAGGCGGCGCAATCTTGGGTGGGATCGGCGTCGGTGGGTTGCGCGGGCACAACGCTGATGAAGACTTGGCCAAGGTCGGCTTGGCGGCGATGGGGCTCTAGACTGGGCTACGGGAAACTATGCGGAGGGGTCCGGTACGTCGCCGGTTATTCCCTGCTCGACCAGAGCATCGATCTCGCTGGTGGGCAGGCCCAGCAAGCCGCCCAGCACCTGATAGTTGTGCTCCCCCAGTCCCGCCGCTGGCACAGCCGGCTGTCTGGGGCTTTTGGATAGTATCCAGGGTGTGGTCGTCTGCTTGTAGATACCCGCTTCCGGGTGGTTGACCGTGTCCCAAAATCCCCTAGCCTCGAGGTGGGGATCGACGATGGTCTCGCTGCCTTTGAGGACCGCTCCCGCAGGCACGCCCTCGGCTTGGAGCAGGTGCATGACCCGGTAGTGGTCCGATCCTCGCGTCCAGGATGAGATTATCTCGTCCAATACTCCGTGATTTGCCCGGCGGGACCCTGTGTCCTTGAACCGGGGGTCATCTGCCAACTCGGGCTGTCCGATGGCCAGGCACAGCCCCAGCCATTCGTCATCAGTTCCGGCTGACACCGCCACCCACATATCTTCACCCAAGCATGGGTAGACGCCGTGGGGCGCCATGTCCCGGTGCTTGTTCCCCATGGCGCCAGCCACCCGGCCGGTTACGGAGAAATCCAGGACTGACTCGCCCAGCAGCATGGAGGTGACCTCCCGTTGGGACAGGTCAACCAGGCATCCAAGCCCCGTCTGCCGCCGCCGCCGCAGGGCAGCCATCAACGCGCCGAAAGACAGGATTCCCACCACCGGGTCGGGGTAGACCTCGTTGGTCATCAGGGGCAAGCCGTCCTCGTAACCGGTGATCGATGCCAGGCCCGCGGTCTGTTCTAGTGTCGAGCCAAGGGAACCGTAGTTTGCCTCGGGCCCAGTGGCCCCCTGGCTGCTGATCTTCAGGTAGATCAACTGGGGATTCGCTTCGGAAACGGCGTCGTAACCCAGTCCCAGCCGGTCCATCACCGAACCCCGGTAATTCTCGACCAGCACGTCGCAGACCCGAATCAGGCCAAGGAACAGTTCTTTTCCTTTGGGCGCCGCCAGGTCCAGGGTCACCGACAGTTTGTTGATGTTCCGGTGCACATGGTGGGCGGTGCGGTTATAGGGGCGCTCACCCTGTTCGCCGTCGGGATAGACCCGCGGGTCGCGTGGGCCCGGTTTGGCCCTGCCCCGGTTGATGTCCATGCGGGAGCGGGACTCCAGCTTGATGACCTCCGCGCCCATGAAGCCCAGAAACATGGTGGCGTAAGGCCCCGCCGCCACCTGGCTCAGGTCCAAGATTCGCAGGCCCTGCAACGCCGGCTTGTTTGTTGTGGCGCTCAAGCTACGACCCGCCAATGTCAGAGACTTGGGCCAATTCCTCGTCGGAAAGCCGAGGCGGCCGTTCAAGATCTCTTCGTTGTGTTCGCCCAACCGGGGCGGTGGGAGCAATCGCCAGGCATCGTCAGCCATCCGGAACGGCGCGCCTGGGTGGACCACATCGCCGTGCACCGGGTCCGGCAGGGTCTGAAAGAACTGCCGGTCAACCAACTGCCGCGCCACCAGCAGGTCTTCCACCGTGGCCACATATCCGGTGATGGTCCGCAACGCCTGAAGGGTGTGGTAGATCTCTTCTTTGGGCTTGGTGGCGGCCCAATCGCCGACGACTTTTAGCAGGTCTTGCTGGTTTGTCCGGCGGGCTTCTTGGGTGGTGAACCTGGAATCATCCGCTAATTCGGGCACGCCCATCAACTCGCAGACCTTGGGCCAGGTTCCTTGTTGCACCCCAGATTCCAGTCCAGGACTGACCCAGCCGTCCTTGGCCCGGACCAGGTTGGTTGGGCGGCGTACCGGAGTATGCCCAAACTGCTCATTGATGGACGAATGTATCTGGGCGACGGTCATCACATCCATAGCTGAGATGTCCACGTGCTGGCCAAACCCCTCGGCGTCCCTGACGTGCAATGCCAGCATGGCGGCGGAAAAGGCGCTGATGCCTGTGGTGTAGAGCACCGACTCGCCACCGACCTTGAGCGGTTCCCGGTCTGGCAGGCCGATGGTGTACATCAACGCGCCGATGGCCTGGGCAACGATGTCCCCGCCTTTGTAGTCCCGGTACGGCCCGGTCTGGCCGAAGGGTGTGACCGACACATAGATCAGGCCGGGGTTGGCCTCGGACAGGGTGTCATATCCCAGCCCCAGCGATTCCAGGTAGCCAGGGGCGTAGCTCTCCACCAAGATATCGGTCCCCTGGGCCAGTTGCTTTACGGAGCGCGCCTGATCAGGGATATCCAGATCCAGCGTCACGCTCTTCTTGCTGGTGTTCAGATAGGCGAAAAGCGCGCTGCTCTCAACGCCATCGCCCTCTCCCAGGAATGGCTCTGAATGGCGAGAGGAGTCTCCCGTTCCCGGCGGCTCGACCTTGATAACCTCGGCGCCCAGCCCGGCCAGAAACTTGGCGCAGAAAGGCCCGGACACGCCCTGGCTCAAATCCAAGACCTTGATATCGCTGAGAACTCCGTCGCTGCTTGCCGTCACGCGTAGATCCGCCTGAGGTCCAGATCAGATAGGCCATCATACCTGAAATTCTGGCGGGCAGACGTGGTTCACAGTGGACATTCCATTTGCCCATCGCTAATATCGCCTTGTGATGACCAGCCACCAGATAATGCAACGAGCCGCCCAGTGACAGCAGCCGGATTATTGCCGGGAGTTCGGGTGCTCGACGTGGGCCAGGGTATCTCCGGGCCCTATTGCGCCAAGATACTGGCCCAGATGGGCGCGGAAGTGATAAAGGTGGAACCGCCGGAAGGCGACGCAGCCCGGCACATGGGCCCATTCCCTGGCGACGACCCGCACCCGGAAAAAAGCGGCCTGTTTTTGGCCCTGAACGCCAACAAATACGGCGTGACTCTGGACCTCGCTTCGCCCGGTGGGGCTGAGGCGTTTCGCAAGCTGGCGGCGAGCGCCGACATAATCATTGAGAATCCGCCACCCGTCAGCCTGGCAGACCTTGGCCTGGGCTACGATGCCCTGCAAAACATCAATCCCGGGCTCATCTTGGCCTCAATCACGCCCTTTGGAAACCGGGGCCCCTACAAGGACTTCAAGGCCACTGACCTGGTGCTCTATCACATGAGCGGCCATGCTCACGGATTGCTGGGTGCGGTCGAGGACCCGGACAGCGACCCGCCCATCAGGGCCGGTGGGCACCAGGCAGAGTTGGTCGGCGGAATGGCCGCCGCCACCGCGGCCATGATGGCCCTGTACCGCAAGCGCATCACCGGCGAGGGCGCCCGCATCGACATCTCGTCCTTCGAGGCGATGGTTACCCAACTGATCAGCGGCCTGGCCAACTCAGCCTACGGCAGGCCCGCGCCGCCCAGGGACCTCAGCAAGGTGGAAGAGGCGGCTATCGGGGGCATGGTGGGCGCGATCGGCGGCATCCTGCCTTGCAGCGACGGCTACGTTGCCATATCGCCGAGGGAAGACGCTCAATGGGAACGATGGCTCCTGGTCATGGACAGTCCGGCGTGGGCCACCGACGACCGGTATTCGACCCGCGACGCCCGGCAGAAGAACTCTCCCTCGCTATGGAAGTTATTGAGCGAATGGAGCATCAACCGCTCCAAACATGAGATCTCCCGGATGGGCCAAGAACAGCGGGTGCCGTGCTTCCCGGTCAACACCGTTCTGGACCTGCTCAGCGACGAGCACCTGGCCCATAGAGAGTTCTTCGTTGAGATCGAGCATCCGGCTGCCGGGACGCTTAAATACCCCGGCGCGGCCTACCGGTTTTCCGGCACGGAATTGCCTCTGGCGGCCCGGCCGGCGCCCCTTTTGGGAGAGCACAACATGTCGATTCTGAAGAACTTAGTTTGACCGATGAGTGAACTTCCGCTGCACGGAATCAGGGTTCTGGACCTTAGCTGGATCATCGCCGGCCCCACCGCCACCCGTTTTATGGCGGCCATGGGCGCCGAGGTCATCAAAGTGGGCAGCGCGCGCCGGCCTGACCCTTCCACTCGGGGCCCGGCCTTCCAGGCGTACAACCAGTCCAAGCTATACGCGTCGCTCAATATCTCCACTACTGAAGGGCTGGCCCTGGTCAAACAGTTGCTGGTCGTCTCTGACGTGGTGATCGAGAATTTCGCCGCGGGTGTCATCGAACGGCTAGGGCTGGGCTACGAGGTCGTAAGCGCGGTACGGCCGGACATCATCATGGTCGCCTCGTCGGGAACAGGCCATTCCGGGCCCCATAAGGACTATGTGGCCTACGGCAGCCTGCTGCAGCACTATACCGGCTGGAACTCCATATCGGGCTATCCAGGGCGCGAGCCCGTCACCGGCGGGCTGTGGGCCGACCCATGGGTGGGCATGGAGTTGGCCATGGTCACCGCCGCGGCCCTGAATAATCGGGCGTTGACTGGGCAAGGCCAATATGTTGACTTCTCCATGGCGGAGGCCCTGAGCGCCACCATCCCCGAGGCGGTCTTGGACTACCAGATGAACGGCCGGGTGAAAGAACCCCTTGGCAACCGGGACGACTGGTACGCACCCCACGGCGTCTATCACTGCGTAGGCGCCGACCGTTGGGTCGCCATCGCGGTCACAAACGACGCGGAGTGGGTCTCGCTGTGCCAACTGATACATAGGCCTGATCTGGCGGCCGACCCAATGTACGCGGATGCGGCGGGCCGCCATGAACATCGAGACCATCTGGACGCCGCTATCACCGCGTGGACGATTCAACATGAGGACCACGAGGCCATGCAACTGCTACAGCGGGCTGGAGTGCCCTCGGGGCCGTCCCAAGACATCCTGAGAGTGTTCAATGAACCGCAATTGCGCGAGGCCGGGTATTTCACCGAGCTTCAGACAAGCGACGGTGAGTTGAGGGACCTGCCAGGTCTCCCGTGGCGGTTGGAAGGCGGACCGGGGCCGTACCTGACCGAGGCGCCGGTCCTGGGCCAACACAACGCCTACGTCTATCAAGAGTTGTTAGGATTACCGGAAACCGAAGTTGACCGGATGATTGAAGACCAGATCATTTACTGACCGCCGGGTCGATATATCGGACTCGGTCCGCATTGGAGTTTAATCATGGGCATCATTTACGAAAAGAAAGGCCACATCGCTTACATCACCATTGACAATCCCGACAAGGGCAACATCCTTGATCATCAGACGTCCGATGAGATCAGCGAGGCCTGGAAAAATACCTGGGAGGACCGGGATGTCCGCGTCACCATCCTTACCGGTACCGGCGACCGGCACTTCTGCGCCGGGCATAACCTGGCCCCGCCGCCTGGCGTGTCGGAGGAAGACCTGAACCGGATCAGGACTGAGAATATCTTCTGGCCGCTGGCTGGGACCGTCAACGGGGCCAAGATCGGCGCCGACGGAAGTCTGGGCGACCACTATCCGCAGATCTGGAAGCCGGTTATCGCCGCCATCAACGGCTGGGCCGCGGGCGCCGGTTTCTACCTGATGCTCACCTCCACCGATATCCGCATCGCCTCCGAAGAGCATGCCCAGTTCAAGTTTGCGCTGCTGAGCCAGGGATGGGTAGGGAACGGGCCGGGAGCGAGCTATCTGACGCGGCAGATATCCCACGCCGACGCCATGAGGATACTGCTGACCGACGAAGCTTTCGACGCCAAAGAGGCGTTGCGGATCAACCTGATCAACGAGGTTGTGCCCCATGCCCAGTTGATGACCCGGGCGGAAGAGATAGCAGACCGCATCGCCGGCATGCCGCCGGTGGCTGTCCGCATGATGAAGGAGTTCGCCATCAGGTTCAGAGACATTCCGGTGTCCGAAGCCTGGCGCGTCCAAACCCTTTTCAATACCCTGCTCACCCAACTCACCACCGACGGCGATGAAGGCCGGAAGGCCTTCTTGGAGAAACGGCCGCCGGAATTCACGGGCGGCATCAGACCCAAGGCGCCAGGGTTCCCAGAATTGAGCGCCGAGGAGCGGGCATCGCTGGATGAGACCCGCCGGGAATTGTACGGCTGACATCGAGCCAACCAAAAAGAGGCCCCAGACTCATCTCGAGCTGGGGCCTCTTTTTAACAGCATTGTCTGGGCCGGTCTAATTCATCTGGCGCAGCCGTGGGTCCAGCTTGTCCCGGAGCCAGTCGCCGAAGAGGTTCAGCGACATGACTGTCAGCATTATCGCCAGTCCTGGGAATGTTGCGATCCACCAGAATCTGGCCAGCCTGTCCCTTCCGTCAGCAACCATCGATCCCCAGGCGGCGGTGGGCGGGGGCACCCCGGCCCCGAGGAAGCTCAACACCGACTCCAGCAGGATCACTATTCCAACTTGCAAGGTCGCCACCACTATCAGAGTGTTGATCGTGCCGGGGAATATGTGGACAAAGAGAATGCGCGGCGTGGAGGCGCCGGCTACCTTGGCCAGCGCCACATAGTCTTGCGTCTTTAGCGTCAGCACTTCGCCCCGCACCTGGCGCGCGAAACGCGGCCAGATTGTGACTGGTGGTGGGGACGATCTCAGTTTCCGCAGAATCTAAGGCACTCTGGCTACCGGGCAGGCCTAGATATCAGAGATTCAGATGGGCTATCTATGCGGCTTTACCGTGTATCTAACTTATGAGACCATCGAATTACGCCGAACCGCACCCGCGGGCGCTATCACCGGTGTTCGATGGCGCTGGATCTGGCGAACATTCAATCTCGAACGAGTTGGGCCCGACCATTAGCTTCCTATATAACAAACGGCAATTTATCTTCCTTTCGTGCGTACTAGGGCTTGGACTAGTCCCGTGGTGAAGACCAGGGTAACGGCGGAGGCGGGAACTCTGGAGGCGGAAATTCCGGAGGCGGCAACTCTGGCAGCGGCAACTCTGGTGGAGGAAACTCCGGTGGCGGCGGCGGTGGTGGTAACTCCGGAGGTGGAGGCGGAGGAAATCCCAACAAGTGATTCTGGGACTGAACCTATCTCGCATGACTAAATAAAAGAGCCCCGACCTTCCGCAGAAGGTCGGGGCTCTTTACGGCTTAAAATCGTGCCGCTGGTGACTTAGAGCGGGCCGCCGTGGAAACTGGCAACCTGCTTACGATAGACTTGGAGACGCTGGCGTGCGGTTTCGACCACAAATATCCGGCCTTCCTCATCTACTTCTACGGCGATCGGCCCATTGAACAGCTTCTCCCGCTCTTGTAGACCCTGCGCGCGGTCCCTGCCCCGCATCATCCCTGGGTCTAACTCCAGACGCTCCCTGCCCCACTTCGACAGGGTTGCATCGCCAGTGAGCTCGGTGATAAAGCTGCCGTCGGCGTTGAATATCTGAAGACGGTCATTCTTGAAATCGGTGACGTAGATGATCCCTTCTTTGTCGACCGCTATTCCAGAGGGACGGTTGAACTCGCCATCGCCTTGTCCGGGAGAGCCAAACTTCATCAAGAACCGGCCCTCGCGATCGAATTTTTGGATACGGTCATTTCGCCAATCGGCCACGTACACGTCGCCGTTATGGTCGATCTCTATCCCCCATGGATGGTTGAACTCGCCATCACCGGCGCCTTGGATTCCCCACGTGGATATGAACTTGCCGTCTTTAGTAAATATCTGGATTCGATGGTTCGCGCTGTCCACCAGATAAAGCCTATCTTCGGCATCGAAGGCCAACCCTGAGGGGTGGTTGATCTCGCCCTCTGCGTCTCCGAGGATCCCCCACGTGCTGGTGCAGGCCCCGTTCTTGTCGAACACGGAGATACGGTTGAGCCATTCGTCCGCCACGTAGGCTATGCTATCTTTGTCTAGAGCGATCGACGTGGGCCACATGAAGGTCCCGTCAGGGGCGGACGAGTTGGCTTCATCAGGTGGAACTTTGGTGCCAAATTCTCGGACCAATTCTTCGCCCGCCGTCAACACGGTAACCCGTTTGCAGGGGAAGAACGCCGGGGTTTCAGAGCCACGGCTTACCACGTATAGCAAGCCTTCTTCGTCCCGGGTTATCGCCACGGGATAGAAGAACCCGTTCCCACTCCGGTTTTCTTGCCTTCCGATCGTGTGACTATATCCGAACGTTATCGGTGCAATCTCAGTAACCATATTTCCTCATAAAGCGCACATATAGGTAAAGCGGACCGACATGAGCCGGCCCGCTTGTTGCTTCCAGAAATTACTTGATGAAGTCGAACTGCTCGTAGGTGGCCCCAAGAATAGGATTGGCGTCCAAGCCCATCCACTGTTCCAGCAACGTGGCGTAGGTGCCCCGGAAATCGTTGTTCCATTGCAGGTCGCCTGAGTCCAGCTTTTCCGGCTCCAGGGAAGGATACTCCCCGTAGAGGCCGCCCTTCACCGCGTCGCCGATGACGAAGGCCACTCCGCCGGAACCGTGGTCAGTACCCGACCCGTTCTCTTGCACGCGGCGCCCGAATTCGGTGAACAACAAGATCACAACTTCCTCGTTGGCGTTGTGCTCTTTCAGGTCCTCGTAGAAATCGTCGATGGCAGTCGATACGTCGGCCCACAGTTTGGGAAGCGTGGTGCTCTGGTTGGCGTGGGTATCGAACGTTCCAGGATTTACGCCGGTGTAGAAAACGCGCGTTCCGAAGTCGGCGAGATGCACCTGAGCGATGCTCTTCAGCCACTGGGACAGCGGGCTCCCGCCGTACTCGATGCTGGAGGAATATATCTCGGGCGCCGTCTTAAGGATGTCAGCTCCTTTGAGCACGTCCAGACCGGTCTGGGAAAGATAGTCGCTCACGGGGCCGGAGCCGATCATGGGAGCGTACATCCGGGCGAAGATATCCAGAGCTTCACTCCGCTTCTCGGTGCTTTGGATCCCGGTCAGCACACCGTAATTGTTGATGTCGCCGATCGAGGCTACCGAAACTCCGGGCGCGGCCAGCGCTCGAGGGAGGCCACGGCCAAAGTTCACTGCCGTGAGGATGTTCTCTTTGTTCGGGTCGATATCACGGATCGCTTTGCCCAACCATCCGTCGGGAGCCATTCGATCTGGCTCGGCGGTGTGCCAGATGTCCAGGGAGCGGAAATGGGAACGGTTGGGGTTTGGATAACCTATGCCCTGCAAGACCGCAACTTTGCCCTGGTCGTACATATTCTTGATCTGGTCCATGCCGGGATGAAAACCGACTTTGTCGTCCACGGCGAGGACCTGGTCCGGGCCGATCTGCAGATTTGCCCGGTAATCCACATAATGAGGATCGCTATAGGGGACAAATGTGTTAAGGGCGTCGTAGGCCCCTGTCATCTGAAGTACTACCAGGACCGGGTCTTTCTTGTTGGAGGTCATCGTTTACTCCTTAGTTGTATGAGCGGTCGTCTCGTGGCCCACAGATCGGTAGGCGGATAACGCCTGATCGTTCGGTCAGGCGTATAGATATTCTTTAGTAGCTACGATCATCTGTAGCGTCTCAGCGACTTGCTTCGGAAACTCCGATGAATCGGTGGCTGACACGCCGCTGTCTTGAGCGTGCTCCACCAACTCCTGGTGGTTCTCCTCGGTCAGTTCATAGTGACCCAGCATCCGAAGGCAGCCTTCAACCAGCCCCTCAGGCGTGATGGTCGGACCTTCTGAAGCCAACCTTTGGACGATATCTCCGATGCCCGGATAGCTGACATCGCCAACGTAATCAGCAATGAAGTTTATCCGCCGGACCAGCGTACCACCGTCGATCCAGTCCCTGCCCGTATGCCAGCCCTCGACTGAAGGTGGGTTCAAAATCTCCTGCCCCATGTGCTTCATCTCTTCGAAGATGGCCTCGAAACCAGGTTTTGGCGCCGTCCAGTCTCCAGCCAAGCGTAGAGTGCCGATCACGGTCTCGATCGGGCCTTTTATCCTGGCGAAACGTGCGTTCTTGAAGGCGTCGGAGTTGAATAGGACTCGCAGCATGGATCGAATGTTGTAATCGGAGCGGAAATATTCGTCTTCCAGCATCTTTATGGTTTCCGGGTCCCGGGGCGGGGTGTCCATCCAAGTCGGGACCTGAGCTTCATCCGCTACGAAGAAGTCGTAGATGTGGCGCGAGATGAATCGCGCGGTGGCCGGCTGCTTACAGAGGATATCAATGATGTCCTCGCCGTTGAAATTGCCGGTGTGGCCCAGGAAGGTCTTTTCCCCGTCATCGTGGTCATCCGGGTTGTAGACAAACGTCGAAGTGTAGCGGCCGTACGGCTGCGGTGGCATCCCGTTGGCGATGGTCCAGCCGGTGAAAGCCCGGGCGCACTCTTTAACGTCGTCCTCGGTGTAGTTGAATTCGCCGTCCATGCCCACGCCCAGAGAGAATAGCTCCAACAATTCCCGTCCGTAGTTCTCGTTGATCGCGTCTTTATGGCTCAGACAGTTGTCCAAGAAATACACCATGGCCGGGTCTTTGGAGATCTCGATCAACAGGTCCTTGAAGCTGCCCATGCCGCACCGGCGGAGCATTTCCCACTCAGCATGCGATGCGATCTGACTTTGGTTCTTGCTGTCGGTATGGCATAAGATGCCGTGCCAGAAGAGAATCATCTTCTCTTCCAACTGGCTCTTCGAATTGATCATGCGAAACGCGATGTATTCAGGGACGCATCGGACGTGGTGGTTCCATTCGATGAAATAACGTTCGGCTAGGTCAAGGTCCATCCCATGCGTGGTTTCATCAGGATTCAGCAGCTCTTCAACCGTCTCTTCATATCCCTTCGCCGCGCGGGCTTCAAGTTCGTGGTACTGAGCGCCGAACCCGGCACGCCGCATAAGATGACCCATCAAGGCGACATCGTTTTCTGGCATCCGTTTTCTCCTCGGTGCTTGCGCAGCAAATATTAGTGCCTATAGTAACATCTCTAAAATTGTTCATTCAAGCTTTCTTGAGGCCAATCGGGCATTCTGGCCGCCAAGATCGTCAAATCGGCACAGATCACACTCGAACGGAAACTGTTTTGGCTGACCTCCAATCTCCTTTATAATAATAGTATCAGGCGTAAAACGAGGTCGCTTGCGCCGGACCGTTACCCACGACCGATCACCAGAGGAACAAATAAATGGCGAAAACCCTTCTCCAGTCGGCGAAAAAACTGCTTCCATTGATAAGGGCAAATCTGGACCGAATAGATTCAGAATGCCAGCTTCCCCCCGAATTGGCCGAGGCCATGTCCCAAAAAGGGCTATTCGGAATGTACGTGCCGAAAGCACTTGGGGGACCCGAGTCCGACCCCATCACCGCTTTCCATGTGGTTGAGGCTATCTCCAGCGTAGACGGCTCCACCGGTTGGTGTTCCTTCAACGGCACCGCGCTCACGGCTGCGGTCTCCCGTATCACCATCGCCGCGGCCAAAGAACTGTTCGGAGACCCGCCGGAGGTAAGCGGCTCGGGATCTGCCCGGTCCGGCGGCACCGCTACGGTGGTGGACGGTGGCTATACGGTGACAGGCCGATGGAATTACCTGAGTGGTGTGGACCACGCCAAGTGTCTGTTTTTGAACTGCGACCTGGTGGACGAGAAAGGTCCGGTCACTACCGAGACCGGCGCGCCCGTGACTCGCGTGGCCATCGTTCCCATCGAAGACGGGACCGTGCATACGACTTGGATCACGATGGGAATGAGGGGCACCGCCAGCAACGACGCTGAGTTCACCGACCTGTTCGTGCCGGCCAGCCATACCTACGTTCGCACGGAGCCACCGGTCCACGAGAACCCGCTATATAACCCGCAAACCGCCATTCTCTGCAGTTGGACCCTGGCTGCCGCCAACGCTCTGGGCATGGCCCGGGGCGCTATGAACGCGTTCATGGACATCGCCACTACAGGCTCCACCACCTCGCCGAAGTTACTTCGCGACCGCACCACCGTTCAGACGACGGTGGGGGAATGCGAGGCCATCATCGGAGCCGGAAGAAGCTACGTGTTGAGCGCGGTCGGCGCGATGTGGGAATCGCAGGTGGCAAAAACACCCGACCTGATGGACAAGGCGGTCCACGCCAGACTGGCCATCGCCCACGCCATACGCCAGTCGGTCAAAGTGGTGGATATGCTGTTCTACGCGGCTGGCACGGGCGCGATCCACCGGTCCAACGGCCTGGAAAGATTCTTCAGGGACCTGCACGTCAGCGGACAGCACATCTCCGGCCTGCATTCCAACTACGAACTTGGTGGGCAGTTGCTGCTGGGCGCTGAGCCCACCGCGCCGACCTATAGTTAGGGTTCTTTGAGATTCCGATTCTGTGTTGAGGAAAGAAAATGCTGTTCCTTGTGATTAGTACGCCGGCCCCAACCCGTCCGTCGGAGGTCCGAGAGTCCCGAAGGAATTTCTGGCCGTGGATCGAGGACAAGCTGGAGCGAGGCATCGCCCGGTCGGTCTACCCGCGGGCAGGCCGCGGCGTAGTGGCGGTTTTCGATGTCGATTCTCACGAGACGCTGCACCGCCTGCTCAACGAATGGTCCGACATCGTGCCCGCAGAATTCGCGCTCTACCCGCTGATGGAGCCCGAATCCATCGTTGCTTTCCTCGCCGAGAAACCGGTGAGCTGACCTCGTTTGACCCTGGCAGGCGTGTGTGCTGTAATTCCTCCTGTTCTGCCCCCACGATTGGGGCGGGGCTGAACCTACAGTAATCGGGAGACCAGATGAAGCTACTGACTTATGAGACGGATAAAGGACCTCGCTGCGGCGTCCTGCAAGACGGCCAGGTGGTGGATGTCAGCGACCTGTTGGGGGCCGGCGGCCACCCGCTACGCGACGTGCGCGCGCTGTTAGAGCAAGGTGATTCGCCGTTAGACCGGGTCCGCGACGCCTTGGCGAAAGACGATTCCGTACAGAAACTGCCCCTGGCGGACGTTCGGCTTCTGGCGCCGGTGATCCAACCCCCCACAGTGCGCGACTTCATCGTTTACGAAGAACACGCCAGCAACCAGGGGACTCGCGAGCCCAACGAGGTCTGGTACCGGATGCCGGTGTTCTACTTCTCCAATCCACTTTGCATCTACGGCACGGACGCCCAGATTCCCTACCCCTCCGCGTCGTCCCAATTCGACTACGAACTCGAGATTGGCATCGTGATTGGCAGAGAGGGCCGAGATGTGCCGGCGGACGCCGCATTGGACCACATCGCGGGCTTCATGATCTTCAACGACTGGAGCGCCAGGGACTTGCAGGTGGACGAGATGGCCTTCGGCCTGGGTCCGGCTAAGGGCAAAGACACCGCATCGTCCATCGGCCCCTGGCTGGTGACCACCGATGAACTACTCCCATACCTGAAAGACGGCCGGCTGAAACTCAAGTGCGAAGTTAGGGTCAACGGAGACCATTGGCTCAAGGACGGCGCGGCTGCGGACGCCTACTTCACCTTTGGCGACATGGTGGAAAGGGCCTCCAAAGACAGCCGCATCGTGCCCGGTGACGTGATCGGCAGTGGCACGGTTGGCGGCGGTTCCATCAGGGAGGCCATCCGCAAAGGCTACGAGAAAGCCCGGTTCCTGGAGCCCGGAGATGTGGTGGAGCATGAAGTGGAAGCCATCGGCGTCTTGCGCGGCACCATCGGCCCCAAGCCCAAGCTCGACCCCAACTACCGCTTCCAGGTCAAGAACCCAGCCCCGGTACCGGAGGCAGGCATCTCCAAGGACTACAAATACCAGCGCTAACCACCGCCGGTGCAACCGGATTATTTCACCGGATTATTTCACCGGTTGTTGCTGGCGAATATCATTAATAAGTCGAAGATTGGTAGGCGAACAGATGGTGTCATACGACCCAAGAAATAAATGTGAGATCAGCGTCCACGAGCTGGAGTACCAAGACGGGCTGGCCGTTCGGGTCTACCAGCCAGAGGGAGCAGGGCCTTTCCCAGCGTTGGTCGATGTTCACGGCGGGGTCTGGACCAATGGTGACCGTACCGCCAACGAAGTCATGGACCGGGCCCTGGCCGAGAGCGGCATCGTTGTCGCGGCGGTTGATTTCCGGCAGTCGCCGGACCATCCCTACCCGGCGCAGGTGGCCGATGTGAACCTTGCCACCCGCTGGCTTAAGACCCATGCGGCCGACTTCAACGCCGACCCTCAGACCGTGGGCGGCGTCGGCGGGTCCAGCGGCAGCCACACGGTGTTGCTCAGCGCCATGAGGGCCGATCACCCGGCCTACAGCACCATCGACCTGCCAGGTTCGGATGCGGACGCCACCCTGAAATATCTGTTGCTTGGCTGGCCCATCGTTGACCCGTATGCCAGATACCAGTTCGTGAAAGAAACGGGAAACGAGAGGATCATCGGTCTTTCGGAGGGGTATTTCGGGACTACCGACGCCATGAAGGAAGGCTCACCGTTCCAGATTCTGAAACGGGGAGAAAAAGCGTCGCTACCGCCCATCCTCATCGTCCAGGGGACCGCCGACAACAACCTCCCGGTGCCGGTAACCAAAGAATTCGTCGCCGCCTACCGGGAGGCTGGTGGAGACATCGAATTGGAGCTTTTCCCCGATATGCCCCATCTATTCGGGAACACCCCTGGTCCAGAATCGGACCGGGCCATCGCCCTGATGAAGAAGTTCGCCGCGCGGATCCTCTCCGATGGCTGAAAGACCTACTCCAACCGGCGCATCTTGGGCAGTCCGATGGCAGCGGCCAAGCTAACGCCGGCCAGTACCGCTCCATTTACCAGCAGCGCGCCCTGCGCACCCAGGGCCGTCGCCAAACCGCCTACCCCCAAATGCCCTACCGGCGCGACGCCGATACTCAGGACCCATGAGCCCATGGCCCGCCCTCGCTGCTCGTCTGGCACGTTGGACTGCATCAGAGTCTTATAGAGGGTGTCCACTGACATAGCGCAGGCGTTGACCATCGCCAAAACAACGATGAAATAGACCAGCGCCGATGAAACCGAGAACGCCATCAGGCCCAGGCCAAAGGCCACCGCGAGGATGAACATCAGCAGCCCCTTGCGGCGGTAGTCCCTCAGGTTGGCCAGCAACGCCAGACCCAGCAGCCCCCCGGTCTGCCTCACCGCTGTCAGGTACCCTAGGCCCGCCGGGCCGACGTGGAGCACCTCTTTGGCGAATACTGGCAGCATGGTCATGTGTGAGAACCCAAAAACTTCCGTGATTGACGTTAGGCACATCAGGATTAAGATCAGCCGGTTCTCGCGCAGGAACCGGATGTATCCAACCAGGTTCCGCAGCACCGGCTCGCGTGTGGGTTCCGCGGACCTGGCGGACCTTCCGATGACCAGAAGTATCAACGCCGATCCCAGATAACTGCCCGCGACTCCAAGGTATTGCCAGCCTGGCCCCACCAGCTCGATCAACGCCCCTGAGGCCAGCGCCCCAGCTATGCCGCCCACCTGCATCGCCATCTGGTTCAGAGACAGTCCGTTTAGCGCATGCTCCGGGCCCACGATGTCGTAGGTGTAGGCGTTTCGGGTGGTCAGTGTGAAGGCTAAGACGCAACCTCCGGCCGCGACTAAAACAACCACCGCCCAGACTGGAGGGTCACGGCTTAGCAGTAGCGTGGCCATGATCGCCGCCACTGCTACTCCTCCCAAAGCGCTGAATAACAGGAACAAGCGCCTTTCCAGCCAGTCGGCCATCGCCCCGGACAGTATTCCCAGGAAGAATAACGGGGCCATGCGGGCCGCGGCCGCAACGCCCACCATGAAAGGCGACCCGGTGATGTCGAACACCAGCCAACCCACGGCCACGTGTTCCATCCCAGTGCCCACGGAATAAAAGAAAGTGGATGCCCAGAAAAGCCTGAAGTCACGGATGCGAAGGGACGAAGCCCAGGCGCTTGAGTAGATGGAGCGGGGGGTCAAATCGGCATTCCCTGGCGCCCCAGCCTGCTATATACTCGCCATTGTCTCGAGGCTGCAAACGCGCCGGTCTCGGGCACCGCCGCCAACCACGAGGAGCCGAAAACCGTCATGAAGTTCGCCATATTTCTCCCGGGCTCTTGGGCTGACAAGGACACCGTCCACCAGAGCCGGATCTATGGAGAGATCCTGGAGCAGGCCCAATACGCCGAGGAATTGGGTTTCGAATCCCTCTGGATCGCTGAGCACCACTCCAGCCGTTATGGAATATTCCCATCGTTGATGCCCATCCTTGCACATCTCGCCGCCCAGACCAAGACCATTCGGCTGGGCGCCGGCGTCAGTGTTCTGCCTTTTCATCACCCGGTCCGTTTGGCCGAAGAGGCGGCTATGGTGGACTTGCTCAGCAAAGGAAGGTTGAATCTAGGGGTCGGACGCGGTTCAGCTGACTACGAATACGGCAATTTCAAGATCGAATTCGAATCGCGGGACGACCGGTTCCGCGAGGTGCTAGACATCATTCTGGGGTTGTGGACCACCGAAGATTTCACGTACCACGGCAGGTATTACCAGGTGGATGGGATCACTATAGCCCCACGTCCTTTGCAAAAACCCCACCCACCGGTGCATGTGGCCGTTTCCCGCACCCCGGCCAGCATCGACGTTGCAGTCGCAAGGGACATGCCGGTCCTAACCACCTATTTCACGCCTGTGGAAGACACGTTGGCGTTGATGCGCCTCTATTCCGAACGGTGTGCTGCCGCCGGCAAGGTGTCCCGGATGGCTGAGATGCCCTTCTTCCGCTTCATGTACCTGTCTGAAGATGAGAAAGAGGCCAATGAATACCCCGAAAAGGCCATAACTTGGGTGCGGGACATCGGCGCCTACCGGCGCACGATCACACGTGGCGATGAGATCAACATGGACCTTGATCTTTGGAAGAAGACCAGGCAAGACGAACCGCGCAGCTACGAGTCGGAACTGGCCAACAACTACTTCTGCACGCCCGAACAATGCGTCGAACGCATCGCCGAATTGCAGAGCCAACACGGCATCAGCTACTTCGGCGCCAACTTCGCCTTCGGCAGCATGCCGCACGATAAGGTCATGGCGTCCATGAAGCTATTCGCCGAAGAGGTCATGCCCAAGTTTAGGTAAGGCTTGGCCCACCACTGTAATCCGAGGGGCACCGAAGGCCGACGAGGAATCTCGTTTTGCGGTGCGGCCCCATTTAACCAAAGAGATTAGACCGCTGTCTCCGCTCGGGGTGACAGATGGGCGCAACCGGAGCAACCACACAGCCAAACCGTTCGTCCTGAGCTCCGTCGAAGGGCACGCATAAGTCATGGCCTCGGTGGAAATGGCATCCCAGAGCAGATGGTTCGACAGGCTCACCACGAACGGAGAATGTGAACCTGACTTGCTTGCTAAACCCCTACCCCTCCGCCAGCTCATTAACCGTCAACTCCGGCATGCCCGCACTCCAGGTGGGGTCGCGCAACTCCAGGCGGTTGCCGCTGGGGTCGAAGAAATAGAGCTCCCGGCCTGTGAAGAAACCCTGGGCGCGATGGACTATCTGGTCGATATGCACGTTGTGCTCTTTGAACAGCTTGCAGGCCTGCTTCAGTGTCTCTGTGCTAACGGTGAAGGAATGATGGACCTGCTCCTGTTTATTCGTTGCCACGTCCACCGGGTTGGTCCGTTCACAAAGCAAGATGCTGTGCTCGGCCACCTTGTAGCAGGTCATCCGCGAGTTCCCCAGACGGCCCACGTGCTCCAACCCTAGGAGGTCGCCGTAGAACTTCTCGGATTCCTCAAGGTTGTTCACCGGTATCGACCAGTGGGTCACGTTCTCGATGTTCAGCAATCCCATGTTTATCTCCCGGCCTTTTTTCGATCCAGATGTTAAGAGTTCAAAAACTGAAAACTCGATTCCAGGTTATCGAACACCTCGGCGTCCGAGGGTATCTCCATGATCGCCGCCCCGGCGTAGCCTTTGGCGTTGAGGAGGTCCCGCATCCGCAGGCAGTCCAGGTCGCCTTCGTCCACGCTGGGATGGGTCTCGCCGCCGCCCATCTGCTTGAAGTGGACGATCTTGATCATGTCCAAGGGCAGCGCATCCAGTTCCGCCAAAGGGTCGGAGTCGGGGAAGCGGCGCAATTGGTTAGTTGGGTCGGGGCACAAACCAAGGCCTGCTCCAACAGATTCTGAGACCATGCTCCGCACCTGTTCAACCAGCATGGCCATGTTGCGGATGGGCAGTGACGAGTTCTCCAGGGACATGATCACGCCCTGCCGCGCGGCCTCCGTGGCAAGACCGGCCAGACCCAAAGCCTCTTCAGGGATGTCGCTTGGGGATGACCAAGGCCCGTCCAGCGGTGCGGGATCAACCACACGGAGGTGGGGCTGGGAGCCGCCGACCATCTTGGCCCCAGCCAGCGCCGCTTGGAACATGTCGCCTTCCGGGTCGATCTTCTGGGTCAGGCAGGGCAGGGCCATGGCCAGGTCGAATGTCAGAGAGGGATATGCTTCGACAACTGCCCGCAATTCTTCCAGGTTGGGCCGCCAGTCGTCTCCGGCCCCGGATTCACATTCCCCTAGGCAGGTCTGCCGCAGTTCGATGTGCTTGGCGCCCTTTTCCACCGCCGCGGCCACCAGTTCTTTCACAGTGTGCGAGGGCAACTGCTCCCGCCACGAGTTGGTTATCGCTCCAAAGATCATTTTTACTCCTCTTTCTAGACCAGAACACCGAACCCGGACACGGTGCAAATCTCGATGCGGTTGCCGTCTAGGTCATCGAGGTAAAAGGCCCGTTGACCATCGTTCCTCGTCTGGATGTCGGTGGTCTCGATGCCCTTGGTGGCGAAATATTCGTGGGACGCTTCGATCTCATCCACTTCAAAGGCCGTGTGGTGGGACGGCGCTGAGGGGGCGTCCACATTCTCGATGATGTGAATCATGGCCCCGCTGGGTAGTTGCAGCCAATAGAGGTGGTCGCCGTTGACCATCTTTGGGATCTGCTTCACTCCCAGGACATCTTCGTACCATTTCAAGGACGCGTCTTTGTCCTTGACGTTGTAGGTGATGTGGTTGATGTTCTTCAGCCGGATGTTGTCTGCGAGCATCGATAACTCCGAGTATTGACGATTGGGCTGGATTTACGCCCACCATGATAGTCCGGCTGGCGCGGAAACGGAACACCGTGCCAAATTTCAACGCTCGGGATAGGAAAGACGGTGGACGTTCCGCCCGTCACGACGGTAATATTCCCCCAACCCGTTCCCCAATGACCGACGCTGGCAGAGGACGATACGCATGAAGGCATCCTATTTCGGCCAGATGGGCTACTCGGACCGGAGCACTTTCCCGTCCACTTGGCCGACTCCTCCGGGCTACATCGACAGCAAGACATCGGTGCAGAGCTACCAGGACGGCATTGAAGAATGCGAGTTCGCGGAGGAGATGGGCTTCGACTGGATCAGCTTCTCCGAGCATCACTACTCAGGCCGCATCCCCACCGGCACACCATCGGTCATGGCCGCGGCGGTGGCCGAACGGTGCAAGAAAGTCACCATCGCCTTGCTCGGACACCTCCTGCCGTTGAATAACCCGGTGCGCATCGCCGAGGAGGTCGCGCTGCTGGACAACATCACCAACGGGCGGGTCGTGGCCGGGTTCCTCCGTGGCACGCCGAACGAAGACCAGGTCTACAGCGTTAACCCGGCGGAGGGCCGGGGCCGGCTGCTGGAAGGGATGGACCTCATCTTGAAGGCGCTGACTGAGCCCCAACCCTTCTCTTGGGAGGGGCGCTACTACCAATTCCGAACCGTGGCCGTCTGGCCTCGTCCGGTGCAACAACCTCTCCCGCCGGTGATCGTCGGCACCAGAAGCGACGACACAATTCGTTACGCCGCCGAGCACAGGCTCGGTCTGGGAGTGTCGTTCCTGCCGGTGGAGCAGACGGCGGTGATAACTGACAAGTACCATGCCTGGTGCGAAGAGGCGGGCTGGACCCCCGGCCCGGACAACATCGTCTACCGGGGCAGCATCTACGTGGCCGAGACGGACGAACTGGCCAGAGAGTGGTTCGAAGGTCTCCAGAAGGCCAAACCCGGACCTAACATACCCTTGCGGCGGACAGTTTCCGAAGCGATTCAATCGGCCCGTGCCGGCACCGATTTCGACCTTCGGGGCCTGGTGGCTGGCAGTCCGGAAGGCGACGTGGTGGGCAACTCTCTGGGGATAAATTTCCTGGGCGGGCCCGACACGGTGGCCAAACAGATCAAGGAGTTCCACGACCGGTGCGGCGTGGGCGTGATAGACCTGCCCTTCCAGCAGAACATGGTGGACCACCGGGGAGTCATTAAAGAGCTCGAAGTCTTCGGGAAGAACGTCATACCCCAGATCAGAGAGTTCTGAGCATGCCTTTCCAAGAAAAACAGGTGGAAGCCGATGGCTTCAGTATCCGGTACTGGGAAGCTGGGCAAGGCCGGCCGGTGGTCATGCTGGACCGTACCGGATATCGAGGCACTTTGCTCCATGACGCTCTGGCCGATCAATATAGGGTTATCTCCATGGAACTCCCCGGCACCGGAGACTCACCCGCCAACGTTGTCTCGAAAACCGTTGGAGACCTGGCTGGTACGATCGCGAAGGCAGCCGATGCTATCACCACCGAACGCTACACCCTCATCGGGACATCGTTCGGCGCTCACGTTGCGCTTTGGCAGGCGATTCAGGCTCCGGACCAGGTGGAAGCCCTCATCCTGGTCTCATCCACGGCAATCCACCCTCAAGAAGTCCCGGCCGGTGCCTCTTGCGATGATGTCCATAAACTGATGTTTGCTCACGCGGAGAACGCCGGAAAGCATGTGCCGCTGTCCGATGAGATATTCGCCAAAGAATCGGAACTGATGAGCCGGCTGACGTTAGGAGTCAACGATTCGGATGTTGAGGCCCGGTTTGGCGATATCCACTGCCCGACGTTGGCGGTCTTCGGACAGGAGGACAGTTTCGTTTCATCCGAAGCCCCCAGGGTCTACCGGGAGAAGATACCCAACTGCAACATCGCCTTGGTCTACGACGCCGGACACTGCATCATCGGAGACCGCCCGGAAGCCCTTCGAAACACCGTTCTAGACTACGCCGAGCACTGGGAGACCTTTATCGTGGGCCACCAAACGGGTGTTATAAATCCCTAGCCTGTGATCTCAGCCTAATTACCCGCCCGCGCCCTCACCGTCATTCCTGCCTCCGTTGAAACGCGGCCATCTCGTGAGTCTGTCATCCTGAGTGAAGCGAAGGATCCGCCGATTCCGGTCTGGAGAACCAAAGTCCTCATGAAGACGCCCGCTGCAACCAAGTCACTTGGTAGATTCTTCGCCGCTGCGGCTGGCTCAGAATGCCAGCGAGTGAGGATGCCCGCGAGAACCAAACGTCGTTGCCAACAAAAAGGGCGGGTTAGAAACCCGCCCCTACGATTACATGGTACCCCGGCTTTAACCGGGACCTAGGTCCGAACTACTCGTCTATCAGCTTGTCGGCAATAGCCTGCTCCCGCAGTCCTTCGCTTCTCTTCAGGTGGGCGCGGATGCCGTCCAGGGCCTTATCAACCATGGCGGAGTCCAAGAGTTTGGCCGCGTCGTTGTATTCGGCGATCTCCAGCAGCTCCGAGCCATTGTCCTTGATCTGGGACAACGCCCATTCGACCTGGTCCGCAACCCGCACGAGACCCTCTGGGAAATCAGTGTGGGAGGCGCCGGGCCGGCCCAGCTTGTCGTACCCGCCCTTGTGCCAATGGCCGACGGCATCATGGCAGTCGTACCGGATGACCTCTTCATTTCCGACGTCCACGCCGATGGTCGGTCCGCCCTGGCCCACGCCCTGGATATTTAGGATACGGCAGGGCCATACATACGCCGTAACTTGTCCATCCTCGGACAAGGGTAGCGTTACTGCCTCGCCGCGATAAGTCTCGCCGGGAATCTTCGTCGCCATGTGTTGGTCCTCCAATAGCGGCCGCACCGACCGGTATTATTTCAAATTAAGCTCTCCCAAAAATAGCACACTCAGCAGGGAGCACCAAGTCTTCGGCTTCGATGTTGAGTATCAATCGTCCTTTGGGAAGGTATTAGCCCTATATCCAATCTACGCCCGGTTAGCCTCGGGGTCGCGCCACTCCTCCGACCCGCCCAGGCCGTGTTTCGTGTTCCAGATCGGCACGTCGAAACAGGTCCCGGTTACACCGCCGGCGTCTTGGCCGGCCAGAAATAAGGTGATGGGGACTATGTGTTCGGGCAGCATGGAGATCCGGCCGATGGCTCTGTTGGACTGCCCCGCCTCGCGCCTGGCTTCGTTCTGCTCGTCGTAGCCGGTGGTGCGGGAGTTTCCGGGTATCAGGATGTTCACCGCCACGTTGCTCTCTTTGACCTCATCTGCCAGGTAGAACATCATGGTCAGCGTGGCCGCCTTGGCCGACTGGTACGGCATCTCCCGGCTGCTGGACCGCTGGGCCACGTAGACGCCGTCGGTCCCGGTGTGCATCGCCCCTCCGCTGATCACCGAAATTATGCTGCCGCTCTGCCGCTCCAGCATGGGCTGGATGAATCGGCGGGTGACCTTCAGCGTCCCAAATACGCCGACCCCGAACATCTTCTCCCAGTCCGAGTCCTGGGTCTCTAGAGTAGTGACCTTGCCGGTGGGTGGGAACAGGTTCCTCTGCCGCAGCCCTGCGTTGTTGACCAGCACGTCCACCGTCCCGAACTTCTCCATCGTGGCCAGGTAGGCGCTCTCGACCTGCTGGGCGTCGCTGATGTCGGCGGTGGCGACCAGGACATCGTCTTGGCGGTCCTGGAGTTCTTTCAAGAAGGCGTCGTCGTTGTCCCCGGAGAAGCCGGTGGGGTCCCACGAAAGGTCCATGGCCACCACTTTAGCGCCCTTGGCCAGGAATCCCCTGACCATGGCCCGGCCCATGCCCCGGGCGGCGCCGGTGACCGCGACTACCTTGCCTTTTAGGTTTAGGTCCTCAGGCATTTACGCGCTTTCCTTCACACATGAGTTAGCCACAATCATACACGCCGCCGCACCGTGATATTATTGGGCCGCTAAATGAGAAAACGGAGGATCACCATGCCCCCCACAGGCGAAGATTGGCTGGCGCTAACCACTGAAGAGACGCTGGAGCCGGAGATTGCCATCTGCGACCCGCACCACCATTTTTGGGTCCACCGGCCCGAGCCCGTCGACTACCAACGATACCTATTGCCGGAACTGGCCGGCGACGTTAACAGCGGCCACAACGTGCGCTCCACCGTGTTCATAGAGGTCCGCTGCGAATACCGCACCGACGGGCCAGAAGAGATGAGACCCGTCGGCGAGGTCGAATACGTCCAGACCATCTCCGACGCCAGCGCCGCCGGAGACTATGGCCCAACCAAAGCCGCCGCCGCCATCATCGGGCACGCCGACCTGAAACTGGGGGAAGGCGTCCGCCCGGTTTTGGAAGCCATGCAGGCCGCCAGTCCGAACCGGTTCCGAGGCGTGCGTCACTCCGTGGGCTGGGACGAAAGCCCGGAGCTGGCCAACCGCGAGATCAAAGGCGCGCTGGGCGCCGACGGCTACCGGGCCGGCGCCCAGGTCCTGGCCGGCATGGGACTGGTCTTGGAGAACTCCCTTTACTTTCACCAAGCGTCTGAGCTGGACGATTTTGCCAGGGCCTTGCCGGAACTTACCATCGTCTTGAACCACATCGGCGGACTGGTCCGGGTCGGACCGTACGCTAACCGGGATGAATATGTCTTGCCTGAATGGCGAAAGGGCATCGAGTTGATGGCCAAGTGTCCAAATATCGTCATGAAGTTGGGCGGCGTGGGGCAGACGCGGTTCGCCTATGGCTGGGACGAGCGTGATATTCCCGTGGGTTCCGAGGAGCTGGCCGAAACTCTGGGCCCGCTGATGAATCATTGTATCCAGCAGTTCGGCCCCGAGCGTTGCATGTTCGAGAGCAACTACCCGGTGGACAAGATCTCCTACTCCTACAACGTGCTGTACAACGCGTTCAAACGGCTGTCCAAGGCCTATTCGGCCACGGAACGGGCCAACCTGTTCCACGACACCGCCGCCCGCGTTTACAGCATCAACGATTGACCAACCCCCGCCCCGAAGGAGCATTTTTATGGATGTCAGACCCTTTACCATCGACGTGGAAGACAGCGTCCTGGACGACCTCCGCCAACGCCTGGCCGGTACCCGCTGGCCCGACGAGATGCCGAACTCCGGTTGGGACTACGGCAGCAATCTCGGCTATGTGAAAGAGCTGGTCGAGTATTGGCGGACGGAGTTCGATTGGCGGGCCCAGGAGGCCAAACTGAACGCCTTCAGCCATTTCAAATCTGAGGTGGACGGGCTGGACATCCACTTCATCCACGAGAAGGGCAAAGGGCCCAACCCCATGCCCTTGATCATCACCCACGGCTGGCCCAGTTGCTTCTTCGAGATGACCAAGATCATCCCGTTGCTGACCGATCCCGCCAGCCACGGCGGAGATGCCGCAGACTCCTTCGATGTGGTGGCGCCTTCGCTGCCCGGCTTCGGGTTCTCAGACCATGCCCAGGACCGAGGCATGGAGGTCCAGCGCGTCGCGGGGATGTGGAACAAGCTGATGACCCAGAACCTGGGCTACACAAAATTCGCCGCCCAGGGCGGGGACATCGGCAGCGGCGTGACCGCCCGGCTGGGTTATGCCCACGCCGACACCCTCTACGGCATCCATCTGACCTCTATCACCAGGCCCACGCCTTACCTAGGTCCCGGATCAAGTCCGCTCACTGATGCAGAACAGGCACTGATCACCCAGCGCGACAAATGGTTCGCTGATGAGGGCGGGTACAACCATATCCAGGGCACCAAACCCCAGACCCTGGCTTACGGGCTGAACGACTCCCCGGCGGGGCTGGCGGCCTGGATCGTCGAGAAATACCGCACCTGGAGTGACTGCGGCGGCGATGTTGAGAAGAGCTACACCAAGGATGAATTGCTAACCATCGTCACCATCTACTGGGTGACCCAAACCATCAGCTCGTCCACCCGGATGTATTACGAGAACCAGAAGGCCGTGTGGACCATGAACAGGGACGAGAAGGTGGCTGCGCCCGCCGGAATGGCCATGTTCCCCCAGGAGATCTCCAAGCCCCCCAGAGAATGGGGCGAACGCTCCTACGACGTGCGCCGCTGGACCGAGATGACCAGCGGCGGCCATTTCGCGGCCCTGGAAGCACCGCAGCTATTGGCTGAAGAGGTCCGGGCCTTCTTCCGCGGCTTCAGGAACCTATGATCCAGAAGGTGAATGAGAAGGTCGCTGGGACTTCGGATTCCCGGCTGCGGATGAATAATTCATGCTGGTCTCCCTCGGAGAAAACGTAGGCGACCGTTCGGCCCATCTCTCCGGAGTCGATCTCAACGATGTACTCTTCAGCCACCGAGTCCCAGAGGCCCACGGGGTTGCCTGTCTCACTGGTCAGCCGGACGAAATATTCGACATCCTCGAAGATATCGATGACGTAAGCCTTTGACCTCCAGCCGTCCGCGCCGGAGTCGGAGGAAGTGATGGTATCTGAAACGATATCGTCCTTCTCGATTTTGGTGGCGCCCCCGCCACAGGCCGCCAGTGTCACGATGAAGATCGCCGCCGCGGCAAAAAGGACTCGCCTGATGTGTTTCTGCAATAGATTCGCCTCTCGGTTATTCCCATGTACGTTAACTGTAAGCACATGACTCCGCTCCAAGAAAGCCGCAGGCGTGGGTAGTGCCGGTGTTCGGCTTATGTGGTTGTCACGGTTGATTCCCAGACCGCCAAAATTTAAACTGCAAATGGACTTAGCCTACGCTGAGCCACGCAGTGATGGAGAGAAAAATTGGAATCGTTTGAAGAACGGGCCATGCTATATAAAGCCGAGTCGGAGTGCTTTCAGGAATACCTGAAGGACCTTCCAGCCGACGCGTGGGGCCGTCAGAGCGCCTGCGACGAGTGGTTGGTTGGAGACGTGGTCGCCCATCTGGTGGGCAATTCCGAGTTCTACGCCGGCACAGTTGCCCGCGGCTTGCAGGGCGAATCATCGCCTCCGGAGGGACGCCCGGAGGCTGGTACGGGCCATCCGTCGATCAGCGCGGCCGCGCTGGCCAAGTCGTCCATCGCCGCCAAAGAAAGACTGGGCGACAAGCTGCTGGAGACCTATCTGGAGAAAGACACATTTCTAATCAACCTGCTAACCGGTCTCAGCCCGGAAGACCAGGTTAAACCCTGCTACCACCCCGGCAGCATCGTGCCCGCAGGAAACTTCGTGGACCTGCGCTTCAAGGAAATCGTGCTCCACCAGTGGGACATCAGGTCGGCCATCGAGGAGAAAGCAGGCCTCTCCGCTGCCAGCTTGGGGTCCATGGTCATCTTGATCCAGCAGTCCTTCGCGTCGGGGTCCCTGCGCTGGGCTTTCTGGGCCGGTCCGCCCCTGGACCGTCCGGTGCGCTACCGGTTCGAAGTGAAGAGCCCAGTTCCTGTGACGGCTGACATCGTGGTTGAGGGGGATAAATTTCGCTACGAAGAGTCTTCCCAGGAGACAGCCGATGTGACGTTTCGCTGCCACACCCACATCTTCGCCCTGCTGATGTACGGACGCATGTCAGCGGCAGAGGCCATGGCCGCGGGGCACCTGGCCGTTGACGGCGACAGCGAATCGGCAGAGCGGTTCAGCCAGTGGTTCAGGGGGATCTAGCCAGACGGTCCAATCGGTCGAGCGCCTCGCCGGAGATCTGATAGGTTAACCACCCTTCCGCGCGGCGGGCGCCCAATTTCTCGTAGAACTGGATGGCGGGCTCGTTCCAGTCGAGCACCGACCAAATCATCATCGGGAAATCCCGTTCCTTGGCCAGTCCTGCACCGTAGGCCATCAACTCACGGCCCACGCCACTGCCACGCCATTCTGGCAGTACGAATATGTCTTCCAGATACAGGACAGGGCGGCCCAGATATGTGGAGTATCGCTGACAGAATACTGCGAATCCCACCGGCTCGGCGTCTTTGTAGGCAAATACTGCTTCAGCGTCGGGCTTGGGTCCGAACAACGACTTCCGCAGATCAGCCTCCGTGGCCACAACCTCGTTGGACAGACCTTCGTACTCCGCCAGTCCTTTGATGAACCGCAGCACCAGGGCGACATCGTTTGACGTGGCAGGTCGGATGCGAATCTCACTGGCCATAAGCTATCCCACCCGATACCGGTTAAGCAGGTCCATGTTCAACTCGTAGCCGATGCCAGGAGTGTCGGGCACGGTCACAAAACCGTCATCATCGGGTTTTAGCAACGGTTGGAACATCTCCGCCCGTAGTGGGTCCACGGCCACCGGGTAGATCTCCAGAAAATCGCCGTGGGGGATGGACGCCACCAAGGGCAATTGGATTTCCTGGCATCCGTGGGGAGCGATGGACACGCCTCGTTCGGCGGCCAGGTTGGCGATATCCATGGCAACGTCGTATCCGGGTACGATGCCCACGTCCACATTCAGGATGGATGCGCCTTTGTGGTCCAGCAGCGTCTTGAAGTGGGCCAGGTGGTAGCCGTTCTCTCCGGTGGCGATCTTCACACTGGAGGCTTCGGCAAGCTGGCGGTGGCCTTCGTAATCGTGGATCGGCAGGGGCTCTTCGAACCAGTAAACGTCGTATTGGGGTAACTGCCGGGCGAACTCCAGCGACGTTTCCAGGTCCAGCGAGCAGTTGGCGTCGACCATGAGGGTGTTGTCGTCGCCGATGGCCTTGCGGGAGGCTTCAACCCGGCGCATGTCGCCGGCCACGCCAACGTTGGGGTCGCCGATCTTGATCTTCACTGCGGAGGCATGCATCTCTTCAACGTTGAAGCGCACTTCTTCCTGAAGTTCTTCCAGTCCCTTGCCCTCGGCGTAATAGCCCCCGGCGATGTAGGTGCGGACGCGTTCTTGCGCTCCGCCCAGCATCCGATGGACGGACTGGCTTAGGGCCTTGCCCTTGATGTCCCAACAGGCGATGTTGATGGCGGCCAAGACCTGAGTGTTGATGCCGCCGATGCCTAGGATCTTGATTAGTTTCTCGCCGAGATCATGAGACAAAGAACGGGTTTCCATCGGGTCTCGGCCAACAACCAGAGGCCGGAAGTAGTCGACATAACCGGGGAACAGGTTCAGGGGCCGCTCGGCTGCCGTGCCGCCGTTCCAGCCGTAGCCGGTGATGCCTTCGTCGGTATGGACCGTTACTTTATGCAGACGGCCCGGCCCGTAGAAGTGGCCGCCGTTCCAAATGCCGGGCCGGTCCCATTCGAATACTTCGCTGGTGATTTCTGTGATCTTCATCTTCGGTTGAGCTGCCTCGATATAGTAATGCGGGCGGTCTACGGCACATCCATACGTTGCAGACGGCGCACGCCCAGCAATAAAATACCACGGTTACGATGGCCGCGCCGCCGATGGCCGCGGGCAATTCGATGACCCGGTCCTCCAAGGCGGGGAATCTGGCTTCGTCCAACCCGCTCATGATCGCCAGCGAGTATCCGCGGACGCTGAGATAGTCGACGCCGCTCATGAAGGTGCTGATCACGCCTTCCCACAGCAAGACATAGACCAAGGCGAAGGGCAGGGCCCTTGTCGTGACCAGGCCCAACCAGGTGAAGATGGCCGCGTAGGCCAGGACCCCGGCGCTAAGCGCGACGGCCACGGCCACGGCAGGCCGAACTTCGCCGTCGAAGCCTAATAACGTGGCGACTACGCCACTGGCTACCAGCAATGGACCGCAGATTACCAACGATGCCAATACCTTGGGCAAGGCGATGCGCCACCGGGCCACTGGCATTAGCGCCAGAAAACCCAGAGTCTTGTCTTCCAGTTCATTGCCGAAGGACGAAGTCGCCAAGGCCATGGTCACGATGGGCAAGATCCCCGCGACCAACAGGCCGTCCAGCAAGATGTTGGTGAAATCTTCGTTGAAGGCGGCGTCACCCTCGGCTGCTAAATTGATGATGACCGCGAGACCCACCGGCAACGCCGCCAGCAGCAATATCAACGTAACCCGCCATCGCCCCGTCAATTGCCTTATGGACAGCCCAAATATGGCGCCCATCAGCGGTCAACCACATAGCTGAAGATGCTCTCTAAGGAGTCATCCAAAGGCTCAACCCGCTTCAGCCGTATGCCCTGATCTTGGGCCAGCCGGGGGATGGACCGCTGTAGCGACGTTACATTCCGGCTCAGCACGGTCAGCTCACCTTCTTCGCCGATGCTCACAGAATCGATGCCGTCGGTGCCTACCAGGGCAGCGGCCATCTTGCGCGGCGAGTCGGTGACCACACGGACCCGGTAGGCCTGTTCGTCCAGTTTCTCCCGGATGGCCCGGAAGTCTCCAGCCGCGGCCAGTTTGCCGCTGACCATCAACAGAATGGTGGAAGCCAAGGTCTCGACCTCTTCCAGTATGTGGGACGAGATGAGGATGGTCCGGCCCTGCTCCGCAAGGTTGGTCATCGTGTCATGGAAATCCAGCCTTTGGCGCGGGTCGGTGCCGTTCAGCGGTTCGTCCAAGACCAGCACCTGGGGGTCGTGCACCAGGGCCGCCGCCAGCCGCATGCGTTGCCGCATGCCCCTGGAGTACGTGCCAAGTTTTCAATGTTGAGCGTCTTCCAGTCCGAACAGGCCAATGGCCCGGTCCACCGGGGCCGCGATGGGGTCTAATCCGTGCAGCCGGGCGGTGAATTCTACGAACTCGCGGCCCGTGTAGAACCCATAGACCGCTTCATGCTCCGACATTACTCCGATATCCCGGTAGATCTCTGGGTTGTTTCGCGGCGCTTGACCAAGGACGGTCACCTCCCCCTCGGAGGCCGAGGCCTTGCCGGTGATCATGTGCAGGATAGTGGATTTGTCGGCGCCGTTGGGCCCCAGCAGACCGGTGATGCCGGGCCGTACTTGAAAGCTGACGTCGTTGACCGCAACCACACTGCCGAACCACTTGGAAACACCTTGGACGTTGATCGTCGGAGCTTGTATCGGAACCTGTGATTCGCTCATACCGTCAACCTCCGGTAGCGCAGCCAAAGCGCCGCGCCAAGTCCGCCGGTCATGACGAGGTACAGGCCGATGGGCACCACCCGAGGCAATTCTGAGACAATTCTGGAGCGCCGGTCTCCGTCCTCATCGTCAAAGATCATGTTGTTGATGTTGGTTGGGACCCGGCTCACATCCACCACCCCCAGCCATTTGGCGGCGTCGCCGGTGATCGCCTCACATTCAGAGTCGCCTTGGTGTTCGCGGCCTTCGTGGCATCCGGTGAGGATGCCGCCTGCCGCGCTGGAGATGATGAATAAACCAATCACGAACGCAGCGGCCAGAGCCCGGCGGTCGGTGAATGCCGCAACCGCCAATGGCAGGGTTGTGATGAAGGCCGCCAACACGAACCCGGCCGCAAGGATCCGGGGCACGTCCTACCAGTTGTCGCGGATGTAGTCCACCGGGTCCGAAGCGGACAGAATAAGGCCCGCCAGCAATACGATCTGACCGGAATAAACCAACAGCAAAGTGATGGCGAAGAAGGCCAGCCACCGCGCGGCCACGTAGTCGGTGATGCTTAAAGGCCTGACAAGGTAGAGGCTGATCACGCCGTTCCGCCGGTCGGCGCACAACAGTTCAGGGGCGATGATCGCGGTGAAGATCAGCAGGACTATGGAGACGACCTGATAGTACTCAGGGTGGCCGGGGAGGTCAATTAGGTCATTGGTTAACGAAACGATCAACGCAATGATGATGGCTGGGGCCATGGCCGCGCCGAACAGCAGCATGGGGAGCACTTTTGCCCCGGCGCCTCGCCCCAGTCCCAGGGTGGTCCGGAACCCGTCGAAGAACACGGCCTTCCTGGCCCGCATGCGGCCTTCGCGGGGGCCGTCGTAATGCTGATATCCCAGGTCGAATAGCTCGCCGGTCCGCTGAGTCATGGCCCTTCGTTCCGGAAAATATCGGTCAACTGATGCCGGCGGGGCGACATCCGGCGCAGGCGCGCGTTGGTCTCCACCAGAGCGTCACGGATGGCGTCGTATTGTTCTTCGCTGTCCAATTCAACCGCCAAAGACACGCCGTCGGACACGGCGGTCACCCCTCGGGCGGCCAGGGCTGTGATCAACTCCTCCCGGTTGCCGTCCACATCGATCAAGACGGTTTCTGTTTCCTGGGTGAATTGAGAGACGGCGCCCTGCTCGGTGACGTGGCCGCCCTCCAGAACGATGATCCGGTCGCAGGTGCTCTCCACGTCCCCCATAAGGTGGGAAGATAGGATGATGCTGATGCCGAACTCGTGTCCGGTGCGCCGGATCAGCCGCAGCATGTCCTCGCGGCCACTGGGGTCTAGGCCGGCCGTGGGCTCGTCTAGCAGCACGATGACCGGGTCGTGGGCCAGCGATTGGGCCAGCTTGACCCGTTGTTTCATACCGGTGGAGTACTGCCCGATGGGACGGTAGCGTTCTTCTTCCAGGCCAACGTGCCGCAGTATGTCTGCCGCGCGGGTGCGGGCCTGAGATGGAGGGATGCCGCTCACCTGGACCATGTGGATCAGGAACTCGGAGGCCGTGATGGCGGTGGGCAGGCAGTCGTGTTCGGGCATGTAGCCCAGGCGGGCCCGAATGTCCACCGATTCGTAGGGCAACTCGCCCAGCACCTCGGCGGAGCCAGACGTTGGTTTGAGCAGACCCAAGAAGAGCTTGATGGCCGTGCTCTTGCCTGCGCCGTTGGGTCCAAGTAGTCCGGTGATCCCTTCCTGCACCTCGAAGTCCACAGAGTCCAGAGCGATGATCCGACCATAATGTTTGGTCAGAGATTTAGCTTCCAGGAGTGTCGTCACGCCGGTATTGTACCAGCAGACAGATTCGGAATGGCTCGTCATGGGTAGGATTATGGGATAGTTCTGATTGACTACATCCGCAGAACAAACGATAGTGCGCAGATTAACAGCATTGCATCCGGACAAACTGGGTGGTATTCGGGAGGCGAGCCATGGTGACACTCGTGACCGGCGGTACGGGATTCGTGGGGGCGAACATCGTTCGGGACTTGGCCCGCAACGGCCATCAGGTGGTCAGTTTTGATATCAATGGGCCGGACCATTTGCTCCAGGATTTTCTCGGCGGCGATGCCTCAACCGTTACCTTCGTTCAGGGCGACATCGTGGACCGTAAGTCCGTGGAAACATTGGGCCAAAACCATCGGCTCGAAAAGATCGTTCACGCGGCGGTCTATACGGTTAACCGAGAGGCGTTGGAGATCGAGCGCAGCCGGGACGTCGTCGCCATCAATTTGGAGGGCACCGCCAATCTGCTGGAACTGGCCCGCACACAAAGGGTTTCCCGGTTCGTTTACGTCAGTTCCGGGGCTGCCTACGGAGCAGCCCTGCCCGGCGACCAGACGCTGAATGAAGAGACCCCACCGGCCCCGGAGAACCTATATGGCATCACCAAATTCGCCAGTGAGATGATCACGCGGCGCTACGGCGAACTGCACGGAATCTCCACCGCCAGCGTGCGCCTGAGCACGCCCTACGGCCCTATGGAACGGGTCACCGGCCACCGGGCTGTCATGTCCGTGTTTTACGACTGGACCGGCCGGGCGGTCCGGGGAGAACCCATTACCGCGGAGGATATGGACCAAGGCCGGGACTACATCTATGTTGCGGATATCGCCGACGGGATCCGGGCGGTGCTGGATGCCCAGGCGCTGCCCCACGGCCTCTACAACCTCACCTCCGGGATCTGGCTGACGTTCCAGGAGATATTGGACGCCGTTGTCGAGCTGTCGCCTAGTACCCAGGTTGTTACTCCCACGGCGACGGCGGAGTCAGGAAGCGAGAATTACTCCCGGGGCCCTCTCTCGGGACACCGCCTTTTCGATGACCTTGGTTGGACGCCCAAGTATGACCTGAAGGCAGGTCTAGCCGACTACATCAGGTGGCGCAAGGACTCGGATTTCCTCGACTGACCAGGCATGGGGTTTTTGACAAATACCGGGAGCCGGATTAGGATTGGCGCCTCAGGCAGAACCGTTAATTATTTTCATACGGAGGCATGACGAGATGGAAGCCACAGGTATCTCTCACATAGCAGTTTGCGTCAGCGACATGGACAAGTCCCTGGCGTTTTACCGGGACATTCTGGGAATGAAGATATCCAAGGACGAGATCGAAGACACCAGCACCGGCGGACTAACCCATACCTATAAGCACAACCGCAAGACCCGCCGCACCGTGCACATCGGCTGGGGCAGTGAGCCCTTCTTGGTGATGACCAGTCACCCCGGCGACCAGGCGGACGGCGAGCCCATCAAACTGGACCAGGTTGGCGTCAGCCACCTGTCGTTCACGGTCAAGAATCTTCGCGCGTTGGCCGATGAATTGGTGGGCAAGGGGGTCGAGATTGCCGGTGGCATCGAGGCCTTCGCCGATGCACAGGGCAATGTCCGAACGTTTTTCGCCTTCGATCCCGACGGCATAATTGTTCAATTCGACAGCGGCATCGAATCCTAACAGAAGCTTTCTCAGCGGCGATCAGAGGTGTAGCTTATGACTAGCAAGACCAAGGACGGCAAGGACATCCACTGGGGTATCTTCGACTGGGTAGAGTGGGATGAGAACTCGCCGTCTCAGATATTCGATGACCGGCTTAGTCTTGTGGAATACGCCGACCAGCAGGACTTCTTCTGCTACCACGTGGCCGAGCACCACACCACGCCTCTGAGTATTGCCAATTCTCCCGGGATGTATCTCTCGGCCGTTGCCCAACGGACCTCCCGCATCCGCATGGGTCCCTTGGTGTATCTGCTGCCTCTATACAACCCGCTGCGCTTGATCCAAGAGGTCTGCATGCTGGACCACCTGAGCCACGGCCGCCTGGAATTGGGCGTGGGCCGGGGCATCGTCCCCTACGAGGTCGCCCGGTTCGGAGTCGATCCGGAAGAAGGGCGGGCCAGGTTCGACGAGGCCTTGGCGGTGCTTCTTAAGGGCTTGAACGATGAGACGCTGGACCACGAAGGCGAGTTTTACGCCTATAAGGACATCAAATTCTGGATCAGGCCTTACCAACAGCCCCACCCGCCCATCTGGTACGCCAGCGGAAATATCGAGACCGTGCCATGGATGGCCAAGAACGGCATCCACACCAGCCATATCTTCGACACCAACGCTGCCACCAAACAGCATTTCGACCTGTATCAAGAGGTATGGGACAAGCACAAAGGAGATTCGGGCCGGATCAACGATGGCGCGTCCGAACCGAAGCAAGGCCAGACCCGCCACATCTACATCGCGCCCACGGACGCTGAGGCCGTTGCCGAGGCCCGGACCGCTTGGAAGGCGTGGTGCGACAACATCAACTACCTGTGGAACGTCGGACACTCCGACAACCTTAAATGGCTGTACGATTTCGACGCCCTGCTGGCCGACGAGAAGATCATCGCCGGGTCGCCACAGACCGTTAAAGAACAGGTCTGGCGGGCCATTGAAGAATCAGGAATCAACTACTTCATCAGCGTCTTCGCATGGGGCAACATCCCCCACAAATACGCCATGCGCTCCATAAGATACTTCGTTGAAGAGGTCATGCCGGGAGGGGCCTAAGCATTAGATGATCCATTACGCCCCCCACCGTCATTCCAGCGAAGGCTGGAAACCAGGCAAGTCAAATTGGCACAGGACTTGAACTGGCGAAGGAGCGGCTCTGCAGGACAGGCTTTGGCGGTCAAATTTTCAATGAATCAGGCAGGTTTTTCTGGATTCTGGCCTTCGCCAGAATGACGAATGGGAGCGTAGGTGCGGGTTTCCAACCCGCCCTTTTGCCGCAAATGCTGTTCGGTCTGCACGGGCGTTCTGGGACGGTTGGACCACCCGACGTCCTGACCTCCATCGACCCTACCCCAGCTTGTACTCCAGTTTCTGCTTTACCCCAGGCCATTCATTCTTAATGATGCTGAAGACCACAGAGTCCCTTACCCGCCCGTTGGGCATCACCATGTGGTTCCGCAACACGCCCTCTTCCTTGGCCCCGAGACGCAGTATCGCTTGGCGTGAGGTTGTGTTCAGGTAATCGGTCATAAACTCTACCCGGTTCAACCCCTAGGTTTCGAAGGCGTGGGTGAGCATCAGCAGTTTGGCCTCAGTGTTGATCGGCGAGCTCTGCCAGGTTTTGCCGAGGAAGGTGAAGCCGATCTCGACGCGCTGGTTAGCCAGGTTGGCTGCCATGAATCGAGTTGAGCCGGCGACTTGGCCGTTACTATCTTTGGCGATGGTGGCAAAGGCTAGGCCTTCGCCACGCTCGTGGGCGCTTTTGGCATTAGCCAAGAATTGGTCGATATCGTCCGGATGGGGAACGATGGTCACGAATATTTTCCATAGTTCGCCGTCCGATATCGCCCGGCAGACGCCCTCTTTGTGTTGCTCGCCAAGGGGTTCAAGGCGAACGTACTTGACTTCCAAGACCACAGGTTCGAAAGTCATCAACATTCCTAAGATTTGGCTTTTGCGGATCGTCCATCGTTTCAGTGGAGAGACATCGTATTATCGCTTAAAGGCGCCGTCAACCGACCCCTGGCTCATGGGAGACCCTTTAATTCGTGCCCGGTTTGATTGGACAGGCCCAGGCAGGCGCGGTACCCTTTTTGAGGCCCGATTCGGCGACACGGTCTGCGTTCCCCGAACTTTCCGTCGCGACCGGCCCCGAACGGCATCATCTCAAAAGGCGGTCTCGATTCCTCCATGTCTCCCGCTTGGTTCTCCATTAACCAGTGATCTCAAACCTAAGCCGGGCAGCCGGGCCCATCTCCATACTCCGTCAGCGCAACTTTGGCCTCATATGGTCGGCGATCTCCATTTCCCAGATGGGGTCCCAGATGGAGATGATCGTGGTTGTCTGGTATGTCCTCAACGTCACGGATTCGCCGTTTCTGGTCGGCTTAACTGCGGCGGCCCGGATGGGGTTCAATTTTCTAGCCCTGTTCGCCGGCGCCACCGCTGATCTACTTCCCCGGCGGACCTTGATGATCATCATTCAGGCGATCTTGGCTTCCCTAGCTTTGGTCATGCTCGTGTTGATCGTCAGTGGACTGATCGAGGTCTGGCACATCTTCGTCATCACAATGGGCGGAGGACTGGCCCGAATATTCCAGATGCCGACGGCCCAGTCCTTGGCGGTGGATAGCGTACCGACCGACCGGATTCCGAACGCCGTTGCGCTGATCAGCGCCGCCGGCAATATCGCATTGATCGTCGGCCCGGTCCTCGGGGGATTGATGTTTCGCGTCTCCGGCCCGGAGGGCGCCTACGTGCTGGTGGCGTCGCTGTATATCGCCAGCGGCTTGGCCACTTTCTTGATGGGCGTCACGCGGGTGAGTGAGACTCAGAAAGGAGAGTCGGTGTTTACGCTGGTGGCCCAGGGGTTGAGATACGTGAAAGGCGAGCAGTTGCTCTGGTCGGTGCTGCTGGTGGCCGTCATCTTCAACATAACAGGGTTCTCATTCCACACCACGCTGGTGCCCATATTCGCCAAGGACATCTTGGACCGCGACTCCGTTGGGCTCGGCATACTCATCTCATCCTTCGGCATCGGTGGTCTCGCCGGGTCCATGTTCTGGGCGTCCATACCCAACCTGAAGCACACCGGAATGTTCTGCATCCTGGCGGTTATGGGTTGGCACTCCACCATGATCTTGTTCGCTCTCTCGACGAACTTTTACTTGTCGGTGGGAATCTTGGTGGTCACGGGGATGATGTTCTCGTCGAGCCTCGTGTTGGTGCTCACGGTTTTAATGAAGACCGGACGCCCCGAGTTCCGCGGCCGACTGATGGGGCTGAGGACCCTGGCAATCTACGCCCACGCCTTTGGCAGCCTCGGCGCCGGGGCAGTTGCTGGGGCGCTTGGGGCGCCGGCCTCGGCGGTGCTCTCGGGTTTGTTTGGCATAGCGATGATGCTCGTGCTCGCCCTGATCGCGCCAAAACTCCGACGCTTCTAGCCGGGCGGAACTACACCATTGCCCAGCGAGGCACCGATTCCGACGCCTCTCTGACTTTGGCGGCGGTCTGACGAGCATTGGGCTCGAAGGTCTCCAAGAAGTCCCAGAACTTCTCGGAATGGTCCAGTTGGCGGCAGTGGCATAGCTCATGGACCAATACATACCGGGCCAACGGTTCTGGCAGAAAGAGCAGGTTCCGGTTCAGGCTGATGGATTTCTCGGCGGAGCAACTTCCCCATTTCGTTTTCTGCCGCCGCACAGAGACCCGGCTGAAGGGTAGAGACAGCTCTGCGCCCAACCGGCCCAGCCAGGGTTTCAATACCCTTGCCGCCCGCTTCTGGAGCCATTGGTTCAGCGCCACCGCAACCGTCGCTGGCCTTCTCACGGGGCCGGTCAGTAGCAGCACATTACCTGGTTGTTCCAACACGCTCACACGGTTTTCCGAAGAAGGGCAATACCCCACACTCCAGATGGCGTTCAGCAACCCGAGTTGGACAGACTCCGGGCGTTTCAGTTCCTCGACAGGGTGAGACCTTTCGAGGGCGTTTTTGATCCAACGGGATTTGGACTGGATGAACTCCGCGATATGACTCCGGTTGAAGCCCACGGGTACCACCACCTCCAGCCCCGTCCAAGACGAAACCTTAATCGTCATCCGCCTCGCCCGCCTGCTTTCCCTGATGTTGTAATCCGGAATGGTCCAGCCTTGTGTCATCCGCCCTTACACCGCCCAAGACAAGAGTGGCCGATCAACTTGCGATTGGCCACTCTTCGAGAATCTAGTCAACGTCCGTGCAACGTCGATGAGTCCTAGTAGTGGCGAAGCTCCACCACGTTGTCGTCCGGGTCGTAGATGTAGAGGGAGATGCCATCTCCGTGGGAGCCCCAGCGCTTGCCGGGACCGGCCTGAATCTCCACGCCCATGGCCTCGAATTTCGTCTTCAGTGCTTCCATGTCCGTAGGTTCGATGACCATGCAGAAGTGGTCCTGGTTCTTGATGCCATCCTTGGTGATGGGCTCTTGGTCGGAGCCGAAGAAATCGATGATGGTGTCGGCATTGATCCTGGCGGAGGGGAACCGGACATCCCCGGCCTGCCATTCCTCCACACGCTCGGCCTTGAGGCCCAATACTTCCGTGTAGAACCGGAGCGAAACCTCCACGTCCTTGTTGCGAAGCACGATATGGTCCATCTCCGTGATCTTGACCAGCGGCTGGGATTTCACCGAAGTCTGACTCTGAGTTTCGGTCGACATGGGTCCCTCCTACCTGCTTATTCTGAATGCTGAATCGTGGGGCTAGTATACATCTTGGAGCCGTTGCCGAACATGGTGGCTAGCCGCCCGGGCGGTTGATTATGACGATGGGAAACTGCCGAGTGGTGTGGGCTTGGTAGCCCTCGTAACCCGGATAAGATGCAACGAATCTCGGCCAAAGCTCGGCGCGCTCCTCCTCGGACGCGATTCGCGCGGACCCGTTCTGACTGACACCGCCGATCTGCACCAGGACTCCTGGGTCGTCCCGAATGTTCAGCAGCCAGTCAGGCGCCAGATGGCTCCCTCCCTTTGAAGCTATGACACAAGGGTCGCCGTTGTATATCAGGTACAGCAGGGGCACCGACCTCATCCGTTGGGAGATCCGGCCTTTGGTGCTGAGAAGTAAAAAGCTGGCGCCGCCCCGCCCGGACACAAAACGGCCTTTGAGCAAGACATACAGCCACCGGTGGACCCGGCTGACGATGTAGCCCATCCTGAATCGGGGCTTTCTTTTTTTCGTCACTCTGGCGCGCTCGGGGGTAGGATGTTGGGTCCCTTCCTTGAAAAGGGATTCACCGGATTTGACGGGTTGGAAAGATGACCGGATACACGCCGTCCACGCCGGAAGTCTACCACGGCCTTTGACGCTCCAAGATAGCAGCAAGCGCCTCTTCGGCTTCAGGATTCAGTTATAGTTAGTTGATACCAACTTGCCGCTGGAGTTCCGCCGACCTCATGCCTCTGGTTTCCACCTCTGATCTGGCCGTCCATTACGGCGCCGACATCATCTTTTCGGGCGTCGACTTGGACATCAACGAGAGGGCACGCATCGGCATCGTCGGCCCCAACGGCGGCGGCAAGACCTCCCTTCTCAGAGTGTTGGTGGGACAGCAGGACGCCAGCGAGGGACGGGTGGCCCGAACACGCGGGACCCAGATCGGATACGTGCCACAGCGTCCCCAGACGGAGACCGGCGGCACCCTGCGGGAAGAAGTCCTTAAAGCTTTCAGCAAGGTCATGGCATTGGAGCAGGAGCTGGAATCGGCTGCCCAGCAGTCGAATGGAGACTCAGAAGAGGCCGGACGGCGTTACGCGGCCCTTTTGGACCGGTATGAAGCCCTGGGCGGCTACACCTACCAGCGTGATGTTGAACGCATGGTGGAAGGCCTCGGCTTGAGCAAGGAAACCCTGGACTCCCCAGCGGCTTCGGCCAGCGGCGGTGAGCGGACCAGGGCGGCGCTGGCGAATGCGCTTTTGGGCAACCCCGACCTGCTGGTGCTGGACGAACCCACGAACTACCTGGACCTCAAGGGTGTCACCTGGTTGGAACGCTACCTGACCCACTTCGCGCCTGCAGTGGTGGTGGTCTCCCACGACCGTTATTTCCTGGATGAGATGGCCACCCAGATATGGGAGATCGACCATGGCCGCATGAACGTCTTCCCCGGGAACTTTTCCAAGTACCGGGTGATCAAAGGCGAACGCGATGTGCGGCAGGCGAAGGAATACGAGGCGCAGCAAGAATTCATCGCCAAGGAACAAGCGTTCATCGACCGCTACCGTGCCGGCCAGAGGTCACGGGAAGCCAAGGGCCGGGAGACACGACTCGGGCGATTGGAGCGTATCGACCGTCCGGATGTAGACCGCTCTATATCGATATCGTCGGCAGCCGCCAGCCGGACCGGGCAGGTGGTGCTGAGCACCCATGACCTAAAAGTCGGATACATCGAGGGCGGCGAGTCTACACAACTGCTGACTGTCCCCGACCTGAAACTGTCACGGGGCTCCCGGACCGCGGTGATCGGCGACAACGGCACCGGCAAGACCACCTTCATCAAGACCGTTCTTGGTGATATCCCGCCTCTGAACGGCTCGGTAGCCCTGGGCCAGAGCGTCAAAGTCGGCTACTACAGCCAGGGGATGGATTCCCTGGAGGACGAACAGACCGTCTTGGAATCGTTCTTGGAGATCAAGAACATGCCCTTCGAGCAGGCACGGTCCTATCTGGCCCGGTTCCTGTTTCAAGGCGAAGACGTATTCCGGCAGGTGGGCGACTGTAGTGGAGGCGAGAAGAGCCGGCTGGCGTTGGCTCGGCTCTTGATCACCGAACCCAATCTGCTGGTGCTGGACGAGCCCACCACCCATTTCGATATCCCCAGCAGGGAGGCGTTGGAGCAGGTCTTGCTGAGCTATCCGGGCACCATTTTGCTGGTGTCCCATGACCGGCACCTGGTCTCGCTGCTCGCCGAATCTTTGTTGATCACGGCGGATGGCAAGGTCACCGTCTTCCCAGGAACATTCGAGGAATGGTCCGACGCTCAACGGGAGGCCGAAGCCGCTGCGGCGGCGGCCCGGCTTCAGGAGAGAGAAAAGCCAGCCCCGCGCCTGCAGCCCGTCAAGCTCTCAGGCCCGAAACGCCGGAACCCTGTGGCGCCCGTAATCAACATGGAACAGGTCATAGTGGAGCTGGAAGACCGGCTGAAAGAGATTGAAACTCAGCTTCAGAAAGCCACCGTCAGCCAGGACTTCAAGGAGATGACCCGCCTTGGGGAACAGCACATCCAGACTCAGTCGGAGCTGGAGCGGCGTCTCGAGGAATGGGAAGCGTAGTTGGTCCAGACCTTTGTTCACTCCTCAGCACTGTCATTCTGAGCCAGCCGCAGCGGCGAAGAATCTCTTTGCTTTACTTCAAGGTTGGTATCGTTTGCGGAACCAGCAGTTGGTCTTCCACCGGCAACGAGATTCCTCGCTTCGCTCGGAATGACAAAGGGGTGGAATGGCATTGGGCAACTGCCGTCTTGGCTCTGTCATTGTGAGCTAGTCCCGATGCGTCGGGACGAAGAATAAGGGCTCGTCCTTATTCGATGCAACCCCGTTGCACCCGCAAACCGCTAACGAGGCGGCGCTGGGTAATTGCGCAATTCAGCAACCCGTTTGTAAGGCGACGGCCAAGTCGCCTCCCCGTCCAATTCGGTCTGCGCGTGGATCGGCCAGTACGGGTTCCGAAGCAGTTCCCGAGCCAGTAGGACCACGTCGGCCTCGCCGTCATCCAAGATCTTCTCGGCCTGGGCCGCCTCGGTGATCAGACCGACCGCCCCGGTGGCGACCTCTGCTTCGCTGCGGATGCGGGCCGAGAACTGGACCTGGTAGCCGGGGAACGGCGTCAGCGTCTGGGTAGATGAGTTTCCTCCCGACGAACAGTCGATCAGGTCTACCCCTTCGTTCTTGAGCCAGCGGCTGAACTCCACGCATTCGTCCACGCCCCAGTCGTTGTCCATGTACTCCGTGGCCGACACCCTGACGAACAAGGGCATGGAGTCGGGGATGGCATTTCGCACCGCTTCGGTGACTTCCAGCGGGAAGCGGGCCCGGTTTTCGAGGGAACCGCCGTAGTCGTCTTCCGGGTGATTGGAAAGGGGTGAGAGGAACTCGCAGGCGAGGTAGCTGTGGGCCAGGTGCAGTTCGATGACCTTCATGCCGGCCTTTACGGCCAACTTGGCGGAACTGGCAAAGTCGTCCACGACCTGCCCGATGTCATCCAGAGTCATTTCGCGTGGGACATCCCAGTCTTCCTGGAAGCTGATGGGGCTTGGCGCGATGGTTTCC